>Ga0315322_10002221_pt1 | contig 14996 bp, 4 predicted proteins | sample M110021515metaG_FD_203461 | JGI IMG/M metagenome (GOLD analysis project Ga0315322, IMG submission 203461) | Ammonia-oxidizing marine archaeal communities from Monterey Bay, California, United States - M1 100m 21515 | ecosystem: Environmental > Aquatic > Marine > Intertidal zone | place: USA...
TTCTTGTTTTGCCCCCGTCTTCATTGGTCAAAACCAAAGCCGAACTTGGCAGCTTGCCTGCCGTCTTTGGCGTGAAGTAGATCGTTGCATCCCTTTTTTCTCCCGCCTTCAGAGTAAAGGGAAGGGAGAGTCGGTGGGAAAAGGCCGAATTCCTGAAGACAAACTGGGTGACGGTCAACGACTTGGTTCCGGCGTTACTCAAGATCAAAGACTTCTCCGCGGTTTGTCCGACATAGGTGTTTTCGAAGGAGAGGGAAGATGGGCGGAAGACCAAGCCTGCCTTTTCACTCAACTTCTGAGCTGTGACCTTGATTTTCTTTTGCGGCTCGTCCGGATCGTTCGAACTGATGAGAATCTGAGCTTCCTCATACTCGGTTGGCATTTCCTTGGCATTGGCAACTGTCTTGATCTCGACCGATTTTCCACTCAGCAGAGTGCCTTTGTGCGCTCTGCTGCCGACCGAGTAGTGAATAGCTCCGTTCCATTTTCTTCCATAGTGTAAACTTTTGCTCCCTGCGGGAGAGGTGCGGGCTGTTCCGTAACCAACCAAAATAGAAAGGTTTTCGTCTTTTGCGGCAATGGATCCGAAACTTTCATTCGTATATTTTAATGATCCGCTATTTACGAAGAGAAGAGTGTGACTACCTTCGGAGAGTTGGAAGTCGGTAGAGAAAGTTCTTTGTTCCGTGCCTTTGGTCGTAATTTTAGCGGTTGCAACTTCTTTCCATCCTTCAGAAGTTTTTATGGCTTCGGTGATCATACCTGGGCGGATCCATACTTTGACGTCGCCCGAGTTTGCGAAATATCCCGTCAAGGAGCTTATGCTTATGCCGTTTGGTGCAGCTACGTTTACCTGTAGGTAATTCCCCTTTTGACCATTTCCACCCATGAAGGCGGTTTCCAACTTTTGTGAGGTGGGTTGGAAGGTAGAACGAAGCCATTCCTGGCCATTGGGGAATTGTACTTCGTAATTCAAATCCCCGTCTCCCTTGTTGGAAAGTGTGAGGGCTTGGGTTTTTGTCTCGTTTTCATTCAGGTCGAAATGCATGCTTTCGGGTTCTGCTACAAGATCCGGGGTAGCGGTAACGTCAGCGGACAACGGTACGACGAGCCTTGGGGTGTTTTGTGCGTCGCTTTCAATGACAAGCTCGGTTTTGGCGCGCCCTTCCTTGGTGCTTGTGAAGGTAACGGTTCCCACTACTTGTTTCCCTCCGGGAATCTTGAACGGACTTTTCAAAGAAAGCTCGAAACCGGAAGTTTCCGGTAGGATGACATTCTCGACGATTGTTTCCTCCGAACCCGGATTCGAGATGGCTATCTGCATGTTTTTGGATGAGTTCTTTGCTACCGGTCCAAAGTCTAGGGTGGCGGGCTTGGCGACGATGAGATTTTCCTTGGCCGGTTCGGTTTGAAGTGCCTTGAAGACATTAAGCCGTCCTCCTGTTACGCATCTTTCCTTGAGGCCTGTCTCGGCGTCCGTCGAATTCATGAGAGCTTCTTTGATCTGCTTGCAAGTCCAGTCTGGGTTGAGCGATTGAACTAGGGCATAGGCTCCGGCTACATGGGGTGTAGCCATGGAAGTTCCGCTGTAACTGGCATATCTGTTTCCTGGAACCGTGCTGTAGGTGTTAACTCCGGGAGCGAAGATATCGACGCTTTTCTTTCCGTAACATGAAAAGGAAGCCCTGTTGCCCTTGTGATCATGTGCACCGACTGAAATTACATTATCCAGGTCATAGGAAGCGGGGTAGCTCGGACGCGAGTCGTTGTTGCCGTTGTGGTTGCCGGCTGCGGCAATGAATCCGATGCCCTTTTTCCCCGCTTCTTCAATAGCTCGTTTCAGAGAAGCAGAAGAACCTCCGCCTCCCCAAGAGTTGGAAGTGAAGTCCACTCCGATCTTGGTGGCGTAGGCGACTGATTTGATCGCATCTGAGGTGGCACCGCCGCCTGAGCCCGAAAGGAATTTAATGCCTACCATCGATACATTCCATGCTACCCCGACTACTCCTTTGCCATTATTACCTACGCCGCCGATCGTACCGGCACAGTGTGTTCCGTGCGAATGGTCGTCGTGTGGGTTGTTGTCGTTATTGGCGAAGTCCCAGCCATGAACATCGTCGATGAAACCGTTTCCATCGTCGTCTTTACCGTTTCCCGCGATTTCACCTGGGTTGGTCCACATGTTTGCTTTGAGGTCTTCATGGTTCCGGTCGATTCCCGTGTCAATGACTGCACCCAACACATTCTTGCTTCCGGTAGTTTTGTCCCAAGCCTCGGGGCCATCAATATCCTTGTCGTTGGTTCCACCGGTTTGTCCAGAGTTGTGCATGCCCCACAGTTTGTTCCGATAACTGTCGTTGGGCATCTTTACGATGCTGACGAAATAGTCGGGCTCGACGATTTCGGCGAGGTGGTCGATCTGGTTGAGTGATTCCCGTTTTTCGAAGTGATTTTTGATGGAGGGTTTACCCTTGATGTTGACCAAATAAACGCCCTCGGTGATTTTGTCTCCCAACGAACAGTTCAGATCCTTGAGTTCTTCCTTGGCCATCTCCAAATCAACATGAGGTTGAAGATTGATGATCAAATGGTTCGCCACAAGAGCCTCTACTTTGCTTACGGATTCCTTCCCTTCGGCATTTACTGACAATGATTCTTCAACGATTAGGTAAGGATACTTAAAGGAAGTTTTGCGAAGAGAAATTCTCTTGTTCTGCACACTGTTAAGCTCTCCCTCTGTTTGAGTGACCCTCTCAGACTCCAACACTTCGAGAGTGATTTCATCTATTTTTTGCATGTGATTGCTCTCGGCCACAACAGAGCGGTTTTCCGCAAGCGATGGAGAAGAAGTGCTTTGGGTTTCCAAAAAGTCATCAAGCGGATCAACGGTCGCTTCATCGATAAATGCTTCCGCCCCTTCGGTTTCATTCTTGACCGCTTGAACTGGGTGTTGATTTGGTTGCGGTTCGTCCGAGTTTGAAGACGGTTGATTTTTTGCAACATTGGTTTCGGAAGGCTGAACATGCAGGTTCCAAAAGGTGATGCAGGTGATTCCGAAGAAACAAAGAAAGAAGGCGATTTTTTTCATATTATTGGTAGGGATGTTCATGTATGTAAATACACTAAATGCCTAAATAAAGAATTAGTCAAGAAGTAAAATCAAAAAAATAGACCCTCCAGACTAGGCTTTTTTCAACACGATTAGTAGTGGTAAACTAAAGTCCGAATGGACTTGGGCGGAATAGGAGAGGAAGGAGATACCTGATCGCAGTTTTTTTGGAGATCAGTCTGAAAGGCGTTGAGTGAGATTGGAGGGCGGGGAACGCTAGGTTCAATTGTCAGGTATATGTCGGAGGTATTTATTGAAACGACAACCAAGGTTTTCCGGTCCGGGCTTTGGTATGCTGAATTGAGGAGTTTTTCCGAAGAAGAAACTTGGACTCTGCGGTACCCGGGTGCAATAAAGTTTGCGAATTGCTTGAAGAAAAAGAATTTCTTGGTTCGCTCGAGAAACTTTTGCCTTCCGTTTGCTCCTCCTTTTTCCTCGACCAAAATGAGACCTTCGTCTCGGTGTTTTTGACGGACATTCGGATCGGTGACTTTATCTGGAGCCAGTGAATAAACCAGTCCCCACCAAAGAAAGCCGTTGGCCTCAGCATCAACGAAGCTCATGTGAATGTATTGAGCGGCCACCAAGGCTTTGTCGTATTCGCTCAGACCTGGTTTCCACCCATAAGTGTGCCAGACATCATTGTTCCATTGAGCTCCTGTAGTTTCGGTCATCCAGAACCTTTTTTTGGGAAACTTCTCTTTCCTGATTCTTCCGATTTGACGCAAGTTTTCTTGAAGAACGGAAAGGCTTCCGTCCATGTCCTCCTTGTAGCTGTCGTACATATGATAGGCGACCAAGTCGACAGCAGGGCTGCGTATGGTGGGAAGAAATCGTGAAACCTCGGAACCCTTATAGCCGACATAGGCAAGGTCGGGAGCCGTGATCCGTGCTTTCAGGCCTGCTTTGTCGAGCCGTGGCTTGAGATGTTTTTCAATGAAGACTTTGAGTCTCTCGGGATCCCAGACACAGGTCTGGCTACCTACTTTGGAATAGTTTGTTTCGTTCTGTACTCCAAGCGTCTTAATAGGGATTCCCCATTCAAGGTACAATTTGGTCCGCTTGACGATCTCCTCTGCCCACAGGGCGTCCATGGCTGGTTTGAGCACATACTTGTCCCCGTTCTCATCTTCGACTATGTCGAGCCAGTCGGATACTTCCAGGAGGGATGAGGATCGGGGTTGCCAGAAAGTGAGCATGATCTCCAACTTCGGATTAAGCTCCATGGCACGTTGCAAAACTGCTTTATTATGATCGGTGATTCCCTTTCTGTTTACTTCGCCTTGAACCCGCAGAATGGTTGTATTGAGTTCTTGAAAGGCAATCTTTAGAGCTTCGTCGTCGGCATTGATTCCCCAAAATGCGATGGAGCCTCCAAAACCGTCGATGGGTTGCCTGAGTTTTTCCGGTGAAGGATCGACGATGAGAGCCTGCTTCTTTGTCGGGAGGTTGGGGCGGGGTGGCGTGGCAGTTGCTTCCCCTTTACGGTAGTTTGTGAAGACGGCCTCTTTTATCCGAAGCCCCAGACGTTCCTTTACGAGGGCCAAGGTCTCTACATATTTGGTTCCGTTCTTTATGTTTGAAACCTCGCCTGGGTCCGCGGAAATATCAGTCAGGACATTCGCCACGGTTTGATTATCGGCATCCCGCCATTCGGTGTAGCGGTAGTTCTTATGGTGAATACTATGCCCCATTAGCTTGAGGGCCGGGTATGAACTGTAGGCGTCAAGCCGGTGTCCTGCCTCCGGGTCATCTAGCAAAGCCCGAAAGCTTCTCCCTTGGCAATGATCGGGAGTTGGGGTGTCGGTAAGATCACAAAGGGTGGGGTAGAGATCGATCAGTTCGACCAGACGAGGCGTCTTGAGACCACCCTTGAACCGGTTGTCCCGAACGATAAGTGGTACTTTCGTGTCACACTCAAAATTGGTGTGCTTGCACCAGCTCGAATGATCCCCCAATTTCCAACCGTGGTCACCCCAAAGGACAACGATGGTGTTTTCGGCCAGCCCATTTTTTTCCAGGCCGTCAAGGATTCTTCCGATGCAGGCATCGACATAACTAGTCGCCGCGGCATATCCGTGAAGGAGGCGTTTGTTGGTGGCGGAGGAGAAGTCCTTGGGGCTTTGACCTTCATAATCGCTGTATTTAGTCATTTCGGTGGCTAACTGATTAGCCGCAAACAGGGGATACCCAGGTGGGATTCCCTTGTTTGCCGGCATATTGAAATCTTCCCGACGATAAAGATCCCAGTATTTTTTGGGGGCCACGAAGGGGAGGTGTGGTTTAGTCAAACCCACAGCAAGAAAGAAAGGTTGCTCCTTGTTCTTGCCCAGTTCCTTGAGGATTTCCACAGCTTTAGCAGCTCGTAATCCATCGGCGTAGGTGTCGTCATGCACATCGGCACTTTCAGTCATGGGTCCTTTGGGCGGGTCGTTGCGATCGCCAGTTTTGGCTTCTTGTAAAGCTTTGTTGAGCAAAGCAATGTTTTCGGGTTTGGCATAGTGGCCTTTTCCCTTGAGGTTGACCCATTGGTCCCAATTTGCGGGATCCACCCCTGGTCCGGAATGTCCATGGTAGATTTTACCGAGGCCGATTGTCTTGAAGCCCTCGGCCCGGAAATGTTGATTCATGGTCTTGAGGGTGGGGTGTCTCTCCCGCCAGCCTGAGACATGATAAGTTTGTTCCTTCGTTAAAGTTGGATAAAGTCCTCCCATAATCGATACTCTCGATGCCCCACATACTGCTTGCTGGCAATAAGCTCGTTGGAAGAGCATACCAGTTGAAGCAAGACGGTCGATATTGGGTGTCTGGACCTTGGATCCGTAGCAACCCAACTCGGGTCTCAAGTCATCGATCGCCAAGAAAAGGATATTCGGTTTTTTGGAGTTTACCCGAGGAGCGGTTTCTGGAGCTTGTACAGGGTTGGAATTGGGTTTTGGAAGAGCGGCTTGGGGGGCGACCGGAGGCGCCTTTGATGCGATGGTGTTCAGGTAGAGTGGCTTACTTAACGACTGGGAGGAGCCCCCCACCATAATCCGGTATTTTCCGTTTGGAAGGGTGCGATTGAGGGCCGAGTCGTGGAAATGAAGATCGTCTGCGTCGAGGGTAAGGGTAACTCTTTTATTTTCGCCTGCCTTGAGGTGGACGCGGTTAAAAGCTTTCAGTTCCAGAGAGGGCCGGGCGATTGCGAAGTTTTCGCCCGATACGTAAAGCTGGACGATTTCGGTTCCCTCCCGCTTACCTGTGTTGGATAGATCAAAGCTGACTTCGATCTTCTCGCTTGCCTGGATCGAGGCGGAGGAGGCTTTCACATTTCCGTACCTGAAAGAAGTGTAGCTTAATCCAAAACCAAAGGGGTACTGTGCTCCCTTCGGAGCGTCGAGGTAATCGAATACCTGAGCACTTCGTTCCTGGCTGTAATGAGAGGGGATATGTCGAACCGATCGGGGCCAACTGAGGGTTAGTTTTCCGGATGGGTTGCTTTGTCCAAAGAGAATTTGAGCAGCCGCGGTTCCGGTTTGTTGCCCTCCGTAGTGAGCGGTGAGGATGGCCGAGAAGCGTTTGCCGAGATCGTGTAGAGTTACGGGTTTGCTGTTGTTTAGAAAGGCTACGACCGGTTTGCCCGTATCGAGGACCGCAGAGGCCAAGGCCTTTTGGGATTCGGTGAGGTCAAGCGTGGACCGGTCCCCGACATGGTTGCCTCCCCAAGCCTCTCGGTTAAGGAGCACGTTTTCTCCGATTGCAAGAATCACGAGGTCGGCATCCCGGGCTACCGTTACGGCTTCGGCGATAAGTGCCCGATTGTCAGCGAGCGTGGCATACTCGACCTCGTTTACATAACGCCAGTTCGAGTAGGAATCTCCCGCGTCGTTGAGGGCGATTTTGCAGCCTTCGGCAAAGGTCACTTCGGCCGAGCCGCCGACGAAGTCGCGCACCCCTTCGAAAAGGGAAACGGTTTTGAGAGGACGGCCCGAGTAATTGCCAAGTCTGCAGACCTTGGCATTGGGACCGATGATCGCGATTTTCTTGTATCGTTCCTTCGCAAGAGGCAGGATTCCTCCGTCGTTCTTGAGTAGAACGATGGATTGGAGTGCCCCTTGCTTGGCCAATTCAGTGGCCTCTGGGGAACGCGAGAGAGCCTTGGCCTTTTCGGCATCTAATTTATAGGGGGCTTCAAACAGCCCGAGGCGGAATTTTAACGATAGAACGGCCCGTACAGCTTCATCGAGTTTGGATTCGGAAACCTTCCCTTCGCGGATCAATTGAGGGAGGTGTTTGTATCCAAAGTTGTTGGGGAGCTCGAGCTGAAGGCCGGCTTGCAAAGCCATGCGGGCTGCATCTGCATCCGAAGTTCCGATTTTTTGGTACTGCCGGACCAAATCAATTCCCTGGTAATCACCGACGACCAGCCCATTGAATCCAATCCGGTTGCGCAAAACATCGGTGAGAATCCATGGGTTGACGTGGCAGGGCAGTCCATCCACTTCGTTGAAAGCAGCCATCACGGAGGCCGGACGGGCCGAACGGATAATATGACGGAAGGGCGCGACTTCGTTGTCCAGCAGGTAGCGGGGGCCGTGCGTATAGGGAGAACGATTGCGTCCTCCTGCTGTCCCTGCATACCCTGCGAAGTGTTTGAGGGTGGCAGCAACGTGATCGGAATCAATGGTTCCGTCTGCAGAGCCTTGCAGCCCTCGAACCATGGCGGCACCTAAACGGCCAGCCAGAAAGGGGTCTTCCCCCATGGTTTCGTCGACCCGACCCCAGCGCAAGTCTCTCGCAATGTCCACGATAGGGGATAAAATCTGAGAGACTCCTCGGGAGCGGGCTTCCCGGGCGGCATGATCGTAGATTTTTCTCATCAGTCCGGGGTTCCAGGCACAGGACAGACCGATGGGAGTAGGGAAGGAATTGGCCTCAAAACGCATAAAGCCGTGTGCTGCTTCGTCATGCTGAATGGCGGGGATTCCCAATCGGGTGGATTTACGGAAGTATTCTTGGACGGCGGCGTACTGCCTGATGTCGTCTTCTACCGTTAAGTTGTGAAGGGGACCGAGTTGACCAATGCCTTCTGGGCATTTGCCTGCATAAAAGGACGGTTCGAAGATTTTCCCTTCTTCGAGGAGCTTTTCCTCGCTGGGGTCCCACCAGCCGGTTACTTGGGCGACCTTTTCCTTGATCGTCATCCGTTTGAGAAGGTCTTTGACACGCCTTTCGACCGGGAGGCTCGGGTTCTTGTACTCCTCGGCGAATTTAGCCATCTTTGGTTGTGAGGCTGGAGATCCGGTGACTCCCTTGCCAAAGCCAATCATCTCGAACGGCTTGTCCGATGCGTTGACGAACTTGGGTTCGGCCATTTTCTCAAGCCATTTGGACTTCAGGAAGGGAGCCGTCTCGAGGCGACTTTGCCCCCATCCGTCCCACATGTCCTGAGCATCCCAGTTTGCATTGATGTAGGAGATTGCACGCACGACGTCTTTGTTTGCTTCAATGTGGGCGAAGAACTTGGCGAACCAGGTATTCCAGATTTCCCGGTGGTCTTGCTTGCCGAAGAAAATTCCACGCGGAGTCGCCTCGGCGATGAAGATTGGTTTGCCGACCTTGCGGGCGAAATCGAGGGCTGCCTGACCGTCTTTGTCTCCGCCCCACCAGGAATATCCTACCCACTCATAGTATTCGCTACCTGGGTCGTACTCGATGAATTGCTCCGGCGTGGCTCCGCTCGAAGAAGCGTACACCGTAGCGTAGTTGTTTAGTTTGGCTGCCTGCAGGGCTTTGACAATCCGTTGAAAAGCGAGTTTGAAGTTCTTTGGGTCGTAACCATTCCAGCTTCCATCGAACTCGTAACCGATTCGTATGAGGAAGGGGTGCTTGCGATGATTCCGCACGAAATCGACCAGTTCATCAATCAGGTGATCGTAGCTCCCGTCCGCAACCTTGTCCTCGGAATTTCCTTCCATGGATATGGAAAGGTGCATGATGCAACGGTCGAGGGTAGGGGAGTCGAGGTAAGCTTTTTGGTTCATGGGACCTGCCGCCCACTCGGTCTCGGAGTTCAGACCATCCACTTTGCCGGTGGCAAAAGTCCGGTTGAAGTCGTTGGTCCATCCTTCGGCGAAATAGACGTAGTGAGTGATTCCCGCAGGAACCCCGACGTTGTCGACGTAACCGTCCCGGTGCTTGAGGGTTCCTCCCACGGACTCGTTGTCCTGTCCGGCGAAGACGAGGATCTTGCCGGGTGGCGGAACGAAACCTCCCCTATTTTGGGCGAGGCCTTGATTGGAAATCAAGGATGCAAGGGCAAGTAGTTTCCAGAAAAGTAATTGCTTCATGTGGATTTGATGACGGAGTGAAGAGATTAAGACTTGATCAGTTCGGACTCGAGTTGTTCCAATGATTTTCCCTTGGTTTCAGGCAGAAGTTTGTAAAGCACGAAGAAGCCTGCCAAAGTGACCAACCCAAAGATCAGGAAAGTTTGAGATCCCCCGAGATTCGATAGTTCCCAAGGAAAGATTTGAGTGACGAACCATGCCGTAAAGGAATTGACCAGGCCAATCGTTCCGATAGCCAAACCACGAATCTTATTGGGATACAATTCAGATAGCATGACCCACATGACCGGACCGAGTGACAAATTGAAGAAGGCGATGAAACCGAGAATACCAATCAGGACGTTAAGTGCATTCATCTCAATTGACTGCTCGAGGAACGCGTTCTTGCAGTGGTTGTACAATTCCATTTCATCTGCTTCGCCCTTCTTGACCAATAGCTTCTGGAGAGACTGCTTGAACTGGATGTCGCTTTCATAAGAAACGGTTTTTTCTATTCCGGATAATTTCTCCTTGGTTTCTGTGAGTTTCCTGATGGAGCTCTTCGTATTATCCAGAGCCTTCTGGTCGAATTTAGATAGACTCTGCTTTTCCTCCAGTTCTGATTGTTTTTTTTCCAATTCATCAGTCTGGCAGATCTCGGCGATCTTCTCGGCAGAGAGCTTGTATTTTGCTTGCCCAAACTCATAAGAGCATAAGAGGAGACTGGCGGAAATTCCTGCAATGCCAAATAGCATGAGAGGCCGCCGACCTACTCGATCCATCAATACCATCGCCATCACCGCACAGATAACCGAGGTCAAGCCAAGGATCGCTCCTTGGGCAAATGCGTTGCCCGTGCCGATTCCGGTAAGCTTGAAAATGGAAGTGGCGTAAAAGTATATTGCGTTGATCCCGGAAGCTTGCTGAAGGATTCCTATGATGAGTCCGAGTACGACGATGAACCTAAGCGCGGGTTTGAACAATTCGATAAAGGAAGCCTTCTCGATGTTTTTCTCTTTATCCAGGTTTTTTTCGATAGCCTCGCTTTCGGTAGACGCCATTTCCTTGCCATGAAGAAGTTCTAGAACTTTCCTGCCTTCTTCCTTGCGATTCTGGGCATATAACCAGCGGGGACTTTTGGGTACGTAGAAAAGAAAGCAGAAGTAAATAAGCGCAGGCACGGCCTCTATACCAAGCATCCATTGCCAAAGATTTTGTTTGGTAAGGAATTCATATCCCGAAGAGTACTCGTTGAAGAAATAATTGCTCAGGAAGGCAACGAAGAAGCCCAGCATGATGTTCAATTGCTGCGTTGCGACAAGTTTCCCCCGGTTTTTCGCGCCGGCGATTTCGGCGATGTAAAGAGGCGCTAGAATGAGTGCGGCCCCGAAAGCGACTCCCCCAATCATCCGAGAGATCCAGAGCATATCATAAGATATGGAAAAAGCGGAGAGAAGAGCGGATAGTGCGTAGAGAAATGCAACTACGATCAAAATCGGTTTGCGTCCGATCGCATCGCTTACCCGTCCAGCCACCAGCATCGAGAACATCGCAACGAAGGTAGGGCAACTCGTTACCCATCCAATCTGGGTGTCATCTAGGCTGAAGAATGGTCCGGCTGTATCCATCACTCCGGAGATAATTCCCATATCGAATCCAAAAAGAAAGCCGCCAAGGGAGACGGTTAGGGCAATAAAGAAAGTACGGTTCATGGTTGGGGTGCGTTGGTGGTGATTTCCATATGATGAAAAAGGGCGGGGAGTTTGTTTCCCGTCAGGTCTTGGCAGGCGAGAGCCACGAAAGTCCCGGTGAAGCCCCAGTGTTCCCCGTGGTCATCGGAAAGGATGGAGGCATCAAGGACGGGTCCGGCTTTCAGAAAGTTTTCACCGTCTTCGGAAAAATAAAATTGCAGGTCGCAGTTATTAAAGGTTGCCCGAAGAAAAAGTTCTCCAGTGGGAACGGAAATGATATCTTCTCCCAGCGGGAAGGATGAGACGCCGTCGTCACAGCTGTGAATTTGAAGGCAGAGGCCCTTCTCCTCATCGTGAGAAAGGTAAAGGTAGTGGAAGAGGTAGGTGTTGTAATAGGCGGCCAAGCCGGCCATTTGCTGAAAGTTTTTCGGATGGAAGCTAATCTGGGTCGTCGCCGTGGAGCGCTGAGCGGTCAAGCGGCGGGCAAGCATGGCCTGCTCGAAATTGGATTCAAGGGATTCCTTGCCCACCAGAGTAAGCTTGTCCGCTTTTCGGATCACCGAACCGGAGGGCCCCCGCGGAGTTGCATAATGGGGGGAGTCGAAAGGCAAACATTCGGGTAGCGGTGACCAGGGGTGAGTCGCAACGGTCGGTCCGGGCACTTCGACTTGGGGGCTGTTTCCTTCTGCGCAAAGGTAGAGCCAATCGTCTTCGCGCCACTCGACTTTTTGAAGGGCGGTTTCCCTGCCCAAGTTGCATTTCTTGGTGCCGGGGAGGGGGCGGCCACAGAGATGTGGCATGTACCATTCCCCATCGGGGGTCTCAACCAAGCTTGCATGGCCGGCTTTTTGCAAGGCAAGTCCGGGGTTGCCTGCCGAAGTCAGGATCGGGTTTTCCGGATGCAGTTCGTAGGGGCCAAGGAGATCGCACGACCGAGCAAGGCTGACCGCATGGTCGTACTCCGTTCCACCTTCTGCAGTCATCAGGTAATAGAAGCCATTGCGTTTGTAAATATGAGGCCCCTCGGTCAACCCGATCGGACTTCCCTTGAAGACCATATCTGATTCGCCGGTTAGGCTCCCTGATTGCGGGTCGTATTCCTGCAGGACGATGCCGTAAAAGGGATGTTTTCCGGGACGGTGGTCCCAAACCATGTTGAGCCAGTACTTCCTACCGTCGTCGTCATGGAAAAGCGAAGGGTCGAATCCGGAGGAGTTGACGTAAGCCGGATCCGACCAAGGTCCATCGATCGAGGGTGCGGTAATGAGGAAGTTGGGGGTATCCTTGGTGGCTGCCTCGTGTTGGTGGACGACGGTGTAGCAAAGATAAAACAGGCCGTCGCAGTGGGTGAGGGCAGGTGCCCAAACTCCCCCCGAACTGGGAACTCCTTTCAGATCGAGTAACCTGGTCTCATTCAAGGCATGGCCGAGAAGTCTCCAATGGACCAGATCCTTGGAATGATGGATTTGAACGCCCGGAAACCATTCGAAAGTAGAGGTCGCGATGTAGTAGTCCTCGCCAACCCGGCAGATCGAAGGATCGGGGTTGAAACCGGGAAGGATCGGGTTGGTAATCATTCTGCTTTCGTTTGTCCTTGCCCGGCCTTCTCTCGGTCGCGTTGCCGATACTGGGCTTGTTTCCATTCCGCCTGTCTTTGCTCCGCCGCCAATTCGGTATGTCGTCCCTGATCGTTTTGCGAAACCATCCACTCATCAAGGGCGTTGGTAAGGAGGTTTTTTTGAGGACTGTATTTCGGGTTCTCGGCGAGATTATGCTCGCAGTAGAGATCATTGGCGACGTCGAAGAGTTCCCACTTGGGGCGCTTTACGAAACGGCGTGCGAAGAGTCTTTCGGGATCACCCATAGTACTCGTTTCTTCGGTTAACCTTCTTGAGGTTGGGATACTAAATTCGTTTTCGGGGAAAAGGTTGAGCACCAACCGATATCTTCCGTTGACGACTGAGCGAATGCCGTATGCCTCCTTGACCCCGTTGACTCCAACCGTGGTCTGAAGGCTGTAGGCATATTCCTTATGACGATTTTTTTTCCCCTTGAGGACCGGAAGAAACGAACGGCCATCCAAAGAATCGGGGATTTCGGCCCCGACGGCATCGAGAATCGTGGGTACGACGTCGACGTACTCCACGATCGCATCGGTCTTGCTGCCGGGAGGAACAATGCCCGGCCAGGACGCGACAAGTCCGCTTGCGACTCCGACTTCATAGCAGGTCCACTTCCCAAAAGGGTAGGAACTGCCTTGTTCGGTGGCCGCGAAGACCAAAGTGTTCTCACGAAGATTTAAGGTTTCGAGCATTCTCATCACTTCTCCGACCTGTCCGTCGAAATAGGTGACCTCGGCCAAATACTTGGCATAGGATTCGCGGTGATGTTCTAATTGTTGGGGTGATAATTGGGCATTCTCGTAGGGCTTGGGATCACCCTTGGTGTAGGGTCCGTGAGGTTCGTTCGAGCAAAGAAAAAGGCAGACGGGTTGACCGGAAACCGATTCTTGAAGCATCCGGAAGATATTCGGGTATCTCCATCCATTGACTTCTTGAACCTCCTCAGTGATCGGGTCTGCGAATTCCTTGAGGTATTCGAAGGGGAACACCGTTTTGGGTTCGATGTGGGTTTTGCCGGCAAGTGCAACGCGGTATCCCGATTCCGACAAGTAATGGGGGATACTCCGGACGTTTTCGTAGGCCCGGGCATGGTTGGGGTAGGCCCCGCTTCTCACAGGGTAAAGGCCGGTGTAAAGGCAGTGCCTGGTGGGCGAACACATGGAGGCCGCCTGGTAGCAACGGTTAAAGGTCATGCCGCCCTTCGCCAACTTGTTGAGGTTGGGAGTCTTGGCGGGCCCACCGTAAAGTTCCAAATCCGGATAACTGCAATCGTCTGCGAGAAAGAAAAGGACGTTGGGAGCTTTGTCCACCGCCCAAGCTGAATCCGCAATGCTTGTGAAAAGCAAGGCACTCAGGCAGAGACGGGGCAAGGGATTCATGGTTGCGGGAAAGACCAAATCAGGGTAAAAACATAATATCTGTTCAGTATTGAATTCCTCTGGCAAGCCAATTCTCACGGCATGCGACAAGTGAGATTGTTTTTTTCCTCATTCCTCTTAACCAACCGAATCAAATGCGCTCCGAAAACCTGTTATTTTTAACCCTTTCATCCCTTGTTTTTCTTTCCCTTTCGGTTTACGGGAAATCTTCTAAGCCAAACATGATCGTGATTATGTGCGATGATTTGGGGTATGCGGATGTCGGCTTCAATGGGTGCAAGGATATCCCTACACCCAATATCGATTCGATTGCCGCAAACGGGGTGCGTTGTTCGAGCGGGTACGTTTCCTATCCGGTATGCGGTCCATCGCGGGCCGGTTTCATTACCGGTCGTTATCAGCAACGCTTCGGTTTCGAGCGCAACCCGCAATACAAGGCCGATGATCCCAATATGGGCCTGACCCGAAAGGAAAAGACCATTGCCGAGCTTCTCAAACCCGTCGGATACCATTCGGGCGTCATCGGCAAATGGCATCTGGGGGCCCATATTCCAAGCCATCACCCTCTTAAGCGGGGCTTTGACGAGTTTTACGGACACCTGGGAGGAGGGCATGTCTACTTCCCGGAGAAGCTTACCATCAAGAGAAGCGAGGACGCCGAGGGCGAATACGACAGCTACAGGACTTGGATTCTGAAAAACTACGATCCCGTCAAGCCCCGCAAGTACCTGACGGATGAATTCTCCGAGGAGGCGGTTTCCTTCGTCGACCGGAACAAAGAAAAGCCCTTCTTTCTTTTTCTTTCCTACAACGCTCCCCACTTGCCCTTGGAAGCGACGGAAAAATATCTCAAGCGCTTTGCATCCATCAAAGATGTCAAGCGA
>Ga0315322_10002223_pt1 | contig 14992 bp, 12 predicted proteins | sample M110021515metaG_FD_203461 | JGI IMG/M metagenome (GOLD analysis project Ga0315322, IMG submission 203461) | Ammonia-oxidizing marine archaeal communities from Monterey Bay, California, United States - M1 100m 21515 | ecosystem: Environmental > Aquatic > Marine > Intertidal zone | place: USA...
AAGATGATGAATTAGTAGGTAAAGCTTATAAGTATTTAGAATACTTTGCGTTAGTTATTGGTAAAGCAAAACAATAAAAGGTGAAGTTAATTATGGCTGTTAAGACTGAGATGGAAATAGCTTTAGAAGCTTTAGACAAAATAGCTCAACATGAAAAAGAATGTGGTGAACGTTGGGGTGAAGCTACCGCTGAGTTAAGACAGTTAAGAGAATTGGCTGCGTCACATGCTGCTAGATGGGAAAGACTTGCTTGGCTTGTTATCTCTTCAGTTCTTGTTGGTATTATTACTATTTTTAGTACACATTTACTAGGATAACAAATGAGTAAGAAAAGAGCTAATCGTAATACTAAGAAGACTTTAAAGGCTTTGAAGAATAAACGTAAAGATTTTTTTATTGGAAGCGTGGCTAAGGGAGGTTCAAGTAGATCTGATGATATAAGCACAAGAAAAAAACTTGATGATAAAACTTTAGCACAAAGAGCTATGGATATAACAGGGATAAGCGGAATAAAAGACGCTGCTACAGCTATGGGTCGGGGTATAGGTAAAGTAGCTGAAAATTTTAGAACAAACAATGCTAATATAGCTAGTGATAAATCTACTCCTTCTCCTAGAGGTGAAGCTAGATTTACAGGGCGTATTGGGGCTGATGGTTTACCTGAACAAACGACTACTCCAGAAAGAACTTATTCAATGGCAGGTAGACAGGCACTAGCACAGAGACAAGCCGGTATGGGCAATGTAACAACGGGGAATATAAGCATGGGCGGAAGAAAGGCAACTAATGATTATCAGGATGGGCAACAGCGTCAAGATCAGCCTCAAGGTGGGCAGGGTGCCAATACTGGTGGTAACCCTTCTGCTGCTTCTGCAAACACAACAGCAGCAGATAGAGAGGCTCAAAAAGCTAGAGAAGCGGCAGATCAAGCTCGTATAGATGCTACAGCTAAAAGAACAGAACAAATAGCTGCGGGTAATATTCCTGAAGGAACTATTCCAACAATAGATGTTGCTGAGACAGGCAAAGAAAGAGTAGGAGGTTATGATTCACAAGGAAACCCAATACTAATAGATCCTCTTCAAACAAGAGATTCTGATATTGTAAAAGTAGCAGACCGTACAGCAACTACTGCTCCTGCTCCTGTCACTGCTGATGGTATTACAACTACTGATGCTACGCTTACTACCGCAACTACTCCAGAAGAGTTTGAAGCTGCTGGGTACACTCCTGAAAAAGCTAAACAACTCGCAGATACAGAAGCTGCACAGGGTACTGTAAGTGCCGATGCACAAGCTACAGCTACAGATGCTACGCTTACTGAAAGGGCAGTAGCTGCTGAGAGAGACACGGCACAAGAGCAAGCAGCACAAGCCGATGTAGCAGATTTTGATATTACTGATGGAGCGTATGTAGATAAAGTTACAGGTAAAACTACTGATGTAGCTCCTACACGCGAAGCAGAAGCTAAACAGCGTGAGGCTATTACAGGTGTTAAAGCAGATGATGGTCAAGCTGCACAGATTGTTGACACCGTAGGTTATGAAGCTGCACAGAGACGTACAGTAAAAGGTGAAGCAGCTAAGGGTGCAGCAGCAGAAATGCTTGCAGTAGTAGGTGAACTACCACCAGATATTACAGCAGCTATTGTAGAAGATCCTGCTACGATGACAGCAGCTATAGATGATCAACCTGTAGAAGTACGTGCAGCTATTGCAGCATTACCTACAGAAGCTTTGGTATCTTCTCAAATGGAAAGCTTACTAGCGGGTATGGATGAAGGCAAGACTCCTGCATGGGCAAGACCAGCAGTTGCAGCTATTGAGGCTAACCTAGCTAAAAGGGGCCTCTCAGCCTCCACAGTAGGCCGTGACGCTCTTTTCAACGCCATCATTACTTCTGCTATGCCTATGGCTCAAAGCAACGCACAGGCCCTTCAGCAGCGTTCTGCACAGAACCTATCTAATGAGCAGCAAGCCAACTTACAGCAGTCTACGTTAGATATGCAGAGACGTATGGCTAACTTATCTAATCAACAACAAGCTGCATCTCAAACTGCTACAATGGCACAGCAGATGAATATGATGCAGAGTCAGTTTACTCAAGATGCTGTAATGACTTCTGCACAGATGCAACAGCAGACACGTACTCAGAATCTTCAAAATCAACAACAAGCTGCTGTATTGAATGCACAGCAACAGCAAGCTACTAATTCTCAGAACTTAGGTAATGAACAGCAGATAGAATTAGCTGAGTTGCAAATAGCAGACTCTACTGAGCGTGAGAACATGACTGCTCAGAATCAAGAGCGTCTAGCAGAGATGCAAGTAGCTGCTGACTTCCTTGCAAAGAATGCAGGATTTAAACAACAAATGGAACTTGCTAATCTAAGTAATGATCAGCAGATGAGACTTGCTAACCTATCTTCTTTAAATCAGAATGCTTCTGAGAACCTTAGTGCTGCACAACAGACTGAGTTAGCTAATCTTAATACTCGTATGCAGACTAATCTTACACAGGCAAAGATTGCTGAGAGTATGGGGTTAGCACAGCTTAATGTTGATCAACAAAGAGCAGTACAAAATGCTGCTATGGTTGCTAGGGTAGACTTGACTAAGTTCAATGCAGAACAACAGGTGGAGCTAACTAATAGTAAATTCATGCAGTCTATGACTATGGCAGACTTTAATGCTGAACAGCAAGCAGCGATGCAGAATGCTACAGCGTTAGCAGCTATGGATGCTCAGAATGCTGATCAACGTACTAAAGTAGCTATCTCTAATGCACAATCATTTCTTCAGATGGATATGGCTAACTTAAATGCTAGACAGCAAAGTATTGTACTAGATCAACAGATGAAGCAACAAAGACTACTTTCTGATCAAGCAGCAACTAATGCTGCTAAACAGTTTAATGCTGCGTCTGAGAATCAAACTAATCAATTTCAAGCTAATCTTGCTGCTAACATGAACCAGTTTAATGCTAGTCAGGCTAATTCTATGGCACAATTTAACGAGTCAGAAGCTAATAGGGCTGCTGCTTTAAACGCTCAAAACAAATTAGAAGCAGATAAGATAAATGCAGACATAGGTCTTAAAATAGCTACCTTTGATCAAGAGCTACAGTTTAAAGCTGATTCTTGGAATGCTGCTAACGCTCAAGCTGTAGAGCAGTCTAATGTAGAATGGCGGAGAAAGTCTAATACAATTAATACTGCTGCACAAAATGCTTCTAATCAACAAAGTGCTCAATTTGCTTTTAATATGAGTACTCAAGCACAAGCTCAGTTGTGGCAAGAACTTAGAGATCAAGCTACTTTTGATTTTCAAGGCAATCAAACTGATATGGATCGTAAAGCTAACATTATTAATGCTGCGCTAGGCAATGATAGATTTTTAACAGATTCAAGTTTAAAAACTAATAGAGATAAAATATTTAACATGTTAAGGGATATGGAATAATGGGATTTTTTAGCAAGGTTTGGAAGGGTGTAAAGAAAGGTTTTAAAAAGATTGGTAAAGGTATCAAGAAAGGGTTTAAAGCTTTTGGTAAATTCATGGGTAAGATTGGTATCTTAGGAACCATTGCTTTAACTATGCTTACAGGAGGGCTAGGTATAGGGAGTATGTTCGGTAACTTTGGAGCTACCTTAGGCAAACTTGGAGCTAGCATGGGTGGGCCTTTAGGGGGTGTTTTAAAGGGTGCATCTTGGACTATTGGTAAAGCTGCACAGTTTGGTACTGCTGTTAAAAGTGGATTTCAAACATTAACTAAAGGTGTTACTGAGTTCTTTGGGCAGACTGCTAAGTATGTAGCTAACAAAATACCCGGTGTAAACATCCAAGGAGCACCTACTAGCTTCTTAGGAGAAGGTGGTGTTTGGCAGAATACTTCTGAAGCAGTTGTTAAACAGTTTGAAACTTTTAAAGGGGACGCAATAAATTTATTTAATACTACTTCACCTACTTTAGAAGCAGGTAAGCTAGCGGCTTCAGTAAGTAAAGAGGTAGGTACTTTAGGGGAGTACAACGCTTCAACAGGGGGCTTTGAATATAATGGACAAACATTAGAAGCTGCTGCTTCTGTGACTGACCCTACAGTACCTACTTTAACGCCAGATATTCCCGGTACAGCAGTAGATGATACAGTAACTGTAGGTACTGGCGGACTTGAAGATATAAGTGCTGGAATAGCTTCAACTGAAACTCCAAGTCTTTTAAGTAGAGCCTATGATTCTGCTAAAGATAATCTTTTTGAAGGAGTAACTAAAGCACCGGGTGCAGTAGTCACCACTGCTCTTGTAAATAAAGCAATGGGTGTTGGAGAAGTTGATCCTTACTATGGCAGCACACCTGTAGCTCAGTTTGATTCCTCTTATGCTTTAGCAGGTGCAGTTGAACAAGGATTAACACAAGGCCCTGATCCTCTATGGAGTCAGCAGTTGTTTGATTATGATGCTTATGGTGGTGGTCAAGGTGGTTACAGTAATGTCTACGCTAACAGAATGCAAGGAGCTATGTCCTAATGGCTGAAACACAATATAATCCTGAAGAGATTGAAAATGTTTTCATGGAAAAGGCAGGTCAAATGGATAGACCTCTTCCCGGTGAGTCTTTAACTAATGATCCTGAGAATCCTCTACCCTTTGAAAAAGCTCCTGAGTATACAGACTTAACTACTGCTCTTGAGTATTACTTTGCAACTTTTACAGAAGAAGGTACATACGATAGAATACTTGAGTTAATAGCTAGTGGTACGCCACTTATGGATATTACTCAGATGGTTCTTTATCAAGGATTTCAAGAAGGACTATTTAATCCTGACCTAATGATGCTTCTTGCAGAACCTATCACTTACATGCTTGCAGCTTTTGCTGAACAAGAAGGTATTGAGTTTATTATTCAAGAAGATGATGAAGAAGATATAGAGGAAGAAGAGGCTCAAAGTTTACCTATGATGAAGAAAGCATTAAAGCAAGTTAAGACAGTTGACAACCCTGAAGTAATGCCTGAACAGGTACAATCTTTGTTAGCGGCTAGAGGAGAACAGTAATGGCGATTAGTACTGGTGAAGGTTACTCATTACTAGGGCAAGGCTTTGCAAAGGCTGCTCAAGGTAACTTATCTGAACAAAGAAAGATGATGAAGGAAGCACAGCGTAGGCAGCTAATGACTGCTGCTTTGACTCCTCTTGCTCAAGGTGTAGGACAGTTTGCAACTGATTTAATATCAGCACCATTTAGAGATCCAGCAAAAAGATTTATGACTACTGATTATGGTCAGAAAATTAAAAGAGCTAAAAAACTTCGCAGATCAGAACAAGCTTCATTAGCAGCAGAAGCTAAACGTGTTTCTGAGTCTGGTATGGGGATGATGGCTCTTTATACAAGAGAAGCTGGAGAAAATATTGATAGAGGTTATGCACAACAACTAGGTAAAGAAGAATACGAAAACAATAAAGAATTTTACGGAACAACCAGAGAAGAAAGGGCGTTGGCAAATGCCCAAACTCGTTACGATGCTTATCAAAAAGCATACAAAAGTTTAAGTACAACTTACACAGATGAAGAATGGAAGGATGCTATTACTAAGTATGGTTCTGAGTCACCTAATGCCGCTACTTCTTTGTGGAGAGGAGCTAAAAGAATTTTAGGAGTAGGAAGAACTAACGAAGAGTTGAGAAAAGAAGCATTTAATAATATTGTGGACACAATGGACTTAGAGGGTTTTGTAGATCCAAAAAATCCAAAATTAATTGAGTTAAGAAGACAAGTTCAGACGGGGATACGTCCTTTAAATCCACAGCAAATTGCACAACAAATTGCAGAGGATAATAAAGAAAACCCTATTTATCAAACAGGGATTAAGGCTGTAAAAGAAGCTGTTAGGGATAATAGTTTTTACAACGAACATTTTCCTACAGAGTATGCAGATGCCAGAGCAGAAAATAACGGTAGCATTAAAAAATCTCACGCTGCAATGCGTAAGTTGATAGTATCTAACGCTACCCTTGATGACTCGCGCAAGCCAGAAAATCAAAAACTATACAGTGGTAAGTATAGAGGTAATGCTTCTCTTGCTGGGGATTCTATTGCAAAATTAGAAGAAGGTTTTTACTCTACACTAACGAGTAAAACTTTTGAACGTGTAAGCACAGACGAATTGGCTGAGTATAAAGAACAAGTTGATAAACAAGTTAATTCTACTTTAGCTAATGTATATGTTGAGGCTACAAGAGCAGCAGAAGTTCAGCTTTATCAACTAAAAAAAGGAAACCCTAATAAATTTAAGATGGAGTTTGGAGATCCTAGTTTAGCTAAGATAAATAAAGAGGCTCTTATTTTAAGAAATATGGATTATTTGGTGGAAAATGCTTTAGAAGAAACTCCTCTTACAGTTGATGGTAAGTGGAATATAGATAAAGAAATTTCTGTGGGTACAGGTAGATTAATACAGGCTGGTATACCTGATGATTTTAAGCTACGCGAAGATGATGCAGAGCAGGGGAGTGCAGTAGAAGAAGGGAGTACATTGCAGCAAAATAGTGCAGGGAAGAAAAAGACTGATCCAGTAGCTTCTTCTGTTTCTAAAAAATCAACAAGCACGATGAAGGGGTTGTACGATTCTGGGTCAACTGCACAGGCATACAAGATGGGAAGGGATACAATTAGGCAAGATATAAAAAATCAAAATTTTAAAACTGCCGAAGAAGCGGTAAGGTATGGTTTAAGTATGTCTAGTCAATTAGGAAGCCAAGCAGGTATGCCTGATCTTTCAACTGTTAACGGTAGAGCTTCTGTAAAAAGTGAATTGTTTGCTAAAGATGGTGACACTCAAAAGTTTTCTGTCGGAGGTAATACTCAATCTTTATTAGGAAGGAGTGTAGATTCTACAGATGCTACATATACCTTATCAATGGAGGATGGACAAGTTAATGTTTCTACAAGTCAGCCGGGACAAATTAACAAAAGAAAACTTTCTCTAGATGAAATACCTAATGGAAATATTAAAAACCATTTAACTTATTTAAAACTTCAGTATTCTCAAAACATGGAAGCTTTAAATACATTGGGTCTTGATGATCCTTCTAGTAGAAGTTTAAGTGGATTAGGAGGAAAGGCTAGAGAACTAAAGATGATAAACAATGAAATATTAAGTGCTATTGATTTACCGGGACTAGGTGATAGAGAAGATGTAATTACCTTTTTAACTGAGCAAGCTCCTACAGCAGAGACTACTCCCACAGAAGTGAGCACTTCACTTCTTTCACCTAGCGAAGAAACTACAGAAGTACAAAACTCTAAATTAGAGGAGTCTTCTGATCCTGTTTATGTTGCTAATCAAATTAAAAATGTTCGCTCTTTTGACGCTGTTACTCCAGAAAGAGCTAAAGAAATTTTAATGGAAAGATACAAAGATAAAGCCTTTGTTGATTCTGTACTTAAAAACTTATATGAGACTTCTTAAATGGCTGAACAACAAGATTACTTTGCTAAAGTTTATGCTGAATCTTCAGATGAAGACAAACAAGCTCTAGAACAAGGAGAGTCCTCATTCCTTAGAGAGCTTCAGTATGGATTTGAAAAATCTACTTTTATGGGTGCTGATGCTGCTAGGCTTGCAGAAGCTTCTACAGGTGAAAGGACTATTCAAGAGATAGAGGCCGAAAGACTTGCTAAAATTAATGCAAAGTTTGGTGAGCTTTCTCAAGAGTCTAAAGAATCTTGGACTGCCTTTGGTGGAGAAATTATAGGTGAAGTAATTGATCCTACTTTGCTTGCTTTAGGCCCTGTTGGACTTGCCGCCAAAGGAGCTAAAATAGGGAAGCTAGGTCAAAGAGCTTATTCTACTGCTTACGGTGCAGGATTATTTGGCTCCGATGCAGCCTTAGAAATAGCAGCTAGAGGTGAAGATGTCACTGCTTCTGGTGTCGCACTAGCAACTATACTAGGAGGTGTAGGTGGTGCTTTTGTGAAACCCCTTGTGAAAGGTGGAGATGAAGTAGCTACTGGTGTTAAAACCGTACAACCTAGTAAGATTACTGAAAGTGAAGATATAGCAGTCAAAGAAATACTTGCTGAAGTAGATGGTAGTAATCCTAGTCTTATTGGCGCACTTGAAGATGTTCCTAATATGGGAGCTAAAATAGCAGAGGCTACTGCTACACGACAAAGATATAGAGAAGAGTATGTTAAGTTTAAAGGTAAACAAGCTGGTGCTTTGTCAAAAGCAGAATTAGATGATCTTAGGTTAGCAAGAGATAAAGCAAAGTTGTTTACTCAAAGTTTACCTGAACAGATGCGTAAAAACTCTGAAATTATTTCAGATAGTTTAATAGAAACTACTGACAAATTAGCAAAGAATGGAATGCTAAATGGAAGTACTATAGGCAGAGTCCTTACTCGACCATTGTTAGGAGCAGGGATAGGGTATGGAGCGGGTGTTACTAATCAACTTGTATCTGAAGAAGATACTGTGTCTCCTCTTGCTTTTATGACAGTAGGTCTTTTAGGCGGGCAGTTATCTAAGAAAATATTAAAAACAGATTACTCTACTAACGTCAAAGAAGAAGGCTTAAAGTCTTTACAGGACTTAAATAAAAACTTAGTAAAAGCACAAGTAAATGTACTGGGATCAGGAACTACTGCTGCAAGATTAAATTCTTTTGGTGGAGATGTATCTACTTTTGGTAAAACTTTACTAGCTCAACGTGGTGCAGACTTGAAAGGTGTTGCAACCGTTTCTGTAGAAGAAGCTAAAGACATTGCTATCCAAGACTTAACTAATGTATTTGATATACGAATGATGGAGTTAGGTGGATTAGGAGATGATTCTAAGGCTCTTAGAGAAGCAGCTTGGAAGTATGGTGAAAAGTTTGTAGATGAAGGTGACTTAGCTAATCAAGGCTTTAATAAGGCACAGATTGTAACTATAAAAGAAATTAGTGAGTCTTCTAAAGGTATTGTGAATACTGTTTCATCTGAAGCAGAGAGTGTTGGAATTAAATTTACAAAGTTAGAAGATTATGCTTTACCTCAGATGCACGATGCTAAAAAGATTTCCGATAATCGTGATGCAGCTATAGTAGCATATGCTGATGCTTTCACAAAACAAAATATAGCCAAAACAAAAGAAGCTATGTTGTTGAAAGATCCTAAAGCAGATGTGTCTAAAGTAAAGATAAGTGAAAAGCAATTAGAAAGTTCTAAGGCTAGGGCTATTTCTTATGTGGATGAAATTATAAATTTAGGTTACTCAGGTAAAAGGTTAAATACTTGGAAGTCTAAAAGTGAGGGAGACTTAACTGATTTCAAATTAAGACTTACTCCTCTTTCAGATCATTTTGAAAAAGACAGGATATTCACAGATTTTGAAGCTCGTAAATCAATACAGGATTTTTTAGTTCAAGATGTAGCTGAAATTATTCCAGACTATGTTAGTAAATCAATGCCTAACATTGAGTTTGCAAGAGCCTTTGGAGCAAAAGGGGATGCCATTTTCCAGCTTAAAAGAAGCATACAGCTAGAGGCACAAGCTGGGAAGAAGGCTGCGGGGAGTGACGGTAAGTTATATAAGTTAGCTGAGAAGGTTAGAGCTGAGAAAATAAAAAATATACATAACTCAGTAGATATGTATTTTGGAACATACGGTTCTCAATCTTCAAGGGCTACAAGTGAGGCTGCTACAAGCACACTGAGTCTTATGACTATGATGGGCAATATGACTATGCTTACTAAAGTAACCTTGGACAGTGTCGGTGACTTAGTTCAGCCTTTTGTTAATAGTGGCTTTAGTTCTTCTATGAGAGGTAAGGCACGAACTAATTCTAAAGAGTTAACAGATTTTGCGGAGAGTACAGGATTTGCAAAACGAGATGTGTTATCACAAGAACTACGTGCTTTGTCTCTTGATAAAAATACTGCGGGTTCTAAGGTTCAAAATTTTGCAGCAAAAACTAATGAGACGTTCTTTAAAGTTATCGGTCTTGGAAAGCTAACTTCTTATGCTAGAAGATTTGCTTACAACACAGGCATTGAAAATGCTTTTGATATAGCACAAGAGGTGACTGCTAAAGGCATGACTCAGACAGTGTTTAACAAAGCTAAAGCTTTAGGTCTTACTGATGACTATATACAAACTTTACAAAAGTTTAAGAATGTAGATGAAGCATTTGATGATAAGGACGGAAGAAGAATATTAAACATAGCAGGAATAAAGGCTTCAGATAGAGATGCTTTGATACCACAGGTAGGTAATAGACTAGGATTCTCTCAATCTAAAGACCCTTTGATACGCTCTCTTGGGCAGTTTTTATCATGGGCGCAAGCTAAAACTACACAGACAAATGCTCTTGTTCAGCGTATAGAAGATGGTGATGCTGCTTTAGCTGCAAGAGCTTTAGGTTCTTTGGTTGTTTATGATGGATTAATAACTCTCAAGCAATACTTTAACGATCCAACAGGTAAATACTTAGATGATGATGTAGACAGCTTTACAGAGAAACTAGTTACGAGGGAGCAGCTTGGTGCGTCTATTATGCAAGCGGGTGTCTCTCCTTACTATTTAAATAAAATAGTAGCTATGGCAGCAAGACCTTACGGTTCTACAGTCTTCAGCAATCTTGCTCCTTCTATAAGTTTAATAGAAGATTATGCTAAGTTAGGGACAGCTACAGTAAAGAACATTGAGCAAGGAGATGTGGAAGGTTTAGCTTTACAATACCTGCGAAGAGTTCCCGGCGGAAAAGAAGTAGAAGATATACTTGCTGCCACAGGTAATGAGTTAAAAGACAGAGGAGCTAAAGAAAAAGAAGCTCCTGCGGGGAGACTTACTACTCTAGGATTCAACAAAGGTGGTGAAGTCCTTGACGTACCTAACGCCCCTGTGGAACCTGATCAACGCATTGATAAAATGACAGGTCAGCCTTATGATCAACAGGCTGGTACAGCTTTCGTAGATCAAGAAGATCCTCTGCGTAGGTTAGGCTTCAAAGGTGGTGGTGAGGTAGACCCTCTGTCTCGCCTTGGTTTTGGTATTGGTAGTTTAGTGTCTAAAGGTTTTGCAAAGCTTACTGGTAATACTGCTGACGCAAGTGATGATGTATTTAAGAAAGAGTTTGATGATCTTACAAAAGCAATTGATAAGGGTGAGACTCCAAAGATGTTTAAAGGTGTTCTTCCCGTGCAACATGCTTCATCTGAAAAATCTTTAAAAGAATTTATAGATCCTTCAGATGTAAAAGATTCTGCTCGTTATCCTGAAAATGAGTTTGGGAATAATGCTGTTTACTTTGGAGAAAAGAATAGTCCTTTTACAAATACTGAAGGTATGTATGGGTATGAGCCTTCTCCTTTTTTATATGATGTTGAAGCTAAATTTGATAATGCTTTCGTATTAACTCCTCAGAGTATAAAAGAGCTATCATCCCTAGTTCCTGAAAAACAAAGAAGGTTTGGCGGTAGTGTTGCTGATGTTCTAAAAAGTAAAGGATATGACGGATTAATTATAAGGGGTTTTGATAACTCAAATAAAACACAAAAAATAATTGATCAGGCGGAAAAGAAAGACAAGTTTTTTTACGGGATATTTCAAGATCAAGTTGTTTCTTTTGACCCTAAGAAAAATAAAATTTTAGGTGGCCCTGAGGTAAGAAAAGGATTTTCTGGAAGGGATAGAGATATAGCTGCTAACATGACAGAGGAAGATATTTCAAAATGGCAAGAAGTCAATAAGCTTCCAGAAAGTAAGAGACAAAAGCAAAGACCTGAAATTATTCAATCTCTTCAAAAAGTTTTGTCAGGAAATAAAAGTATAGAGGAACACAATAAACTAACAGACGAAGTTTTTCCTCCTTCTTTGTACACAAAAGATAACGCACCTGAGTTTCCTACCTTAGTTGAAGTAAGAGGAGCAGTAGGAAAGAAAACTTTAACAGGTGGTAGAGGTATCATCGGGTCAGATGTTGATGTTGAGGAGGGACGTAGGGTGTCCTCTAGGTTAGACATTCCAGCTTATGATCAAAGAGGTGTGTGGGCTGTAACTTTGCATGAATTAGGGAAAGGTGGTAAAGCTTTTGCTTACGGTCAATCTGCAATACTTAAAAATGTAGATTTCACAACTGACCCAAAGGCTGCTTTGGACATTGCATTAGGACAAGCTAAGGGAACTATTGCTCGTATTGAAGGTGATTGGGTTAATCACAATCCAATAGAAACTTATCAACAGGCTCTAGACCTACTTGATAGTGATGAGTGGATTCAAGTAGGTATGAATCCTTACAAGCACTCTTACTTTTATGACAAAGCCACAATGAAGCCTGTTAAGTCTGCATCAGAAGTTATTCAGGTAGGGCCTTTAGTACTAGCAAGAAAAGACAAAGGCTTAGTGTACGCAGATGTAGAAGATTTTAATGTTGATCTTAGTCCTGAGAGTATCAAAGGGAAGAAGAAACTTAAAGATAATGATATAAACATAAAGAGTGTTTCTTTCAATAGTGGCGGTAAAGTACTTAACGTACTGAAGAGGAAGCAGTATCAGAAAGGCTCTGAAGTACGCAGCGACATGCGGAGGTCTGATGGATCTACTAAATCAGCACGGGGTTACTTAGGGCCTATTAAAAACAACGTAGATGGTGGCACCATGACTGAGTTTGCTACTAACTGGGAAGATGCTGGTATAGAAATACCAACTATGGTTCCAACTTTGTCCAAGGAAGAAATAAAATATATGCAAAACATGAAGCCGGGGCAAGGATGGAATGTTAAAGAAAATCCTATAGATAAACAAATAATAAACAAGGCCCGTGAACATGCTCGTATGCGGATAGATCAAGGGAAGAGTCCTTTCTATCAGGATGGAGAATAAGATGTATAAGTATTTCAAAGACTCAGAACTAATCTGCAAACACTGTGAAGGTGAAGGTATTGACCCAGCATTTATGCAGAAAGTAGATAAGCTGCGTGGTGACTTAGGTTTCTCCTTCCCAGTAACCTCTGCATACAGATGTAAAGACCATCCTATAGAGGCCCGTAAAGCCTCTCCCGGTGCTCATGAATCAGGCAGGGCCTTGGATATAGGTGTACGTGGTAAACAGGCTTACAAGCTAGTACAGGCTGCTCTAGAGGCAGGTTTTACAGGCATTGGTATAGCTCAGAAGGGAGGCTCTAGATTTATACACATAGATGACCTACCAGACAGTGAAGGAAGACCAAGACCACACATATGGAGTTACTAGATGAGTATAGTTGCAAGCTTAGTAGGCCCTGTCACTGGACTACTAGATAAGTTTATAGAGGACAAGGATCAGAAGAATGCTTTGGCCCATGAGATAGCTACAATTTCTGAGAAACATGCACAGGAGTTAGCTAAAGGACAACTAGAAGTAAACAAAGTAGAAGCAGCACACTCTAACATTTTTGTTTCGGGTTGGAGGCCGTTTATTGGCTGGACATGCGGACTAGGAATGTTTGGTAACTTCATTACAATTCCATTTTCTAACTTTGTATTAGCTCTTGTAGGGTATGACATTGTTATACCTCTTGTACCTTTAGAAACTATGATGCCAGTGCTTATGGGTATGCTAGGTTTAGGTGCTATGAGGTCATTTGAAAAGACTCGTCCTAAATGATTGCTGAGATAAGTGCAATTGTTGCAGGTGTTAACATGGCTACGTCTGCTATTAAGCAAGCAGCAGGTGCCGCAGATGACTTGTCTACTATAGGAGTCTTTCTAGGTAAGTTAGGAGGCGCAGAGGTAGAGCTTGCTAAGGCTCAGAATGCCGGTGGATTATCTGAAGCTGATGCTATCAAAGCTGCATTAGCTCGTAAACAAATTGCAGACACTATGCAAGAAGTTAAAGATTTATTTACAATGTCTGGTAACGGACATCTGTACCAACAGTGTATGCAAGAGATGGCGAATGCGAGAAAGGCTAAACAAGATGAGCTTGCAAGACTTGCACTACTTAAAAAGAAACGTAACAAAGAGCTACGTCAGCTAGGAATGATAGTGCTATTATGTTTAGCACTAGTACCCGCAGTAGTGGGTGGTATTATTTTTATGTTAACAAATAGGTAAAACATGGCAGCTAAAAAGAAAACTAAATCTAAAGTAAATGAGGCAGGTAATTATACTAAGCCTACTATGAGAAAGAACTTGTTTAACAAGATCAAAGCAGGGACTAAGGGTGGTAAGGCTGGTCAGTGGTCAGCACGTAAAGCTCAGATGCTTGCTAAAGAATATAAAGCTAAAGGTGGTGGGTACAAGTAATGGCACTCAAGAAATCTCAGAAGTCTTTAAAGAAGTGGACTAAGGAAAAATGGGGAACTAAGTCAGGTAAACCATCAACACAAGGAGGCAAGGCAACAGGTGAAAGGTATCTCCCGAAGAAGGCTAGAGAGGCTTTATCAGCAAAGGAGTACGCTGCTACTTCCAAAAAGAAAAGAGAAGACACAAAGAAAGGAAAGCAGCACAGTAAACAACCCAAAAAGATTGCAAAGAAAACAGCGAGGCACCGCAAATGATGGATAGAGAAGAGTATAAGAAGGGTGGTAAGACTAAGAAGAAAGACCCACGCTTAGAACGTGCGGGTGTTAGTGGGTACAACAAGCCCAAGAGAACTCCAAAGCATCCAAAGAAGTCTCATGTTGTTGTTGCTAAAGAAGGTGACAAAATTAAAACAATTAGATTTGGTGAGCAAGGTGCTAGTACGGCAGGAAAGCCAAAGGCAGGAGAGTCAGATAGAATGAAAGCAAAGCGTAAAAGCTTTAAAGCAAGACACGCTAAGAACATTAAGAAAGGTAAGATGAGTGCAGCTTATTGGGCTGATAGGGCCAAGTGGTAGCTCTAGTATCACCCTCAGTATCGTCCTCTAGTGTGTTGTTGAACAGCTATGTTAATACACAGACTAAGCAGGAAGTTACTAATGACAACGGTAATAAGACAGCCACTATAGATACTACTATTTATAGGACTGTCTTTTACCAATATGCTAA
>Ga0315322_10002224_pt1 | contig 14990 bp, 13 predicted proteins | sample M110021515metaG_FD_203461 | JGI IMG/M metagenome (GOLD analysis project Ga0315322, IMG submission 203461) | Ammonia-oxidizing marine archaeal communities from Monterey Bay, California, United States - M1 100m 21515 | ecosystem: Environmental > Aquatic > Marine > Intertidal zone | place: USA...
GCAGCGTGTTGGAACGGAGGTTCGGCGGGCGACGGCGGCTCTGATTGTTCGGCGACATCTAGCGATGAAGTCACTTGAGGCGAAAGGTGGGGCTACGCTTGAAGCCATGCTTAAACGCCAAGTTGAGGCGCTGGCATCAGACCTGAAACGCCGGGGCAGCAGCCTTCAGAAGCAAGCGTCTGATCGGATGGCTGATGAAAATTCACTCGTAACCGACCTGCGTTGGAAACTGGCGTGGGGACAATATCTGAAAAGCCGTTTGAATGACGCAAATCTTAAGAAGTTCTTTAATCTTCATCGTGATCAGTATGCAGGTGGACGCTGGGAAGTTTCCCAGATATTTGTCAAAGCTGATAAGAGTGACGCGGCTTCGTTGCGTGCAACTTTAGCAAACGTCAACGAATTGGCAGACCAGATTCGCGTCAGCGAAGCACCGCAGCAGGCGTTTTACGATGCCGCTGTCGAGCATAGTGAGTCTGCATCTGCATCTGATGGCGGGAAAGTGGGTTGGATTCAAAAGGATGGTGACTTACCAAGCAGTTTGATGACGGTCATCAGGAAAATGAAGACGGACGAAGTCAGCAAGGCAATACAGAGTCCGTTGGGGATCCACTTGGTTTTCCTGCATCAGGTAGAAGCGGGCGATCTGCAATTTGAAGACTTGTCCGATCAATCCCAGTTGCGGCGTGACGCGGCCAATGCCCTGTTCGATTCTCTATTGCGTGAAAGATCTGAGGCAGAAGTCAGCTGGTTGGTGCGTGACCTGAAGCCTCCCGCCGACGTTAAGATGATTCCGAAGTGATCGGGAATGCCGCGGAAGCGAAGCGGGATCGTTGAGGTGATGGAATATGACTCGGAGCGTAATGCGTAGGTGTGTACGGAATGGTCGAAGGTTTTCGCCGCAAACGCTGGATGCCACGCCTCAATAAGGGAGAAGGGGTCAGCGTCCTTCTTGCCACGGCTTGGCTGTTTTTTCTTCTACTGGGATACTTTGTCATACGTCCAGTTCGTGAGACGCTTGGCAGCTTGGTTGATTCTGATGATCTTAAGCTGCGGTTCTATGCCTCGTTCTTGACCATGTTGGCGGCTGTGCCTGCTTATGGGTTTCTGGTGAATTCGCTGTCTCGTCGGTGGCTGGTGCGTGTGGTTTACCAAGCGTTCGCTCTGTGCCTCGTGGGTTTCTGGGTTTTTCTTCGGAGCGAGTCAGAGGTTGTTCAAGCATGGGCAGCGTGGGTCCTGTTTGTCTGGATCAGCTTTTTTGGCGTTTTTGCAACCACGGTGTTTTGGAGCGTTCTTGCTGACCTGTTTTCAAGTCGTCAGGCAAAACGCCTGTTCGGATTCATTGCGGCTGGCGGAACAGTGGGAGCATTGGTTGGATCCTTGCTGACGAGCCAGTTGGCGCAACTGCTGACGAAGGAGCAGTTCATGCTGCTGCCCATTGTTGTGATTGAATTGGGAATGCTCTGCGCTTGGATGCTCGAGAAGCAAGCCGCAGTGCTGACGCAAGCGGATAGTCAGTCGGGTGTAGTTGAAGTGGAAACAACTGTTCCACCTGCTCGTGGCGGTTGGTTGAGTGCCGTGACCCATATCTTTCGGTCCCGTTATCTGCAATTTATCTGCGTCTTCATTTTCTTCGTGCAGTTTTGTGGCACGCAGATGTACTTTGAACAGGCGGCGATTGTAAAAGCGGCCCTACCTGAGGAATCTGACCGGACACAGCTATTTGCAAATATTGATCTTGCGACTCAGGTCTTGACGCTCGTGGCTCAGGTTTTTCTTGCAAGTTTTATCCTGCGGTTTGGTGGCGTTGCTGTTGCCCTCATGGTGCTGCCTGCAATCTATCTTTGTAGCTTCTCCGCACTCGCCTTCAATTCGAGTTTGCAGGTGATGGTCGTAGCTGTCGTGATTGGCCGTTCGGCAGGTTACGGAATCACTGTGCCAGCTCGTGAAGTGCTTTTTACCGTGGTAAAGAGAGAGGATAAGTACAAATCCAAGGGCTTCATCGATACGGTGGTGCTGCGTGGTAGTGATGCTGCTTCCGCTTCCGCTTTCACTGGTCTCGAAGGGTGGGGTTTGAGAGCTCTTAATCTTTGCTTGCTTCCAATCGTGGCGATTTGGCTTTTTGTGTCGTGGCGGTTGGGACGTTATCAGGAGGAATTAGCAGAGACTCAGGAAGCTACGACAAAAGAACAGCGATGACGGAGGAATCGGGGTTGGTTTGGCAGCCTGCACCTTGCTTGTGTGTGATCGAACGCGGCTGAATGATTTGTCAGCTTGGAAAGGTTACCGATGGATTTACGAGAATGTGATGAATGTCGAAAATTACTTTCGACGGACACATCGCGTGCGTACGATTTCAAATTCCTGGGTAACGGCGACTTAGAATTCTTTAGCAAGCACATCAAGCATTGAATTGGGATGCCGGTGGCTTACCATTCGAATATCGAGGCCGCTATGCTCATGCAGTCGTAAAGCGCGTCTTATTGCATCAATGATCCACTCAGGCTGATTGCCAAAGGCTCCCCCACCAATCATCGTTAAGAACAGAATGTTGGACCCGTTTCGTGCTTTGTTGAGGACAGCTGCACGGAATGTTGCCTCATAGGTCGCTTCGAGTATTAGTCGGGCCAGCGGTTCCCATGCTGATGCTGGCTCAGGAGAATAGGAGACGGGGACAGCAGAGCAATAAATCTGGGATACGAGGCTGGCTGGCTGCGAGCCCATGTTGGAGGTCGGGCTGGAATTGTTTGCCGATTTTCCAACGGTAACTTCTGTATTCCACATGATTCCGACTCGCAACTTGGAACGAAGTGAATCGATCGATGTGGTGTCCAAGTTTGACAGGTGTTCAGAAATGATCCTCAATCCGACGCTTGAGGCGAAGGCATAACCATTTTGCATTTTCCACAGCTGTTGGGATTCATTGTCGAGTGATTTCCCGATGTCAGCCAGACAGTCGATCTGACGCTCGGTGCTTTGCCCTATTTGGTTCTTCAGTGGGACTAGGTAATTGCGATAGACCGTTCCCGCACCTGCCGCGATCGCACAAGCGGGACCTTGCGTGTAGTCATGCTCGTAGATGCCAATACCGTCCTCTGGGACGGCGTCTGGAGCAGCCATTTCCAGCAGGTTGAATTGTGACGCGACTTGGAACATTGCCCTCCGGTTTTCTGCTGCCGCGTGCAGGTTTTGTACATTACCGACGACTTGCGTCAACGTCGTACGCTCCGTCGATTCATTTGCGATTTCAGTAGCACTGATTCTCAGATCTTCGAGTGTCGGAATCTCTAATGTCCCACAATCAAACGACTTGTTATTGGCCAGTGAGGTTAATCGTGTTCCATCTATCGAGAGATTTTTGCGCACCTGGGCTGGTGATTGCTCGGTGAATCCAAATAGGTCTTCGAACCACATGCTTGTCTCTTTTGTGAATAAGAACGAGGTGTCGCGAAAATGTTTTGGGCGACAAAGGCTTTCAGTCTTTGTTAACTCTAAAACTGCAATGAGCTTTTAAGCGTTGGGTCATCACCTTCCATGTACATCAGTGCAAGCAGTAGAAGGCCGGGGCCATCAGCAGAATCGCATCGGTTCTCACCGAGGTGACTACGGAACATTCCCATTTTGGGGACATACAGTTTTTCCATTGCCTCGTTCGCAATGTCCCGAGCCAGGATACGATACTTGGGGTTATTCAGGACTTCGCTGGCGCGGACGAGAAAGTGGATTGCTCTGCCGTAATCGTCGGCGTAGCCACCTTGTGTTTTATCTGTTGGCAGTTGTTGTTTGATAATTTGGACCCATCGCTCAGTTGCTTGTTTACTGAGCTGGTTTCCTGTGGCTTCGTGCAGCGATAAGCATGCTTCTGCCATTCTGAGGGGGGATTGGTACGCCGGTCGACGCGGGTGTGCAAAAATGTTGTTATTGTGGCGAGTGGATGCTAGTAGACCCTCAGGGCGATCGCCTGTTATCCGTTCTCCGACAGGGTTTCCCGATTTGCAGTCGAGTTGCCGGTAGTAATGTTGTTGTTGTCTATCGAATCCGACGGACAGCCATGCATGAAGTGCCTGCTCTGCAATTGTTTGAAATTCCGTTTCACCCGTTGTATCTGCCGCCCAGAACAAAACATTTGCCCACGCGCCAAGTGCGTCCGAAGAGGTGTTGTTGGGAGGATTGCATTCGGTAGGCACCAGCCCGGTCGTGCGGTCACGGCGGGCGATTCGCAATTGCGCTAACGAGAGAGCTTGTTGGATCAGAGGGGTTTGTTTGCGAGTGTCTTGCTGTGCAAGCCAGCACAGCGTGGCGATCAGGGCCGCCTCGCTTTCGATGGTTTGATTGGGGGCTCGCGTTGTTTCGCTATTTAGTTGGGGCACTGAGTCATTCGAGGAGACTTCAGCTGTTCGTGAGCGGATGAATGCTTGAATCTGTTGTCTCGCAAGCTTCTTGTCTGCAGCCCATGTGGTTTCCCATGCCGGGGTATAGGGGATGCAGGAAGCAAGAGTATCTATTTTGTCGACAGCCTGGTCGAACTTGACGTCATAATAGAACCGGGGGTCAATGCAGGTGGTTTGTTTCGAAGTGGAACATGCAGTTAAAAAAGTTGTGATGTAGGCAGAAGCAGCATCGCTGTAGCATTTGCATCCAGTGCGTTTGGATAGCTCGAATGCTGCGAGTATCGTTGGCTGATCCCAATAGAGGTTGGCACCTGGCGCAGAGAGGAGGATTCCCTGCCAGCGTGGTGAGCTTGGCATCAAAGGGTCTGGAAGACCGTTGGTGCGCAGGTCAATGGTTGACAGCCACATGGGAGTGTTTCGCGGGCCATGCTGGTCGTGCGATTGCTCGGTTACATAGTCCATGTGCGCCTCGACAGCGTCCATCAATGCCGTTGCTGCCTCATCCTGCGGAATCGGAATGGGGATGGGGATGGGGGGGGCCGTAGGTGACAGATCTTGTGCGTGTGACCAAGTCCCCCAGCAAATCATTAAAAAAACGAGTCGTGAACTGAAGGCCACTTGGACCCACGATCTTGCACAGCATGGGCTGTCAGGCTTGAAACCAAGCTCAAATCCAAGGTGGGGACGTGGTTGGGAACGTGGTTTAGGTGGGTAGGCATGAAACATTACCTCACTGTAGCGTCTGCGCACCTCAGCGTCTAAGCACCCCGACGTTTCAATGCCCAGGCAGCGTTTTTAAGCATCAGTGAACCAACGCTACTTTCATTGTTATTGGGTTCTATGCCGTTACTTCAGGCAGATGCACTTAGCGATCTGAGTTGGAAGTGGATCGCAAAAACGGTGTTGGCGAGTTTCACGCTAGAAAACCGACACGGATTTTGATTTGTTTCGAAAATGATCTTGCATGAATTCGATAGAAAGTGCGATAGCCACTGACAAACGTATATGTACCACCCGGACAATGCTGATTGGAACGGGGCGGGCTTGAGTGCCATAAGGAGAATGAATTCATGAAAACGCCGGTAAGATATGTTGCGATTGCGATCGCTTCACTCTCTCTCGTGATGTTTACCAGTTTGGGCAATGTGAATGCTGACACGCCGGAAGAGTCTTCGGGATTCGGTAAGGCTGCCAGCGCGATGAATCCATTGAATTGGAAAATGCCTCAACTCAAAATGCCCAATTTCAAAAGTTTGTTGCCTAGCAAAGCGGAGCAGACTGAGATCAACGAAAAGAAGGATGGCTTGTTTGATCAGGTAGGTAAAACTGCTTCGAATAGTTGGTCAAAAACCAAGACTGCTTTGAGTCCCAAGAATCTCAATCCTGCGAAATTCTTTACCACCTCTTCGAAGTCTGCGGTCAAAAAAACGTCAGTGAAAGATAAGGAACCTGGGTTTTGGAGCAAGCTTCTCAGCCCATGGCCAGAAGAAGAACCGGAGCAGACAACGGTAACAGATTTTCTTCGCCAGCCACGCGTTGGAAGTTAGACACCTCCAACTCTAAAACAGCTGGTCGTCACGTCATGCGGTGAATGTTTGCAAGGTTTGTCGAAGTCACCGTCTAGGTGTGTCGATCAATTCATGCGTCTACCGGGCACTCTCTACAGAACTATTTTGTAGAGAGTTTTGGTCGCGTGGAAGCACTCATGCAATTTGTGTTGCTTTGGAACATCTAGTTGCGGCGGGTCCATTTAACTGCGATTTTTGATCTGTTGAAAAATTTCACCACAGATCATCGCTACGCGGTGGGAGCCCAACTCTTCCGGTACTCGCGGCGGATTTGGCTTTGCAGTTCCGGGTGTCCTTTGATTTGCATCGACTCAGCGTCCCACTCCAGACGTTTGCCGGGATTGCGTTGTGCGATTACGCCCAACAAGATGGTCTCGGTCATCGGACCTGCGAGCCCAAAGTGTGATTCACTCTGCGCGATCTTTCCTTCGACTGCATCGAACCATTCCTTGTAGTTGTCTTGGTCTCTGGCGCGCGGCAGAGTGATTTCCGGCCACACGAAGCCATCGATCTTGCTGGAGGTCTTGAGGACCCACTTGTTTCGGCCCCGGTGGAAGAATAGTTTTCCCGCTTCACCAACGATGACGCTGCCGTATTTGGAGAAGTCCATGCCTTCGAGGACTTCCTCACTTGGATGGTTGTATTCGTTTCCATTTTTTGCCAGTTGCCAATTTTCACGGTCGAATTTTGCATCGACATAGCCGTCGTACCAGAAAAACTGGAAACCATCTTTGGCTGCATGCTGGCTGGGTCCAAAGTCCCAAGTGATGATCGAGTTGATGGGGGGAGAATAATCTGTCGCCCCATTTTGCTTCGCAGTCACAGATTGCGGCGTAAGCGCAGGACCATCATCAGGTTGCATGGACCAATAGCCCAGATCCATGATGTGGCACGCCATGTCACCAAGAGCACCGGTGCCGTAATTCCACCATCCACGCCAAGCAAAGGGTGCGATCCGTGGGCTGTAGTCGACCCAAGGAGCGGGGCCGACCCACTGTTCCCAGTCGATACCTACAGGGACAGGCTCTGGTGAAGGGGGACTGGCAAAGCCTTGCGGCCAAATGGGACGGTTCGTCCAAGCGTGAATTTCTTTGACTTTGCCAATGACACCTGACCGAATCAATTCCACGCACCGCCTCATGTGATCGTTGGCGTGTGCTTGGTTTCCCATCTGCGTCTTTACCCCAGTTTCCTGAGCTAACTGATTTAACTGTCTTGCTTCCCAAGTGCCGTGTGTTAATGGTTTTTGGCAGTAGACATGCTTGCCAGCCTGCATGGCCAACGCCGAGGCGTGAAAGTGGTGGTGGTCTGGCGTGGAGACGGTGACAGCATCGACTTGATCGCCCATCGCCGAGAACATCTCGCGATAGTCTGTGAAGAATTTTGCGTCTGGAAACTGTTGTCTCGTTTGGCCCATCTTGGCAAGGCGACCTTCGAGTTTCGTGAGCTTGGTGGAGTCAATCACGTCGACCAGACCAATGACCTGAAATCCAGCCTCGCTGGCACCGTTGATGTCAGCTGTGCCTTTTCCCCCGGCACCAATCCCGACCACTGTTGGCTTTCCCAACTTGTTGTCTGATAACGCTGGGAAAAAGTGGAATCCAGCAAGGGCACCCATCGTGGCACTGGCTGTTTTGTTGAATCGTCGACGAGAGAGGGATCGTTGGGGATGCTTGTCATTCATGAGCAGGCTTCGCACAAGGGGATTCGGACAAAAGAAGGCGTTGGCTAGGACGCGGGCCAATCGCACGCGTCGGCAGGATCCTGATTGTAATCATTTGATGCTGTTGTGGTTGCTGTCATTGGTGCAGAGCGTTGATGGAAACAGCAGCCGATGTGAGTGGTGAAGCCGGACAAACGGTTTACAGTAGGCCGTTGAGGTCTAGTTAATCTGGGTGGCAAGAGCATTGGATGCGATTTTTTTTCGAAAATTACATATTGGCTGTCCGGTTTTGTAATCGAAATGTACTCAACCTATTAGGGTGCGACCTCCAAACTGCAACGCCGGTGCGCGTTCGTGTTTTGATGTTCTGTGCGAGTTTGTATTGCGAATGAGTGGCTGCACATGCTCAAAAAGGTAGACATTCAGCTCAAGATGCGGATGTTGACGAGGGCATGCATCTAAGCGTTCCTGTTGGTGCGGTTTGAAGGTGATAAGCATGAAGCTGGTCGCCAACGCTCCTGACGCAATCTCACTTCCTGACACAACCTTGATGTTTGTGGTTGTTTGGTTGTGGGCGGGAACTACTGTGTGAACGGAATTGTCCTTTCATGTACTTCCATACCCGAGTGACAAATTGTGACTCCAAGCAACTCCGGGGCTGGCAAGCTTACCTCCACTGATCACTCACTCGCATCACGAGTGAAAGATGGGGATCAGGATGCTGCGCATGTTCTCTACAAGCGTTATGTTCAAAGGGTCTTTGGCCTCGTGGATTCTAAATTGGGGACCAAGTTGCGTGCTTCGACTGATGCTGAAGACATTGTCCAGTCTGTTTTTCGAAGCATGTTCCGTGGTGTGCAGGCAGGCAATTACGAAGTGGAGCCGGGTTCCACCCTGTGGAATCTTCTCGCTGTCATCTCCTTGAGCAAGCTGCGCCGAAGAGCGCTACATCAAAATGCTCAACGTCGCGATAGTGAGCGGTTGGTTTCCTTGCAGACGGTGGCCGATGGTGAAGCGATGGAGGTTTCAACGGATGATTTCTTGGATATCTGTGTTCGTGAAACCATGCAGAAATTAAGGCCCTCGGACCGTGAAATTTTATTGTTACGTATTCAGGGGTTCACATTAAATGAGATCAGTGAGCGGATGTCATTGAGTGGTCGCACCGTTGCTCGTCGTCTTCGAACCAGCAGGAAGCACCTGGCTAGTCTATTGCTGGATGATGATTTGTAATTTCGATTGATGCTTTCGACTAGCAGTTTTACCGGTTGCCATTCATTATTAGCGGCTAAATCGTGAATTCCCCACCGCGTTTGCGACGGGATTCCATGTGGAGTGGGCGATGCGAACACTGAGCTTTGCTGCTGGTCCCAGTTGCTGGTGACCCAAGGTACTAGTGCCCCAAGTTGCTGGGGGCGTCACTCACCCGCTCCGCCGGCGAGTTTGGCGGATTTCATGAGCTTTTTTCGCTGTTAAATCTATTTACTGGGCACCAAAACTGGCTTTCGAGCGGTTTGTTTGCCCGCGACGTAATTTTTTCTACGACTGATCTCAGATTGTGGCAGGCAGTTTGACGATGGATTATCTTATCACGCTCATGGTCGACTATTTCGGCCTTACATCACTTCCACAAGACGAACACAAGAGCTCAGTTATGTCTGCAAGAGTTGCCGCCCTGTTCTCAGGGGCATTGGTTATGGTTTGCCTCGTTGCCCTGCCTACCCGTGCTGCTGACGATGATTCAGCCGTAAAGTACAGTACCAAAGATGTCATGAAGAAGGCCTTCAAAGGGCCCCTGCTGAAGAAGGTCGCCAGTGGTGGTGCCTCGGAGGCAGAGAAGAAAGAGTTACATGGGATGTTGGTTGCACTCAGCAAGAATAAGCCCAAAAAGGGCGATGCTGAGAGTTGGAAAAAACTGACTGGTGCTTTGGTGAAGGCCAGCGAAGCTGCTGTGAAAGGTGATCCAAAGGCTGGCGGTATGTTGAAAAAAGCTGCAAACTGCAAAGCTTGCCACAATAGCCACAAGTAATAGCACTCTGCGAATTTAGCTCTCCATTGTTATGTTTGAGTCTCAAGCATTCATGGTTGTTAAGGGTTGCTGAGGAATTCTAGAACACCTGCTGCAAAGCAGGTGTTTGTTATTTAGGGGCATGCAAGTGTGCAGGGTGGAAGTGATTTGCATGCTTGGCCGTTGAGGTTATTAAACATGTTTCTGTAATCGCTTCAGAAGGCGGTTCCTGCCGTGGCATGCTCTCGTGTTCCCTGCAATGATGATGAGTGATCATGCCTGCTGACTTTTGCTAATCCTGACGATTCATAATTGATTGTCATCACTGCTTTGGGATATTGGTAACGCGATATGCGAACACCGTTGGAGCGAATTCGACTAGGCGGATTTGTCCTTGCTGCTGTGTTCATCCTTGCGATTCTTGGCTACCGCTTCGTTGGTGACTACGACTGGATCGCCGCGGTCTGGATGGTGGTGATCACTATTTCCACAGTGGGTTACGGAGAAAACTCGCAGCTGCCGCCTCGCATCCAAGCGTTGACTGTGCTTGTGATTGTGCTGGGGATCTCTGCATCTGTTTACACCTTCGGTGGTTTGTTTCAGTTGGTTGTCGAAGGGGAATTGGAAAATGTGTTGGGAAAGCGTCGGATGAAAAAAGAAATTTTACGACTGCGCGACCATACCATTCTTTGTGGATTTGGCCGCATGGGAAGGAAACTCGCCGAAGAATTGCAGGCCCAAGGGGTAGAGATCGTTGTCATTGATCAAGATTCAGATGCCATTGAGGAAGCCAGCCAAGCGGGCTTACGCTGCGTCTCTGGTGATGCGACAGAGGAAGAGACGCTTTCCGAAGCTGGTTTGTCTCATGCAAGCACCTTGGTCAGTACCTTTCCCAATGATGCGGAGTGCGTGTTCATTACGCTGACGGCTAGAGATCTGAACAAGAAAATTCGCATCATTGCTCGTGCAGAACGCGAAAGTACTGAGAAGAAATTGTTACAAGCGGGGGCGGACACAATTGTCATGCCTACTGTCGTGGGGGCACGACAAATGGGGCGTATGATCACTAGGCCATCCACGGCACATCTAATCAAGCTGGTTGATGAAGGCAGTAATCAGGACTTTGATATTGATGAAGTGCTGGTTCATGAAAGTAGTCGATTAGTCGGCTTAAGTGTTCAGCAGACAGAAGCACATCGGCGCCATGGATTGTTGGTGGTTGCTGTCCGATCAGTATCCGGAGAACTACGATTTAATCCTGACTCGGGAGAGAAATTCTCAGCCGGAGACATTGTGATTGTGATGGGGCGACGCGATGATATCGCGAGATTCAGAGGTGAATATTAAGCGCGCTGTTTTGGGTGGAAAACAGAACGGTAGAAAACGATCAGCAGTACCGCGCGGAAAAATGTGTTTTGCCGCTTTGTTGAAGCAGGCAGAATGCTGCTGACTTATCCACGGATTTCAAATGAGCGATAAGAAGACAGATCGAGAGAACAGACTTGAGTCAGCATGTGATCGAGGTGCTGAGGGGACTCGTGTCTGTCCAGTATGTCGTGGGGAGACATTGATCGAAATACGCGGCAAGCTGCAATGTGAACGATGTCACACCATTTGCGAGACATGTTGCGAGGGTGGGCGTGGCTAGGTTCCGGTGTTGCACGTAAGCCTAACATCCTGCCCTCAGCCTTTTCCCCAGTCACGATACTTGACGCTTGAAGCTTGGCGGTGCCGCTCTGATATTATCGGTAGCGAGACTATCGGCAGCGAGGTTGCATCAGTCTTGCAGATAATCGACGAGAGCCATTTTCGGGAGTGGAAGACGCAGGATCGGGGCGAATTCAGTGGTGTCGGCGTCCACCTTTTCGAATGCTTCCCGTAACACTTCAGGGGTACTCTCAGTCAGTTCACTGTATCCTCTGATGAACATGCCGTACTCGTCCCATCCCTCATCGCTACAAGAAGGAAGTAGCGAGGCCAATGCAACACAGGCGGGACCGTGTTTTTCTGGACCTGCTTCAAGCAGTTCGTCTAGTTTCGTGTGCTGTGCGATCAAGGCAACGAATTCTTCGGGCAGATTCCATTGTTGGGCGAGCATGGCGGAAGCGTCTGCATGATCCCATCCAAAAATTTCTTTCTCCAAGCCACTCAAACGACGACCTTCTTCGGCACGTCGTTCGACTAGGACTTTGTATTGTTCGGGGAGTTCTTTGAGCAGTAGAGGGATTGCCATGTCTTGTAACAACGCACCCGCGAACAAGTCTTCAGCGTTGTTTAGTTTCAGCGTGCGTCCCAATTCGCGTGCAAACAGGGCTCGGCGAAGGGAGTCCTGCCAAAGAGCTTTCAGATCGAACGGACCAAACTTGGGATTGGGCATAACGCTGAAGACGGCGTTCCACAATGCGAAGTTGGTAACCGCTCGGGTGCCCACCAGCGTCAGCCCTTGCTGGACGCTCATGATCTCCCGGCTGAACCCAAAGTACGAGCTGTTGACGAACTTCAGTACCTGCCCCATCAACCCAGGATCGGCTTCGATCGGTTTCGTGAAATCTGCAGGTCCAGATTCCGGATTCTGCGAGAGCTGCAACAGGGTGATCGCGCTGTGGGGCAGTGCAGGAAGCACTTCAGCGTGGAACACATCTTCGAGTGGGGTTGTGATCGTCGTCATGTTTTGCATTGCAGAGGGTGTCGTTTCATCAAGGCGATTTTGAGCCGCAAGAGGGCCGCGTCTGCAGACCGTGCCATTGGTAAAAACCTACCTCGCACGCACGTCTGATTTGGACCTTTTCCAGACTTAAAGACACGTCTGTCCTTGCTCGGGTCCGGTTTTGCGGGTTGGTTCTGGCCTCGTGTTGTCCAATATCACCATGAAGTGTCTTGCGGTGTTGCAAAAAAACAACGCTGGATTGCGATTGGAATCGCAAGTGTTTTTTCTAAACCCCTAAAGACAAACGACTTGTGGCAGGATGGGGTCGTTTGTTGGTGGGTTGGACCGGAACGTGCATCCCCTCTCGATCCATGAACTTTTTTTATCTGAGTCCAGAGGATCGTGATTGGCTGAAATGCTTGCTGATGAAGCATGCATTTCTTCTCACTTTGATCCTTTGCTTCTGGTTGATTTTGAACGCGTGGCCCAAAGCAGAGACGCCCGTTTCTCGGGTGGATGAGTCGGACACGGTCCAATTCAGGGTTCCCCAAGAGGGCTCGGAAGCGGCTGCCGCCATGCTGAATCGAGGTCGGGTGAGAGCTTGGGTTGAAGATGGTCCGCAGGCTATAAAACTGGTGGACTTACCCTTGGATTCGGTCAATGCTGTTGAACCCAAAGAACTTGTGTCAACGAGCAGCCTGAAGCGGCCAGACACGCGTTATCTCAGCAGGGCCGTGCAACCGACAGGCTGGAGAAGAACTCGAAACGGCTGGGAAAATACAGCGAACTGGCGCACTTCCTTGGCCTCTCTTGGAGACATTGTGCGTCAGCAGCAGGAGCGCGAACCAGATTGGTTTCAGGCGTTGCTGGCACGCGTCCGCAGTGTGCCACCTTGGGGAGTTGCTTTATTTCAACTCTCTGCAGTGGGCGGAGTTTTGCTATTCGAAAGACGGGCTGCACGCAAGCAACTGAGTCAGGTGATCTCGAGCGAGGTCTGATTGCCGCGTGTTTCTCGGAACTCAGCGACGGGCAGTCTTGGGTACGCCATCGACAAGCTTTTCACTGAATCTGGCTCGGTATTCCATCAGGCTGTTAGCACCCTGAAAGCCCACGATTGTTTCGTCCCAGTCAAGTTGCTTGCTCAGCATGTAACCATTGTCCAAGTCAAAACGTATTTCACCGTTGCTCATTTGTTGCACAACTTGTGCTCGGATTGATTCTTCGTTCAATGGCGTCAATGGTTGGCTGCGGACAGAAAGTGTCGCGACACCTGTTTTAACTTTTTCGAGCGTGTAAAGCTCTCGAATCTTGATGACTTTGATCTCACCATTCTCGGTTCGTGTTTTGACATCCCGCGGAATTGACCATGACTCGCCAACTGCAATGGGCTTTTCCGGGAAAGCTACTGCAAGCGTTCCCATCCCCAAGGAAGCCTTGCTGCCAATGTTGTTCTCACGACGCGTCTCGTTGCCCTGAGCCGAAATCGTGATTGTAGAAATCGTTTCGCCAATTTGATCTGAAACGCGTTTGAAGAGTGCAGGAGGTTTTTCGCCACTGTCGCTATCCCAGCGGATCTCCTTTGAATCTCCTTGTTGCTGTGTCATCTCAACTGCATCGACGACATGATCGAACGTCATTTCCTCGTCGTCGGTTTTCTTGACCGCCCAGTGTCTTTGGCTGATCGTGTGCACTTGAGATATCTCTTCGGCACCTCGGATTCGAGTTTTTGTTTTGGCGACGTGAGTCACCTCGTAATGCAGGTCCTCTCCCACGTGCAGAGAGTATCGCAGCAGATACTTGGGCGCATCGTTGTTGTTCTTGGTATCTTCCCCATTTACTGGTAGTCCAATGGCAGCTAGGCAAGTGGTCAAAATTGCAGCAGGGACAATAAGACGATTCACGATTGCGGTCTCCGTACGCGGCAAACGAGGTGTGTTTCACGGGCCTGAAAACTTGGCAGATCGCGTCTCTCAGGGCAAGAGAGAATGTGGGACATCAACTCTCGAGCGAGTCTTGGCTAAAGCGGTGACCGTTTCACTGGCACCGATCCGCCCCAGCCTAGTTTGTCCCGCAGTGCTCGATAATCGTCATGACCACTGACTGCTAGCATTTGAAACGTTTGCTCGGCACGCTCGATCCGTACACGGTCACCAGGGAGCAAACGGCTTAATATACGTCCATCCACCACAATGCTCGTTGATTCGTTGGGCTCCGTGACGGTGAGTTCCAGTACCGTGTCAGCTGAGTCGACGAGTGGTCGGTAGGTCAACGTGTGGGGGCTGATCGGTGATATGACAATCGCTTGCAGTTGCCTTCTGAGGATGGGCCCACCGGCAGATAGATTGTGGGCTGTTGAGCCGATAGGAGTCGCTACGATTAGGCCGTCGCATCGGTATCGTGTTGCCAGCGCATCGTCAGCATAAAGATCAATGTCGAGAATTTGATAAGGGGGACCCCCAAGAACAGCGGCCTCATTCAGGGCAAGTTGCTGCGCGATCACACGCCCATCTCTGATCAGCGAGGTTTGCAGCATGAGGTGATCGACAACTTTAAAGCCGCCGCGGGAAACCTCAGGCCAACCCTTCAGGAAGTCATCGGGTGATAAGGCGGCAAGAAAACCGAGGCGACCGCAATTGATGCCGAGCACAGGTGACTGCTGCGCCCCCATTTGGCGAGCCGTTTGCAGGATGGAGCCATCACCACCCAGGACGAT
>Ga0315322_10002225_pt1 | contig 14990 bp, 33 predicted proteins | sample M110021515metaG_FD_203461 | JGI IMG/M metagenome (GOLD analysis project Ga0315322, IMG submission 203461) | Ammonia-oxidizing marine archaeal communities from Monterey Bay, California, United States - M1 100m 21515 | ecosystem: Environmental > Aquatic > Marine > Intertidal zone | place: USA...
CAAGGCACTCGAATAACACCCTTGGAATAAGCTCTACCTTATCACAATGAGTGTCTGGAATAACATCAGTCAGCCATTCTTGTTTTGGTTTGAAGAAGCACTCGATCTTATATATAAGATCGCTCCAGAAGTATGTGCTGAATAGTCTTTTAATTTTCATTTAATTTCTTTTTTATATCGTGAAAAACCCATAGAGTGTCGTTAAACATATAATCAAATACCTCATCCTCAATACCAGTGATGTCAACCTTAGCGATGAACTCATCATATACCTTATTGGCTTCTTTCTGCAATCCGCTGATTTTTGTTTTAGCGAGTTCTAATTGTTGTAATTTTGTCATTTTCTAATTATAATCTTCTTTGTTTTGAATGTCAACTAAAAGATCGACCAAATCTGCAATTTCTTCTTTCGTGAGTATGATGCTATTGTAGCTCCCACTGATCTCCCAATGTTTATTGAGAATATAATCTCCTGTTTCTTTTTTTGTTATAGTTATACTCATCTTTAACAGAGTATAACATATATCAACCCTATTGTAAAGATTTATTCAAAAAAATCTTCTAGGGATTGTGGAACACTTCTGTGATAACCCAATGTATCCATTTCTCTAGCTAGTAAACAACCATCGGGAATATTAAGCCATGAAGTATCGTCTATATGATCTGCATTCTGAAAAGCACTCTCAAAGAAGTGTGCAACAATATAGGATTTCTCCATGATCTCATCTATACTAGGCAATCTGTGACCAAATATAATAGTTTCACCATCCAATCTTGAGGGGCTTTCCAGACTATAACACTTGCCAACTCCCAACCAAGCTGGAAGAGGACTCATATAAAGGGGTTCAAAAACCTTTGCAGTTGTATCCTTATTAGCAATTGCTTTTACAGTCCACAAAATAGAATTCCATTCATCAGTTCCACCTCGAGGCTTGACTCTAAATCTGGAGACTATCCCGTCAGCTAAATCTGACATTTCTTTATGTGTAGTTTTTCCGATCTTGATAGGAAAAGCTGTTAGTGCTTTTCCATCCCAAGACCCGTCATGCACAGTCATTGGGGGTTTCTTCGGACCCCATTTCGGAGCCATGCTACTAGTTTTCTTGGCAGGCATTGTGCTAAACCAAGAGTCATATTTTGGAAATTTTCGTAAACAAACAGAATCCATGTCGAGTACAATACCTAGAACTTCACTTGCTCTTTTAACTCTGACTGCATCTGCTACAAAAGCAATCGAATGACCCCATGATAATCCATTAAAAACATCTTCGTGTGATATGATCGAACTAGCATCTTTTACGCAAATACCTTTATAGGGAAAATCAGAAACCTTTTGATGAGTCCATAATTCCACATCGTTACCAAGTTTTTCGTGACTCTTAAAAACTAAGTCGTGCAATGGTGAAAACTTTAATTCACTTTCTTTCCACTCATCAACTGTTTCGTAACCAGATTTTTCTGGTATATTTGACCAGTAAAGTATAATCTTACTCATATCAGTTCATAATTTAATAGTGATTTTAATCCAATACTATCTGTATGGTCTTATCGTCTTTTTGCAGCTAGGATATACTTTATAGCTATAAACTGCATAATTCCTTGGATATGTATATCTGGTATATCTATATCCAGGTAAACAACCATGTTGATGCTCATAATTGATAAATCTAGGTGAATATATCAAAGACTCACTGGGTGTTTGGTAAGTATCAATGCAACATGAACAAAGTGATAATACAAAAAGAGATATTAGTGTTTTCATAGTATCATGCTTTAACGAACTTTCCTAACCTCTCTTTGTAAACTTTATATGAGATTTGTTCACCAGGCTTTAATCCTACATCATCGAATTCAGTCAAGTCAGATGATCCACCCTCCCAAATAACCCAGAATTGCCAACTCTTTTTGCTATAGATTCTCTCCATACCTTCTTGATATTTGCCATGATCTGATACTCTGCACTTATCACCTTTTCCTGCTCCGCTAGTTTCGTATTTCATTTATAAAATTGTGTTGAAAGTATATTATCACAAACAATCGATATGTAAAGATCTTTTTAAGAAGCCTTGAATAAAGTCAACACTAGAACCCTTTCAGCACCATTATTTTTCAATATGTTAGCTATCTGATTCGCGGTTGTTCCACTAGTCATTATGTCATCAACAATAACAACAGTTTTTCCTTCGACTTTAGATGATATTTTAGGATCTACCAATTCGAACAGGTTTGTCAAGAACTTTCTGTGATGTGGAAGGAATGCTTTAATGCTAAGAAAACCTTTCTTCTTGGCAGTTCTCAAAGCTGTACTCATCCTTTTGATTATCTCACTACTAATTTTGGGGTTATCCTTATCAATTCCGATTCTAGATATATCAGGATTCTTTTCAAACGAGTCTACAAATAAATCGTAATTATTTCTTTTCTCTATGCTCTCAGCAAAGATTTTTGCTAGATCACTTGATGATTTTGGTGTTACGATTATGTCTGGTTTATGTTTCCTCAGTATTCTTGATGCGTATATCGCGCTTCTTTTTATAAAAGATACAACATTGTCGCTACTCAAGTCTGTTTTCTTTACTGCATTGAGAACATCAGTTGCATCTTTAGATATATACAAGCTGTAACTAAACAGATCATCGTTCAACTTCTTCTTGAATGGAGATAACTTTTTATCCTTACCAAAACTGGTTGATACTTTGGAGTCTTTGTTATTCGAATATAAAAAATTCAAATCATTCTTGCTCAAGGTTATACCTTCGTGAATATAATCAAGGAAAGTTATCATGATGTTATTTATATTCAATCAAGTGTATTTTCTTGCCTGCTTTTTGTGCAAGTCTCATACTATGAATAGTTCCTTTACTAGATCCATCCCAGAAAAGAATGATACTATCACATGCATCAACTATATCTTTATTTCTTACGAAACCTGCACCCCTACCATATTTTTTCCAGTCTGGAAGGTAAATTTCTTTGTTGATATTGTTTTTTTCTGCATACTTTTCTCCAAGAGAATCTGCACCCCTAGCACCACCACTAACGATGGATTCGATCTGATCAATTTTATAATTTTCATTGATCGTTTTCTCTAGTAGATCATAGTCATTGAATCCTCTTGATCCAACAATGGCTAATTTAATAGTGTTCATAGTGTAGTGTTTTTAATTTTGGAGCCAGTTAACAGATTCGAACTGTTGACCTACTGATTACAAATCAGTTGCTCTACCAACTGAGCTAAACTGGCAATAAAATAATAGTACATTATATTTAATATTTGTCAAGATGATTATATTAATTGATATTACCATCCCTTCGGGATCCCCCTTTGGGGGTTTATCATCTTACTTATACTGGTTTTGTTCATCTTTGTATTAAAGATATTATACACTCACGAAAGTAATGTGTAAAGATAAAAATGCAATTAGCGAGTATTATTTATCACTAAATAGATACCCATAAAATCACTTCAAACAACTGAAGTTGAGTATCTTTTTATCTTCCATTCTCTTCCAAATAGCAACTATGCCAATCTGTTTTGATCTTGCTGTGCTACTCCATTTCCCATCAGAAATATATTTCCCAGGTCTTTCTATGCTTGTTTTAGAATACAGGTATGGGCTTGGTGTGCTTCTATGATATCTCCAATATCCAGTGCCATTATATCCTTGGACTGCCCAAAGAGTATCGAAAAGGTAAGCCCATCTTTTTTCACCCATACGGTCATATGCAAGCGCATCAACTGCACTTTCCTCCCATGTGAATGGTGGATTTCCACTCTTGGGCCTGCCACGGGGAACCCAACGAGTTCTTCTAGTTAATGGTGAACCCTCATGAAGATGATGTCGAAAACTTCCACTACTCTCCATGTTGTGAAGAACTGCAACAACATACCAAGGTGTTTTTGTTTTCTCATCGACTTTAACATAACGATCCTTATTGAGCATTATCCTTCTGATGACTTTGTCAATCTGAGGTATATATGACCTCTTAGGTTCAGCTATGAGAAACCTCTCGACCCGCAAATCCTCTCCCTGCGAAAATGCAAGGAGAGGTTGAATTGCGAATAGTGATATTACTATAGTAACGAGGATACGCATAGCAGTGTTACGATATAAGATATTGCAGTTGCGATCCAATAGTGGATAAGCTCTGGGCAAACATCTTTCTTTTTCAGAAGCTTTCTGACTCCACCACTCTCAGCCAATTCAGCCGCTTCAGTGAAGACTAGTAAACGAATCACTGGAGATAATACTGCGACAGTAAGAACAAGGATACCAGCATAGATCAACTCAGCAAATGGAGTTTCACCTAAACCTGTATATTTAAACACTAATAGTAGTAGTAGTGTGATTACTGCACCTTTACTCCAGAGAAGTGTGAGAGCAGTTTTGATTTTACCAAGCAAGCCACCATTTGAAAGAATGCTTGACATAATATTTGTTAGTATCTTTTTCATATTTTTATTTTGTTTGCGATCAGCAATTAATCACTGATAGATTTTATAGCAACCTCCCAGCTGCTGAAAGTTTAAAAATTAAGAACAATCCAAATGCGGCAACAACACTATAAAATATAGTTCTATATTTCTTTAGTGACTCTGCTTTTTTCCTGGATTTTAGAGCATCTTCCCTAGCAATATTTTCACTTTCTATGGCTATGCTAACTCTTTTTCTAAGAAGCTCGTTCTGACTTCTGAGTTCCTTTGCTTCATTCTCCTTTTTGAACAAAGACTTCTCTACTTCATTTAAGTTGTTTATGGCAATCTGAATTTGACCTGCCTGAATCTCGTTTACACCCTCTAAAGCAGTTATATACTGTGAAATATCTACGACCCTTTGGTTTATCATTTCACTCTCTTTACTTGGATATTTTATCTTCTGTGCTTCAGATATGACTAGCAACTCATCAACTCTTTTCCTCAACTCCTTAATAACCTCGTTACCCTTAACGTGGTTTTGTGAAACAACTGTGAGTGAGTTTTCGAAAACTTCTAATTTAGGAAAAACACTATCTTGAACACCAACGTCATTGATAATTATATTATCTGTTATATCTCGTTGACCACAAGTAGATAGAAGAAGTAGCAATGGTAAAATTAATATCTTTTTCATGATTCTGCTTTTATTTATCTTTCATATCAATCGACTCTTTATATATAAGAATCCCGATATGGAAAATGAAAGCAGACCTGAATAGTTATATTACTTACCAGATTTCTGCTTTTTAATCCAAGCTTTTGCGATTGGATTCTTAGGTTCAGTTTTGCTCCACTTGCTTATGAGTTTATATACACTCATTGTTGCACCTTTCCAATTAGAGCCGTTGCTGTTATCAACGATATACATAAACTTTCCGAAAAGGTTTTGGAACTTTCCAACATTGGTTTGAACCCCCTTCCACATGTTGGTAACTTTATCATCTGGTAAACTTCTTGATCTATCTCTGTTTCTTTGTAGAGCAGTTTCCAGGTCAGTGTTGACAAAGATCATTGATACATCATATCCAAGCTCTCTAAGCCTATCACTTTGCTTTTTGATTTTATCGTAATCTTTACCAGTTCCATCGATAACCAATCCAAGTCTTCCCATCAGGGCGAGATCCAACCTTTTACTTGTTAATTTTTTAGCATCTTTTCTTACTTCTTGACCCTTAGGTGAAAAAATATCTTCTGGATTGGTGGTTAATCCAGCTTTTTTAAGAGCAACCTCAAAAGGGATGTCACTATTAATAACTTTATATCCAAGAGCTGTAAGTGCAGTTTGACCAACAATAAAACTTTTACCAGATCCAGGACCCCCAGCTAGAAACACTGCCTTGAAAATACTAGGATCATTAACACCTTCTTGAACGTAATCTTTGAAACTCTTCATTACCTTTTATTTATAATATTTTTTAACTTATAATATAATTGTAAACATCTCTCCAACTATTAACTCTCCTAGCTTTCCCCACATAATCTTCGTTATGAGGATGACTCATAAGAACACTATCCAATCCAAGACTTAGACCTAGATCTGCATTCTCTTCTTTATCTTCGATCCAAACACATCCGCTATACTCATATGGTTTTAGTGCTTCATCTTTATCTGCACCAGTATCCAAGAAAGTATAACTCTCGAAAACACTAGGACCGAATAGTTCTATAAGGTTTTTTGTTCTCAATCTATGTGCATACTCATCATTACTAAGACTACTAATCACTCTGAAAACATATCCATATTCTTCATGAAGTTTTTTAACATATTTTACAGCATCCCTGAGAGGTGGTATCTTTCGAATCGTTGCGCTCTCATTGAACATCCTACAGAGTTTTTTACCCTCAGATCTTTCTAGCCCGTATGCTTCGTTTATTCTGTATGCATCTGTATCTATTACTTCATAGCCATGTCGATCCATCCAACATCTGAATGAGTAAACCCAGTCTAATAAGACTCCATCTGCATCAACTAGTATTGTTTTTTCATTATCTGTGTACATCATATATTTTTATTGTTATTATGGATATTGTTTTGTTAGTGCATCGAAAAGATCGGGGTTACTATCTGAATACCATCCTTTACCAGTGTAAACGTTGAGAACATCAGAGAAATATTTTTCGTACATAACTGCCACTTTGTCGAGTGTGAAGTTCCTAGCAAACTTAAGGCAATCTTCACTTTTTATTTCTCCCTTTTCAATGTTTTTAACTGCTTCTACAAAATCTCCCATTGTTCTGCATCTGTATCCAGTGATTCCATGCAGGTTGTTTTCAGCAAATGCACCCCAGTCTGTTGTTATTGTTGGAGTTCCACTGAATAAATTTTCAACTTGAACACCACCAAAAGGCTCGACATATAAACTTGGAATGAAGCTCGCTTTTGCACCTGCCATTAGATCTTTTCTCGTTTCCAAATCAGCATATCCAATATAATCTACATGATCTGGTATCACATAACCATCTTCTTTTTGACCTGCTATTTTTAACTTTACACCTGCTTTTTTAGCAGCTTCAATGGCAATATGAACTCCCTTACCCTCGTAGACTCTACCTAGATACAAGTAGTAATCACTCTTCTTATCTCTATACTCAAAATCTTTTTCGTCAAAGTAGTTAGGGATAACAGTTTCATACCACTTTTGACTACATTTGCTTACGTTTTTTAAACCACAATATGCGTGGTATATTGCATAACTTTCGAAAACTTTCCACTGTGCCCAGTGAAGATCACCATAACCAATCCCAGGTTCTACAACTATAAGATCTTTATGAGCATCACAAACTTCTTTTACATTCGCACCCCAGAAAGGCAAAAGGAAATCATTTTTTTCTTTTCTTCTGGCTATTTCTTTTTTAGCATTCCTGTAAAAAGCTTGATATGCATAATCCCTCATGTTGTATTGGAAAAACCCTTTCCTCCAATCATAAGATCCATAAGCATCCTCAAGATCATTGTTTGTAGTTACAGTTATGTGTTCATCACAACAAACATCACTATCTTCATGACCATAGTGAAAGATAGTGTGCCCGCGATCCTTCATCATCTTGCAGAATTTTAATACTTTCTGAGTATATGCACAAGCAACATACTCAGAGCTAGTAACTGTATGAGGTATTCCCAAGCAATGAAATCGCATATTGTTTTTATTCTCCAGTATAAACTTTTTTAATATAAGACTCAAACTCTTCGATCTTTCCTAACCTCTGAGGCCAGTAAATGTAATCTTTGCTTGGTTCTCCCTTAAGGTTATTCAATAGTGGTTGAATAGAGTTAAAAAGTGTGTCGAGTCTACTTTGTAGGCTGTCACTGCTTGCTTCTGCATCTTGAACTGCATCGATGTCTTCTTCATCAGCAAATGTGAATCCAAAGTCGAATACAGGATTAATAGTTTCTTCATTCATATTTCTTAAGTATATATTTTAGTGTTTCGTTGTCTAGTGCGCCGCCGTGGGCTGTTAGGATTTTGTCATCTTCGTTCTTTAGTATCATATATGGAATTTCGTTAATGTCGTAACCAAGATCTTTACATTCTCTTATAAGATCAATTGTTTTTTCGAAGTCATCATCTATGTAAGTTTTGTTATACTCGTAATCGAATATCTCACACCATAGTATGAGGTCTTTCAAGAATGGCTCGAAAGTAGCACAATTTTTATCTCCATATGCATGAACTTTAACCATAGTCAGTATTACTGCATGAATTTTTTATAGACCATAATTACGATTAAAACTGGAATTATAAAAGAAAATAAAATAGAGATTCCATATGTTATTAAGATACTCAACAAAAGTGCTAATGTTTTAGTTAATTCTTTCATTTGTTAAGATATAAAAGTATGTTTTCAAATCCTACTATTTTCTCTTCAGTTTCAAGGATCAGAGTAGGAACACTTCTTATTTTATGTTTTAAAAAATAATCAGTATTTTCAGTCATGTCAACTATATCGACAGTAACACCAGTTTCTTTCAATTGCTTCTTAAGCTGTTTGCAAGGTTCACACCAAGAACTTGTAGCTAGAGTTGGAATATTATTCATAGTTTTTAGTAGTCGTATCGGTCTGAGTTTATTTTTGAGATCTGACTAACAACAGATTCTAAAAAACAAGAATCATCGGCACCACTCAGGTAGGGTTTCACTTTTAAATAAGAGTCTTCATCTTTTATACCAAGTAGTCTGCATTTTCGATCACTTGGATCAAAATCTCTACTACTGACCAAGTAGTTATTAGATTCATTCACACTATCACCAAGATTCATAACCCGTTTCACATCGGGGATGACATTCCTTTGATAGAAACTAAGTTTACCTAGCCTGCACAGCTCACTAACGTAATCCTTATAAGATTCTGTGATAAGATACACATCAAAAAAACCAACACTCCTTATCGATCTTTCGATTGCTTCTACAGCACCAGGTCTTATGTTTGTATATGCCCGCATTTTTTTGCCATAGCTAATCAGCAAGTCACTTTCGACTTCATTGTTTATAGTTGTTGAGACTAGAGTTTCCTCCAAGTCAAAAAATAATTTGTTATTCATAAATTTAATTTACCAGTTGCTAGAGTAAAAAACTCTATTTCCTTTTTCAATTTCCTTTCGAGCTGCATTAACGAAATTCACATCCCTTTCGAAGTTTAGGTCAGACTCCCTAGAGTTATCACCAAGAAAGAAATATGTAGTATATGGAAGTTGACGAAGTGAAACATCTTCTTCCAATCTATCTATATCAGAACTAACTAACTCAAAATCTTTACCATTACCATTACCAGATTTCCCTTTGTATCTGTATAGATCTTGCATCCAGCCTTCTAAAGCACTATGCTTTCTCCAATACTGCAAATCTGTTTTATTACCATTCGAATCTTTACTATATCCATACTGATCTAACCCCATAATCTTATTTATCCTTTAGTTTCGGGTGTTTCCTTAGAGTTGATGTTGTTTTAGCAGGCATGCAGGTCTCTCTGTGTTCCTTTGCTAATTCTACAAAAGTAGATGGGTTAGATGCGAAGATAACATGTCCGCATTCCTTACATTTAAATTGATTTGTGCCATAGTTGAAGGTTATAAACTTAAAGCCAAACATTCTATTTTTCATAATCTTATGTTTAAATTTTTGTCGAGTTAGAACCAACACGAATAGAAAACCTGCTTACCTTCTCTAAGAGTGTCGTATGCGTTAGAGATGAAATCAAGAGTTGCTTCCTTTTTGTATTCATCAAACCTCGAATCTCCACCATAGAAAAAACCACTTGTTTCTGGCAGTTCGTCATTGACGACAGCCGCTTCAAGCTTTTCGATGTCGCTCATATTCAGTTCAAGCTCTGCGCAGTTCCAATCGACGCTATTGCCTTTATCTATCCACAGGTTTTGCATCCATCCATCCAGCGCGTTGTGCTTGCGCCAACTTTGGATTTCGATGGTGTCCCCGTCTTGATTTCTTGTATATGCTACTTGGTCTAATCCCATTTTATTGTTCCTTTCTTTTTGTTTTATTGTGATTTAAAGCTGTTAGTAGTCGTTGTGGATGTCATAATCACTCTTGCCATTTTCCTTGATGCTTTTTAATTCTTCAACAGCAGCTTTCCGCGCTTCATTTCTGTCGTTGAAGATGCACCCCCAATAAAGCTCACCTTGATACTGATGAGATGCGTTGTAATAACCTCCAGAGTCTTTTGAAATTCTGATATCTGATGTTTTAAAGTCGTTCATAATATATTTTTTATTAGTGTTTCTCTCAATTACGGTTACAACTTAACATAAACCCACTAAAAGTCAAACATTAATTTCGTATAAGGTAGTTTTATTTGTGATCCTTGGAATTGATCGTCGGTATCATCGGCTCCCATTTAGTCCCCGTTCCTACCTGATAGGTAACTCCATCATCCCCAAGTCCAAGTAAGATACCCTGCCACGTTGCGTCATTCGGCGCGATCAGGATTTGAATAATCTTAGGAGAACAAACGGATGCACGACAATAGCCATCAGGCGGTTGGTGATCTTCTGGCTCAGGGGCATCTAAAATCATGTAGTCATTGAGTGGTGATATTGCTTTCATGGCGATGTGTGATCCTTGGCGTTCGGCAAAGAAATGGGATCGGCGGCGCAAGCAAGGTGAAACGTGCGTTCATCCAGTTTGCAGACAGCTTCACCAAAGGTGTAGGCTCCAAATTCTCCAACTTTTCCCCACTGCCCCGCTGTGGTTTCCCGTAGTGCGATGTAGTCATGGAAGCAGTCGCCCGAATCCCGCACCCGCAAACACAAGTCGCCGTCTTTGGGGAGCCACTTACAGCTTCCCATGCGGTGTTTATGGTCTGCGGCGTTATAGCGGTAGACGTTGCCGTGTCCGCCCCTCATATTCCATTTTCCTATTCTGTGTATGCTCATAATCGTAAATTGCTAATGCCGAACAAGGTGTTGAAATCAATTTCGTTTAACTTGGTCGTTATTGTGGTTAGTTGTTTCTCTCAATTACGGTTACAACTTAACATAAACCCGCTAAAAGTCAAACATTAATTTCCATATTATTAGAATTCCTATTTGTTAACGTTACATCTCTTTCCCATCCCGCTTGATCCTCACACCGTCCTCTCCCCATTCAGGAATGAACAGGCTCGCAGTACTGTGAACCTCTTCAAAGGTTTCTCCAGAGTCAACCTCTTTCCAGTTACCATTGTGATCTTTTACTTCTACTGTGAACATACTATTATTATATTAGCGTTCCTTTAGACGAACCATTACATCTTTGGCTTTATCGATCTCTTGCTCAAGGAGAGCATCACAGAACTCTTTCCACTCCTCTTCGGTCACTCTACCTTCACGTAGATCGAACCACATCATGTCATACATCTCGTAAGTAATCTTATTATCGTTCATACTATTATTATATCAGAGTTCCTTAATATTCAGTTTTTCCCATCGCTCGATTTTTATACCTAACTGTTCGATTTTTATACCTAACTGTTCGATTTTAGCATCCAGCGTTGAAGCCTTGATCATCAGCCTATTCAGTCTCCAACAATTGATATTGTTTATCAGGTTTTTCATTTTGTAGTGGGCGGTTGTTCTTTACGTTAGGTGAAAAAATAATTTGCGTGAACCGCAGCCTCTTGTGGGCTATCAAAGGTTTCTTCCGTAAAGTCATCAAATGACCCGCAGAAATACCCAGCCCACTTACCATTCTTCATTTGTTTAGCTCCAATAGCGTCATCGTGTAGATAGTGCGTCAGGTAGGCTTCCCATGCATGATCCCATTTGTAGTCCTTTCCGTCCACTTCGAAACTACCCAACTCAATAACAACTTCTGGTTTAATCTCATCTTTCATCATCTTTATTATATTAGTGTTCCTTTTTATTAAGTTGGAGTAAGTGATGGGATTTGAACCCACAACCTTTTGATTGGAAATCAAAATCTCTACCATTGAGCTACACTTACTTAAATTGTTGTTATATTATTATATTAATGTTCCTTAATGCGAAGCTTGTCAACATCGATATTCATAGCCTTAGCAATGTCTTCCAAAGTTACTTCTACATTGTTACGATTATTAAATTCTTCTTCTGTAAGTTCTTTACCTTCGATATACCATGCCTTATAGCCATTAGCATCTTCAATTGCAGGACCGTCTAACCGATGAAGCTCGTCATTTTGATACCAATACTTATCGTCATTAGCTTCTTCAATTGCAGGCCCATCTTCGCGATGACTCTTACCATTTTGATACCAAGACTTACTACCATCAGCATATTCAACAGCAGGTCCATCTAACCGATGGCGCTTACCATTCTGATACCAATACTTGTTGCCATATTGATTTACTTTTACCGTATATTCTTCCATGATTTTATTATATTAGTGTTCCTTAGAACCAATACTCATCCTCGCGTCTTTCGAAGAACGATTCTAGTTCGTCTAAAAAATTCTCTACACTCTCATCAGATGCCCAAAAGAAATCGTTGTTCTTTTCTGTTTTAGTTACGTTGTACCGCCCCATAACAGGACACCACTCGATTATCATATCATAGTGACTTGCTAGTTTCAGGATCACTGCATCTAATTCTTTTTTCATACTATTATTATATTAGTGTTCCCACCCGTCTACAACTACCTCACCATCTTCTTTGATTCGAACGAACTCAATACCAACTGAACCGATAAATGTCTGAGCTGTTCTGATCACATCAATAACTTTATTGGAGCTATCAACCTCAACCCACTTACCAGACATCTTTACTTCTGTTGTATATTCTTTCATAATTTTATTATATTAGAGTTCCTATTGTGGTGGAAGTATTTCATCGATTGCTTCATCAAGCGTAGCGGGAGACAGAGAATGAACATCAACACACCAGTTAAGGCTTGCCCAAGTCATACCATCCAAACCTTCTGAGTAGTCAATTTTTTGCTTGATTTCTCTGTATCGCAAAGCATCACGAACAAGTTCTTTTAAGGTTTCGCATCTTTCGATTTGTCTTTGCCGCAAAGTATCACGATCAATTTCTTCTTTGTTTTCTTTTTTCATATTATTATATTACTATTCCTTAATGCGAAGTTTCTTTATATCGATGTTCATTGCTTCAGCAATATCTTCCAGAGTTACTTCATTTACCTCTACATTGCTAGTTCTATTGTTAAACTCCTCTTCAGTAAGCTGTTTATCGTCAATATACCAACGCTTGTTGCCATTAGCATATTCAACTGCAGGACCGTCTAACCGATGAAGCTTATCATTCTGATACCAATGCTTGTTGCCATTAGCATATTCAACTGCAGGACCGTCTAACCGATGAAGCTCGTCGTTTTGATACCAAAACTTATTACCATTATCATATACTTTTACTTTGTACTCTTCCATAATTTTATTCCTTAATACGAAGTTTCTTTACATCAATGTTCATTGCTTTAGCAATGTCCTCTAGAGTTACTTCATTTACTTCTACTTTGTCACGATTGTTAAACTCCTCTTCGGTAAGCTGTTTACCTTCGATATACCAACACTTATAACCATCAGCTTCTTCAATTGCAGGCCCATCTAACCGATGACGCTCATTGTTTTGATACCAATACTTTGATCCATCAGCATATTCAATTGCAGGACCGTCTTCACGATGACGCTTGTCATTTTGATACCAATACTTTGTTCCATTAGTCTGTTCAATAGCAGGCCCATCTAACCGATGGCGCTTGTCATTCTGATACCAATACTTGTTGCCATTAGCATATTCAAATGCAGGACCGTCTAGACGGTGAAACTTACCATCTTGATACCAAGCCCTATTACCATTATCATATACTTTTACTGTGTATTCTTTCATAATTTTATTATATCAATGTTCCTATACGAGAATTGTAATCTTATTATATCGGCCATCCTCGCCATCTATATTGCCCGCTCTTCCTAATCTTAATCAATCTAAGGATGATGTGATCTAAACACTTGTTATTGAATTCCTCGGCATTGTTATAGTTAATATCCTCTGCAAGTGCGTCAATAATATTTTGTTGAATAAGATTTTCTAGCTGTAATTCTACGTCTTTTTCTAATGGTGTATCTTTCATCATCTTAATTATATCAGTGTTCCTAGTGTTTCGCAAGCTCAGACTGCCTCAATGAGAGGTGCGCGAGAAATTCACACGCATCTTTGATCTCAGCGGCAGATAGAATCGTAGTTCCGATCTTTGCTTCGATCTTGCTTCTCCACTCGTAAAGCATTGATCGTTTATCTTGTATGCTCAGTTCGTCATCGTTGAGCATCTTGTCGCTGTGTTCGTATAGTCTTTGTAGGTTCATACTTAATTATATCAGTGTTACTGTTATGCGAATAGAATATCATATTGATTATCTCCAAGACACTCAACATAATTGTCTCTTCGCTCTTTAAGATAGTTCAATAGTTCATCTTCATTACAGATGATGATATCATCATCTTCTGCCAATTCCTTAATTTCATCAAAGGAATACTTTTCCCATTTCGTTTGTGGTGTTAACATAGTGTTATTGTGTTTAGTTGTTTCTCTCAATTACGGTTACAACTTAACATAAACTCAGGGAAAGTCAAACATTAATTTCGTATAAGGTAGTTTTATTTGTGATCCTTATCCTGCTCCTCCTCCGTTAATGGTTCTGGTGCGCCGTCCATAGTGTTTCGCAATCTCCGAATAAGGTGACCATCGTGACCTTGTTTGTGAACCACCTCGAGGATCATCTTCTGCGTGGCTAAGTCACCCTTAAAGGTATTCATTACCTCAGTAAGAGTATCACGAAGATGTTTCTTTGCGTCTCCATTCTTCCTTGCACATGCACGTACATCGTTAGCTTCATCTCTGAATAATCGGGCGTAGTTTGGTGTCTCGTATCTCATAATTTTATTATATTAGTGTTCCTTGCGTATGAATTTTAATCTTCCTTCGTGTTTATAGCCACTTGAATCCATCCATGTAATAAAGCTGATACCTATACCACACACTCCGTCGATGATATCTTGTGTGTATTTAAGTTTGAACTGTTCATA
>Ga0315322_10002226_pt1 | contig 14984 bp, 10 predicted proteins | sample M110021515metaG_FD_203461 | JGI IMG/M metagenome (GOLD analysis project Ga0315322, IMG submission 203461) | Ammonia-oxidizing marine archaeal communities from Monterey Bay, California, United States - M1 100m 21515 | ecosystem: Environmental > Aquatic > Marine > Intertidal zone | place: USA...
ACTCGTCACTCACCGGTGGCTCGTCACTTACCGGGGACTCGTCACTCACAGGGGGTGCCTTGAACACAGGCGGTTCTTCAGGTGGGCCGCCGAGTACGCTGGATTGCATGTCCGTTGAGGATGCGTTTTCCGAAGGGTGTGATTGGGAGCCGCCTCAATTGGGAAGCATTGGCGACTTTGCCTGGTACGATAAGGACGGTGACGGGCTCCAAGACGGTGACGAGGACGGTCTGTCTGGCGTGCATGTTCAGCTCGCTGAGTGGCAAGGTAATCAGTGGATTCCTTACGCTGACACATTTACTGATGCAAACGGCCAATATCATTTTGAAGATCTGAATCCTGGCGGGTATCAGGTGTCGTTTATTGCCCCGATTGATTTTGCGTTTTCGCCCAGAGGCGCAGGTTATGATGACGCGATTGATAGCGATGCAGGTCAGTACACGTTGTTTCTGAATGAGGGCGATGAGCGCAAGGACATTGATGCGGGATTCATTCAGTCATTCTCGGCAGACATTGATACAGATAGTGATAACTCCGGTCGGCTGGAACGATCCGTTCTGGAAGACCAGCTTGAGTTGGAAGCGCCCGGGAACATCCTGCTTTTGAATCGCGATGACGATAACGCTGACGGAATACCTGACTACGAAAATCAGTTTGATCCCAATCAGGACTTTTTGAATTTTCCGGATGATGATCTGGAAGAGGTGTCGCTGTCCTTCGGTTCCAGTACAACCAATTTGGAGGGTTATGGACTTGAGTTGAGTGGAGCGGACGCGTCCAGTATCCAAGTTTATGGTTCACCGCTGAAGCATTATGTAGGGACCCGTTTCACGATTGGCAGTGACGAGGTTCCGTCCAGTGTGTGGGTCGAGGGAGTTGAGGCAGGGGTCGCAACCCTGACTTGGACATTATTCAGGCCCGATGGCGAAGCCGTTGCATCCGATGCCGTGTTGCTCACGGTGGTAGACGGAGATCTCTCGGCTCATCGTCAGCAGACACCGGTATTTCGCGATTACATCATCTCACCAGATGTTGAAGACGTTGAAGCGATCGGTATCCGCATCAACGGTGATGACGACGATGGTGACGGTGTAGCTGATGGCATGCAACGAACTGCTGTGCCCGGTGAAGATGATTTGATGCAATTGGACACAGTTGTGATTTCTGGTGGGCCAGGTGTTGAGTGGGTAATTGAACGCTCAAATACCAATGTTTCAGTTTGGGGTAGCCTAGACCGGACGGGCCCAATTCTGGAAACCAGGCTTGGACACCCAAGCAATGAGACACCACCGAATGATGCGTTGATTTTTAATGATGACAACATCAGTCGACAAAGCACCCAGTTGTGGGTCGAGTCACCGCACTTACCGGGTGGAGTATCAACCATTTCGCTTTACGCCCGGGCAGCTAATACTGGGAAGGGAAGAGTGGTTGCGGATACCGTTAGCTACAAGCCGTTCGAGAGTATCACAATTACCTGGATGGGCGAATTCGCTGTCCCAATGGACCCTGCTGATCAATATGATGACGGTAACAAAGATGGCATCATGGAGTGGGCTATCAATCAATACCACGATGGTTATGACATCTATGCGTTTGATGAAGCGGATTACTATGATTTGGAATTCGACAGCATTGGGCCAGCATATGTGGAAATCAAAAATGCGATCAACAACCGTGGTGTGTCAGAGGTTGCCTTAACGGGTTACAGCCATGGTGGTGGCGTTGCCCATTACATGGGATGGTACTTGTCGGCCACTGAATCAAATTTTCATGATGCCGACGGCTCAGTTAAACGAGTGCCGCGCGAGCCAGCCCCCGGTATCAAGAAACCGTTTGATATTGTATTCACAGGGTACATTGACGCTGTAAGGCAAGATGGGTTTTGGCCTACTTCCTGGCAAGCGGAGACCAGGCTGCCGCCCGGTTCAAGCTATCATGTAAACCAATTTCAGAGACATTTCTCATGGGCTACCTTTTGGATAGGCGGCGCTCCGACCGTCAACAAGACGGAAACGCCAGCGATCATTCATAACTTTGATCGCACTGATTTGGGTGCCACGCATCAATGGATTGATGATGAGCAGATTGTGCTTGATTGTTTGGAAGAGCACTTCCAAAAACAAGTCAATAAGTGATCAGCGTGTTTATATTGAAGTCCTGCTGGCGATCTTTCGATCTCAGCGCAGGACTGGGGTAGGATCAGCGGCGTTGACAGCATGGTCAATTAACAGATGCGTTCGGATAGACCAGAACATGGTTTCAGAATGCAGTTTGCCGCCCGTTCCAAACCGGCGTCCGGTCGTGCAAGCTGTTGGTGGCAACTGCTTTGTCACCTCTGGACCCAGTATTAGATGTACTCACGCAGCGGTGTTTCTGTCTGGTTTCGAGCAATGGTTTTGATCGCCCGCGGGATCAATAACGCTAGCGGGTGTGCAAATTTGCATTGCCTTCGATCATGAGGTAGCGTTGGTTTGGATCGATGTTATCGTAGGTTTGTTTGTTTCCTGATGGCCAAGTTACTTCAACATGACAGGGGGCGGTTGAACGACCAAGACCAATATGCAGCAACGGTTCATTCTTGCATTGAAAACCGTCTCCACTGGTGACCCATCGGTTCCAGTTCTCTCCAGAGCATTCGACGCTTATTTTAGCGCCGACGGCGTCACGTTCACTGGTCGTGCCGATCAGTTCTAACTGTAGCCAGTTGCCGGTTGTAGACTGGTTTTCTAGAAGTGCTACCGGCATGTCCATGTTGTATGACACTAGATCCATCTTTCCATCAGCATTCCAATCCAGTTTCGTGAGTGTGCGTCCTAAGGCGTCCGTCGTCCAGAATGAGTCGTGGGAAGACTCTGTAGTAGCGAGGCTGAAGCCACTTGGGCTTCCACTAAATATTTGAGGCGGCATCCGATATGGGGTGCCGTCACTCAATGCGCTGTAAAGGTGTCCGTTTAAAATGACTAAGTCCAGCCATCCATCTGAGTTGAGGTCTGAGGCTTGGGTGCCCCAACCCACCATGGGTGCGGTAGCGGGTTCCAGTCCGAGGCGAATGAAGTCATTCGAGAATATCCCCGATTTTTTTTGGAGGTATAAATCAGATGACTCTTCGGTGTAATTCGTCACATGAAAATCCAGTGCGCCGTTGCGGTCAAAGTCGCCGGTTGCAACGCCCATGCAGCTTTCTGGATTACCCAGTAGTCCATTTGCACAGCCCAGCAGCGTTGCGCGTTGTGTCAAGCGAAATCGGTGGTCGCTATTTTCGGTCTTCTGGCTTTGCCAGAAGTGATTGGGGTCCGTATCGTTGGCAATGAATAAGTCATTGCCGAATTGATTATCGATGTTGGTGATTAGTGCTGAGAATCCATAGCCTGGTGGAATTGGATCAGAGGTCAGCAAGGGGACTAGCTTCCCGTCTGCAGTGTTACGCAGCAGTTGGTCAGTTGCGGCCTGAAATCGCTGGGGGTTGCAGTGCCCGTTTCCTCCGGGAATCGAGCACTTCGCAGTTAGCACGGTAGGGTCATCGATGTAGTTGATTTCAACAAGGTCTGGAAGGTGATCGCCTGTAAGGTCACCGCATGCTATCGAGGTTGTCCAGCGATTATCACTGCTCATGCTTTCCTGATCGAAATCGCTGAATGTTCCATCACCGTTGTTCATGTAAATTATGTTTCTTCCGATGTTTGCGATGACCAAGTCTGGGAATCCGTCTTGGTTGAGATCAGCAGAGGTGGCACCTTGGCCAAAGCCCCGATGGGCGATACCCGCACTGTGTGCAACCTTGGAAAAAACTTTTCCTTGATGGTTGCGAAATAGCTGGTCTGGCTCCGATCCTGAGTTTTCAAAAGGTGTCCCACTTCCCTGTGTGAAGTGCAGGTCAGGCCAACCGTCTAGGTCATAGTCAAGAGTCGCTATTCCTCCCCCTATGGTTTGGTGCATTAGCAACTGATTGAGGTTAGTACCTGGTGGGCCAGGCATATACTCCATGTTCAGTTCAACTGTTTCGGCAACGTTGGTCAGTACAATATCTTCCCCAGGTTGGAAGCCTTTTTCTTCTGGGATCGAGGAACGGGCACCCAGGCGGCTGAAATCTGGGAGCGGCCAATCAGATGTGTTGAGTCCACAACTGGCCCAGTGCTCCTCGTGTCCAGTTTCTGGTACTTCACTTGTGTTGATTTGTTGGGGTGATTGCTGTGCTAGCTTGTTCCATGCGCGAGCTTCAGCGGTGCGATGTAACTTCACTAAGAGTTGTACAACTTGACTCATTTGCTCTGAGGTTCGATCGATCTCGGAAGCTATAAAAGCAACACGATCCAGTAAACGGTAACGCTCCATCACGCGCGTCGCGTCGGCAGTTTGACCCATTGCTTTCAGTGATCGCGCAAGGGCCAGAAAAGAGTGACGATCCGTATCATCTCGAAGAACAGCCTCTGTCAGGCAACGAATGGCAATTTCGTGCTTTTCTTGCTGTTGGTACCAGTTGCCGATGGCAGACCAGTACTCAGGTTCTTGCTCGATTCCTGCTGGTGTCGAGGCGAGCCACTTGCGAAGCTCCGCGTCGTCCTGCCGGTGAATCATGACACGACCGGCAAAAGCAGAAATCGCAGTTGATTTCGGTGATTTTTCCCGAAGATCTTCAAGTAACTGGCGTGCTTTGTTGTGTTGACCGTCATACCACAGGAACTTGGCCTGACCGAGATCGGTCGGTTTGATCTCGCTATACCCGGGCATCTCTGGCCGATGGATGAACGGATCGCTGAACGTTGTCATGCCGTAGAGCTCTGATTCGGTGGCATGTCCCATCTGAGCTAGCGTTCGCATGTGGGTTGCGGCACGCATGCGCAGCCCCAGGTTATTAAATAATTGGGCGAGCCGTCGGTGGGCTCGGGGTATATCCCCACTCTTGCGGATGAGTGTGGTGAGTTTGTTTGCAGCTTCTTCATAACGCCCCAGTTCGATTAACCAGTCAGCTGATTGTCCTAATGCAGCCATCGCAGCTTCAGCGTCGTCTGCTGAGATTGCAGACAATGTATTTATCGCGTCAGCGATGTTCCCGCGGCTAGCTTGTACCTGGGCAAAAAGAAATAAAGCCTGCGATTGATTCGGGTCTGCCACGAGAATTGGCCGCAGTAACGATTCGGCCTCGTCCAAATCACCAGACTTGACTGCCTTCATGGCTGTGTTCAACTTGCGATTGACATCGGTTGCCACTGCCTCAGTCCGGTCGCGTGTCGAATTTACTGACGGGGTGTCGGAACCGTCTCGGCAGCCCCCCATCAATATCACAGTTGAGCACAGCGTGCCTAGCAAAAATGTGACGAAGATCTGGTGGGAAAGTATCGACCTGTGACCCAGATGCTGCATTTTAAGGGACCGCTTATTGCTGCTAACGCACTGTAATACAACACATGCAGAACCAATGTCCGGTTGCATCTGCTCAATGTTGGCCCGTTGCTGCTGTGAAAAAGACCGTAGGAGATCACGCGTAAAATATTTGGCGGCACTGGCACTGGTCATTGTTGTAGAAAAGTCCACGTAGTTACTCGCATTGCTGGCTAGTACCCCAAAGAGAACAGTGAATGAGTTTCCTTCGCATAATCGATTCGATTACTCTCTTGTGTCCTGCTAACACCTTAGGGCAGCAACACCTGCACAACAACTAAAAAGTCTTGTCGCCGGCTATCTCAAGAATTTGCAAGAAGTAATTCAGGCACGTAGCAGGGGAAGATCACTCTCATCGATGATAGATGGCTCGCTGGCGTGAATGCATGCCACCATCAGATTGAAATCTAGCCGTCAGATTTCCGTACGGTTTATGTGAGCGTGTAGTTCATGTGTTGGTGATCAATTTTGAAATCGCAAACTAAGGTGAAGCGGTTTTGTCTCGCAGGTTCTGCGCATCTGAGATTGTAATGTGGTTTGATTTTCCGCTGGAATTGCGTCACTAAGAAGCTGCAGGTGTTTGATTTCATTCGGGCAACGTTCCTGCATGTGTGTTTTGCGGCGAAGGGCGTTCCCGTTTCGATCGTTGTGCCTGGTGCGTTTTGAATATCGGGTTTGGATAAATTCCTCCGCGCCAAACGTATGGTCGTGATGTGCTGTTTGGTCTGTGATGATCTTGCCAGGATGCATTGATCAATGCGTCATGGCATAAGTCACGATGTTGATTCCTAAAGGATACGAGACGCGAACGGAGTACTCTTTGAAGTACTCGGGTGATTCGCCTTCGCGTTCCCAGCCATCGCCGATATCGTTGTTGTGGCATAGTAATGCCATCAAGCGATTCGAGTCGTCAAAGAAGCCCCAGAAGTGCGGGGCTTCGTCACCTTCCGGATCGCCGTGCCAGTACTCGAACGTATGACCTCGTTGCCATGCCCGAATGCTGGGAACCTGCGGGGTGCCCTTGAGGTCATAAACTAGGTGAAAGATCTCATGCTGCGGTCCTAGTTCGCGTGGCTCCCGATCCGGGAAAACCTGCTTCATCTCCGAGTAAACGTGCCGCCAGCCACCCGGTGCCCAGAAGTCGTCCGCCATCATGAAGCCGCCATTGAGTAAGTATCTGCGTAACGCTTTCGCGTCTTGTTCGCTCAAAATCATCTCGTTGACATTCGACATGAAAATGAACGGATAGTCATGCAGATCCGGATCGGTAAACCGGAGGACTTTACCGTTGGGATCGACTTTCATGGATGTCAGTTCTTGTAATCTCGCTGAAAAATTCCAGTCGCAATCGGGGAAGTCATTGTCCCACTGGCGACCAGGGCGGTATTGAAGCGAATCGTATTGAATACGCGCAAAAGTAAAGACGTCTTTCTCGAAGCCATTGTCAACGGTCCATGTCGGGTAGTCGCTGCGATTTGTCGCAGCGCCACGCCCACCGCTATAGCCACCCCGAAACTGGGCCACGCTGATGGCGGTGAAAAGCAAGAATCCAGTGACACTCGCGAGCGGTAAAATTCTGTGTCTGTTCAAGAATGGATCTGACGGGTCTGTGCGGGAATTTGCCTACAGTGCTGGCTCGAATTGTCGACAGCGGTTGTGGCTGTTGGTGGATGAGGAATCTGGCGGTTGGCGGCGACCTGCGTTGTGGAATCCACGTGAGGCGTCATCATGCCAGTTGCCAAGGCCGATGATTTTCTTCGGGAGCAATACTTGTGTCGAGCGCAAATGCGGTGCTTTCCGTAATCTTGTTGGAAAAGCAACATTAAACATGTCCCCCCCCCACACACCAGTGGGTTGATGTTGAACGTTGTGTATCGCAATGTCTTGCACGTGAGGTGTGCGAGACATCAATTTGAGTCTGATTTTGATTGTATCACAGAGAGGAATGTTTGCGTGTCGATTATCCATTGGCTGGGAAATTGGGATTGCACTCAGTGACCGGTCTGAACGCAATTCAGTCTGGTAGCGAGTCAAGCTTCGTTGGGGGGCAAGTCGTGAAGTCATGGGCATCAATTTTCATGTGGATCGGCGTTTCAAGAACACGACCGCTGTCGCCGGTTTTGCGTTCAGGAATGTGATGAGGCTTGCCGTGTTCAACTGAATGCTGTTGCCGTTGCTGCCCAATATTTCTTTTGTTCCTCGTTTGTGCTGGCGCAAGAGGTTCTGCGACGCCTGCGGAGTTAGGCTGGGGTGTATCTTGGTAACGTGTAAATCAGTGCAGTTTGCAACCTTGAAGGTGAATGATGGTTCGTTGTTTCTTCTTGCGACAAGTATCGTTGGTTGTCGTTTTTGCGTTAATGTTCGCTGTTTTTGTTATTAATGTGGTAGCAGATGAGCCTAGACGTTCACACGCGAAACCGCTCATTGATGTTCCGTTACGGAGCGGTTTAGAGCCACGTCCAGAAGTGCCCGTTTTTGTGGTTGCGTCATCGGGTTTGCGTGTTCTGGTTTCGAAAGATGACGGGATAACGTGGGAGCAAAAGCTTTTGCTTTCGGATGATGCAGGTGATGGAGGACACGGACCCTATGGAGTGCATGGACTGGCTTACGCAGATGGCCTGTTTAGTCTTTTTTCCGGGTGGGGCGCAAGTGGTTACTGGCTCGGATCAACGGATGCCGAAAACTGGATGCATCTTTCTGCTACAAAAGAAGGTACTGAATATTCAAACGTGCTAGGTGTCGTTGCTGTTCCGGGCATGATCGTGAGTGCAGGTTCAAATTCGGTGAGTATTTCTGGCGATCTTGGAAAGACTTGGCGTGTGTTGAAAATGCGATCGCTCGGGATTAGAACGCATCATATGAAACCGGCCTTTGGTGATTATGACGGCGGACGTATTGTCGTGGCAGGTGATGGGCCGATGGTCATCTACAGTAAAGACAAAGGAAAGGCATGGGACGCCGGCGATGTCAGTGGCGGATATACACAGAACAACGGACGTTTCTTTGTCGCTGGCAATATTATCTATGGCAATGGCGTTTTTTTGATCAACTCCGGAGACAAAGGTACGGTGACCCGTTCGATCGATGGTGGCGAAACTTGGAGCGGAAAAATCGAAACAGGTGCTGAACGAATTGGTTATCGCGCACTCAGTTTTGTGCGCGGTGAATTCTGGCTTGCTGGACGGAAATCACGTGCCAGCAAAGATGGTCTGACTTGGCGCGACTTGCCCGGAACGATCCCGCCAGGGCCAATGGCTCAATCCGACGGCGGCACCTTGATCTCGGTGACTCGTGAAGGCATTCACCGAAGTACCGATGGCGTCAATTGGAAGCTTGTGCTGAAGGTTCCAGAAAAGGACACTTCCTGGACTTTGCGGCATGTTGCCTTTGGGCACGTGGCAAAGAAGTCGCAATGATCCCCAGTGTGTTCGCAGGGTGGTGATACGATGTTCACTGTCCTGTCTGCCGTGTCTTTCACATTTCGTTCGACATTTGCTGCGAAGTCGCTGAACATCGTTTGAGAGGGACGGTATGACGCTTGAAGGCGTTGCTTGGGGAAAATTGTCGGGGGGTCTGTTAGACTAAATGGCTCAGGTGACCGAGTCTCCACTCAGTTTCGCTACGTCGAACCGCGCGGTAAGTGTTAAAACGGGCGTCAAAGATTCGTCTTGTTAGGTGATTCGTCTTGTTAGGTGATTCGTCTTGTTAGGTGATTCGTCTTGTTAGGTATTGAGTGGCAGCCCCGCTGTTCCAATGCCCTTTTGAAGCGAAAGTTTAATGGTCCCGTGTGCTTGTACCTTTACGGCAACTTGCGAAACATATTCATGATATGTGCTTCCCACTTTTTGGCAGGAATTGGAGCAGAAGTTTCAAGCTCTATGATGCATTCGAGATTTAGCTTGAATCGTTTTCGCGGCGGTGTTTGCATACTCGGTTTGAGCGGTTTTTTTGCCTTGTCCATTTCAATGATGCACGGATTCGCAGAAGAAGTTGGTGCTGCTGAGGGTGCAGATGTTTTAAGCCCGCAGGGATTTCGTCAGAAGATCGAGCCGTTTTTGACTCAGCATTGTGGCGTCTGCCACCGTGGCGACTCAGCGGAGGGTGACTTCTCTCTGACCAAGCTCGGTTTCGATCCTTCCGCCAGTCGAGATTCAGCGAGACAATGGAAGATCGTGGCCGAGAAACTCATCCTTGGTGAAATGCCTCCCCGAGAGAAACCACGGCCTGACCAAGTTCAAATGAATGCGGTGATCGAACGCATTAACACTGGTTTGCAGCGTGCTGCAAAGGTTCTGCGTAGCAAGGAGGGGAATGAAGTCATTTTTCGTCGGCTCAACAAAAAACAGTTCAACCACACGATTCAAGATATGTTTGGGCTCGAGGGAGATTTCGTGGCGAGCTTTCCGGATGACGGAATCGAGCACGGGTTCAACAACATCGGTAGCGGGCTCATCCTCTCTGCGAGTCAGCTTCAAGCCTACATGAAGATTGCTGATGTGATTCTGGACAAAGCAATTGTTTCGGAGGGTCGGCCGAAAACTGAAAAGCTGGTGCTGAAGCTTGTCGAACCAGACACGCCTCGTGGAAAGCCTGATGCTAAGTCAGGCAGAGTGGCACCTTACTTAGCCGATTACAAAGGTGATGATGTTATCATTTCGAGATCGGGAATCCCGCCGATTTACCGAAGATTCAGAGCCCCTGTCGAAGGCAAGTACCGAATCCGGGTCACCGCCTATGCGATCCGTAACAAGGGTGAGCGACTTCGGCTTGAAGTTCACCATGGTAATACCTGGACACGCACTTTGGTTCCGACACTCGATGGTCAGATCGAGGTAGTCGACGAAACACCGAGAACTTTTGAATTCACAGGATTTCTTAAGAAGCGACAGGCGTTCGGACTGAGTCCCCCGGATTTGATTAACTGGCTGAAGCCAGAGTTGATTGCGGCCTATGATGGGCCGGGTATCGTGATTAAGAAAGTTGAGATCGAAGGTCCGTTGATCAATCGTTGGCCGCCCATGAGCCACCGGGTTATCTTTGGCGAGTTGGTCAGTGAAAGTTATTCAGACGATGAAGTTGAGGATATCCTTCGCCGCTTTACGTCGCGAGCTTTCCGCCGTCCGGTGCCCCTGTCCGAAGTTCAGGCTTATCTCGAACTCTACCAACAAGCTCAGTTGGACGGTGATGATTCCCTTACTGCTTTGAAGCACACTTTGAAGGCCGTTCTTTGTTCTCCTTATTTTCTCTACCTTTATGAGGAGCCTGGCAGGCTGGACGAGTTCGCGTTGGCATCGCGGCTCTCCTATTTCCTGTGGTCCAGCATGCCGGACGAGGAACTGCTTCGCCTGGCAGCAAACAATCAACTTTCGAACCCCAATGTTCTCAAGCAACAAGTTGCTCGGATGGTTGGCGATCCTAGGATTGATCGTTTTGTGAACGATTTCGTCGGCCAATGGCTGAACGTCGACATGGTGGGAGAAATGCAAGCTGACGCTCGACTGTATCCGGAATACGACGAATACTTGGAACGATCGATGCGAGGGGAAACCCAGCTGTTTTTCCGTGAACTGCTGGTCAACAATCTTACGATCGAGAACTTTATCGATTCCGATTTTTCTATGCTCAACGAACGACTGGCAAGTCATTACCGGATTCCGAACGTGGCAGGTGGCCATTTCCGCCGCGTTCTGTTACCGCCAGAGAGTCATCGTGGAGGATTGTTGACTCACGCCAGTGTCCTCAATGTTACGTCCAACGGGACAACCACGTCGCCCGTGATTCGCGGCGTCTGGATGTTGGAGAATTTTCTTGGGGCACCAACTCTTCCACCACCGCCCATCAGTACCGACTTTGAGCCGGACATTCGTGGAGCGGGAACAATCAAGAAGCAGATGGAAATGCACCGGCAATTGGCGCAATGCAATGTTTGTCACCGAAAAATCGATCCGTACGGATTGGCGTTGGAGAATTTTGACGTGATTGGCGGTTGGCGAGAGAGTTATCGAAAGCTCAAACCGAACGGAAGAAAAGGAAGCATCAGTTATATCGATGGACCACCTGTTGAATCGTTCGCCGATGCCCCCAATTTTGGGCAGTTCGAAGGTTTTGAATCATTTCGTGAACTTCTGTTAAAAAACAAACATTTGGTCGTGCGATGTGTCACCGAAAAAATGATGACTTACGCACTCGGACGCGGGCTCGACTTTACTGATGACGAAACCATTGATTCGATTGTCGATGAACTGCAGCAGAATGGTCTTGGATTACAATCGCTTGTTGAGGAAATTGTGCTCAGCGATGCGTTTCATAGGAATGGAATCAGCAACGACCGATCGGAGAATGCACCGTGAATCAACGAAATTCGATTGACCGCAGAAGGCTACTCAAGGGGTCCGGCGTTGCCGTAGCACTGCCTTGGCTTGAAGCGATGAACACAAATGCGTTCGCCGCTGTGCCAGCTGCTGGCGACGAACCTCGACGAATTGTACTGATCAATCTTAATCTTGGACTCTATGCGCCAGCGTTGTTTCCACTTGAGCAAGGCCGGGACTTTGAACCTTCGGAATATCTTCAGCAACTGAACGAATTCCGCAATCAGTACACGGTCATTTCTGGACTTTCGCATCCCGAGGTGGTCGGTGGACACGCCACAGAAGCACGCATCTTTAACGGAACCCCCAGCAGTCAGAAAATGGGGATTTCGCTTGACCAATACGCAGCGAAGTTTCTTGGTGAGTTTACTCGGTTCGATACGCTGCCCCTGGGAATGGGGAACACGAACCTCTCGTGGGCGGCCGACGGCAGCCCTGTGCCTGCGGAATCTCGCATGGCTGTCGTGTTTCAGCGGTTGTTCGCAGATGAAAGCGTTACTAGCAAGCAAGCAGCAAGAAAAGTGATTGACCGTTCGGGCAGTATTCTCGACCTGATTCACGGTCAGGCAAAACGTTTAGAGCCGCGGATTAGCAAAGCTGATCAGGAGAAGATGAAGGAGTTTTTCTCGTCGGTCCGTGAGACTGAGCGTCGACTCGCCAAGTCCGAGTCGTGGCTCGATACCCCAAAACCCAGCGTGAATGTTGAGCCACCGATGGATCCGACATCAAGGAGTGCGTTTGTATTGAGAATGAAGAATCTGTTTGATGTTGCCTATTTGGCATTGAAAACGGATACGACTCGAATCATTACCTTCAATATCTTTGAGCAAAATTCGGTCACCGTCGCGGGTGTCAACAACGGCTATCACAATCTTTCCCATCATGGAAAAGACCCGAGTAATATCGGGGAACTCAAACTCATTGAGTCCGCGATTTTCGAACAGTTGGCGAGTTTCTTGAGTCGGCTCAAGCAAACACAGGAGCAGGATTCAACGCTCTTGGATCAAACCACCGTCCTTGTAACAAGCAACTTGGGGAATGCCTCGAACCATTCCAACAAGAATCTTCCCGTTCTGTTGGCGGGTGGTCGGTTCAATCACGGTCAGCATTTGGTGTTCGATCCGCCGAACACGAATCCACTGTGCAATGTTTTTGTCTCAATGCTTCAGCAGTTGGGTATCGAAACGGATGGCTTTGGTACTTCGAATGGAACCCTGACGGGGCTGTCGTAGCTTTGTTTGTCGATCAAATTTTGGGTGCCCCCGTTAATCAGCGACCCGTTAATCAGCGACCCGTTAATCAGCGACCCGTTAATCAGCGACCCGTTAATCAGCGACCCGTTAATCAGCGACCCGTTAATCAGTGGCAGAGCGAGGAGTGTGCTACAAGTCACAGAAGGTGTGCTCTTAATTGCTTGCCATGTCCAGTTCTTTGGTGGCAATTGGTTTCCGTCATGGTTCGACGCTTCAACTTTCGCGGATTCGAGTCGCTACGCTCATGTAGGCGTGATAGCAGATGACACGGAAATTCTCGTGGACCGAGTTTTGGCCAAATCAAATCCGATGGGAAATTCGTCCTCGATCGTGCTCTCATCCACAATGGTATTAGCAGGGGTGATGTGAAATGTCGCCTGCTCCGGCGTCTGCTGCAAAACCCTTTGGCTTTTGCACTTGTTGCCTGTGGCATCGGCTTGCTGTCGGTGGGTGCAGAGGAGAGCGTGCCCTCGCACGACGTGACGGGGAAGAAGATGAAAGTCTTCATTTTGTCGGGACAATCGGGCATGGCAGGTTTCGGCCGAAGCCATGAATTGCCAGTAGCTTTGCGAAACGGAAATGATCGTGTCTTGATGTTTGAGGGTGGCAAGTGGTACCCCCTGCGGTCTTTTCATGTCTATGCCGAATCACTACGCAACAAGTTCGGGCTGACAGAGTTTTCGTTCTGCCCAGAGATTGCGTTTGCACATGCGATGGCCGAGGCCTGACCGAACGAGACCATTGGGATCGTCAAGCAGGCCGCTGGTGGTACTGGCGTGCTGGCATGGCATCCGAAGTGGACGAGGGAGCAAGCGGATCGAACAAACAACGCGGGACGGGGCAACCTGTTCAATGCGTTGACCGATAAAGTGAATGCCGCTCAGGCAGCCGGGAACTACGAGCTTGCTGGATTTGTCTGGAAGCAGGGAGCAGCCGATGGCACGAGAGAAATGTTGGCAAACGAATACTATGAAACCTTCATGCAGTTGGTTTCAGATGTGCGATCAGATCTGGGCGAACCGAACCTGCCTGTGTTTGTGCTCAGCCGAAACGCGGTTGGCGGTGTCGCGATGCTTGTAAGGAATCAGCGATACCCCCTATCGATTTAGAATCTCAAGCTCGGCAAATACAGGGCGATGATCTGATGCCAGAGATTCGTCGATTACTTTGGTGCTGAGCAACCGAAAACGGTCAGCGGTTCGAAAGAAAATGTAGTCGATGCGTGACCTTGGAGCCGTTGCGGGCGAGGATGGAATCGGTGGTTCTTCGATGGCACATGTCCACTTTGAGAGCAGAATCTTGATCGGCTCTTCTTCTGGTTTGGCATTCATGTCGCCCGCTAAAAGTGTTGGGGTCGAATCTTTGCCATCCGCGAATAGCTGATTGATTGCTTTGGCTTCTGCAACGCGATCCTCAGCAACATTGTGCTGGAAATGGGTACTGATGAAACGTAGCCGCTGGTTGTCAGTTGTACGAACTGTCAAGGCGATCGCACCACGTGGATATGTCGTTCTCTCAGGTGTGCTCTCTGTGTAAGGCAAGGGTTGGATCAGCACATCAAGGATGGCATGACGCGTCAGCACTGCGTTACCAAACAGGCCGCCTTCGTAGTGCTGCGTTGGACCAAAGCGAACGGACATGCCTGTGAGTTCTGCTAGACGCTGGGCTTGATGGACTCGTCCTGAACGCTTGACACCCACATCGACTTCCTGCAGAGCTACGAAGTCAGGACGTGACTGATTGATCACTTTCGCTAGACGTTTCACATCATAAATCCCATCCGTACCCTGACCGTAGTGAATGTTGTAGCAGAGGACGCGGATTGTTTCGTCAGCCTTGCAATGGTCAACGGTTAAGCTGATCGCGATCATTGATGTTGCAAGACAAAGCGTGTGGCGCAGGGGAATCATGTCTTCGTTTCAGATTGTGAGAAAGGCGAGTTTCGATTGGTCTTGATCGTAAGGTAACAGTTCGCCTG
>Ga0315322_10002228_pt1 | contig 14982 bp, 11 predicted proteins | sample M110021515metaG_FD_203461 | JGI IMG/M metagenome (GOLD analysis project Ga0315322, IMG submission 203461) | Ammonia-oxidizing marine archaeal communities from Monterey Bay, California, United States - M1 100m 21515 | ecosystem: Environmental > Aquatic > Marine > Intertidal zone | place: USA...
ACACCAACCCGCTGACTGGGTGAATCAGCCGTTATCAAATCAGGGTACTGCTGCTCAAAATCAAGAAGCTGCTGGAACAGGCGATCGAATTCAATGTCAGGCAACAACGGTTCACTCAGCACATAGTACTGATACTGATGTCGCTCTATGTCCGCCTTTAATTGCTCATACTGCCGCAGGGTGTCAGCAGATGACTTAGCCCCCGGGCTCATGACTGCCCAGCGCCAGTCCGGTGACGTCGTTCAAACTCAATCACTTCTTCGCGCAGATAACGCTCTCGCTGAACGCTCAGACGGCTGCCGGACTCATCGAGCAGAATACCTCCGAGAGAATCGGCAAGCCCTCTGCCAACAGCCAGCATCTCATCAAACACAGCCAGACCTTTTGCCTGCATTGGTAAAATCATAAATAAGCTAATACCGGGGTACGAGGACTCTTGCAGTTTTGCCAAATCGAACGATCCTGGCTCAACGAGGTTGGCAACGCAGAAGGTGCCTGCATGGCCCCCGTCCGCACTCACGCGATGAAAAATGCCCAAATCACCATGAGCCAGACCTGCTGCTCGCAAGGCCAGCACTAGCGTTTCTGCAGGAAAAGTTTCGTCATTCTCAGGCACAAGGCGGATTGCAAAAACCTTCTTTGCTGCCGGTGGCTTTTCAACCTGCCCCACCTGATGCAAGCGACCGAAATGCGGCTCGTCATCCTCAAGCCGCGTATCTGGCTCGGATGATTCAACAGCATAAGCTGAATCATCAATATCACTCGACCCATCAATCACAGGATCTTTGCGGGCGGAGATGGAACGCAGTTTTAAACGCTTCGAAAATAGAGCCTGGAAATAACCCCGGCTATAGAGAAACACACCAGCCAAAATAACCAGACCTAGGCATAGCAGCGTCAAACGTAGCGACATTCAATACAACCCCACTAAAACCAACTATGGTCAAACGATTACAGAACTGCGGCAAACTTAGCTGGCCACGAGCTTAACCGCTTCATCAATATCAACAGATACCAGACGCGACACACCGGGCTCATACATAGTGACACCCATCAACTGACCTGCCAACTCCATGGTGATCTTGTTATGGGTAATAAACACAAACTGCACCTGCTCTGACATTTCACGCACAATATCGCAGAACCGGCTAACGTTAGCATCATCAAGCGGTGCATCAACCTCATCAAGCAAACAGAACGGTGCGGGGTTCAGCTCAAAGATAGAGAACACCAAAGACACCGCAGTCAACGCTTTTTCGCCACCAGAGAGCAGATGAATACTGCTGTTGCGCTTACCCGGAGGTTGCGCCATAACCGATACACCGGCAGTCAGAGCATCATCACCCTCAAGCGTTAAGTAAGCATGACCGCCGCCAAACAGACGCGGGAAAATACGCTGAATGCCCGCGTTAACTTTATCGAAGGTTTCCTGGAACCGGGTACGAGTTTCACGATCGATTTTCTGGATAGCGTTTTCCAGCGTTGTTAGCGCGGACATTAAATCTTCAAGCTGAGCGTCAAGATAAATCTTGCGCTCGGACTGTTCTTCATACTCTTCGATAGCCAATAGGTTTACATTACCGAGTCGCTCAATACTGCGAATAATTTTATCGAGCTTTGCTTCCCAGCCCTCTGTAGTCGCATCTTCTGGCAAGGCAGCAAGAACATCTTCAAGAACCATTTCAAGCTCATCGAACTGCTCTGTTATGCCCTCATACCGCACCTCAATTTCACGAACTCGCATACGACGTGAATCAACCTGCTCACGCGCCTCATTAACGTTCTTGTCACAATTGATACGCTGACGATCAAGCTCATTCAATAATGAATTTGCTGCATCCAGACGTTGGTGACGAATTTTTAACTCATCATCGACCTCGATTTTGCGCTGCAAGTGCAACTGCAGTGTTTCCTTAAGCCCGGCAAGCGGCCCTGCATTATCTTCAATACTGACATTTAAGCTTTCAATACGCTGCGTCAACTGCTTGCGTGCAACCACCGCACGCTCAAGGGTGGTGCTGGCAGACTCACGGCTAGAGCGCCGGGTTTCCAGCTCAATAGTCAGTTCCTGCAACCGCGAGCGTTCAGCTTCAGCCGCAGAACGAGCATCCTCCACGGCTGCATTCAGTGACTCTTGCTGAGAACGCAGCGATTCACGACTTTCTTCGTGCTGCAAACCCAGCTGCTTTGCCTGACTGAGGCGCAAGCGTGACTCACGAACATGCCCAGCTACAGATTCAAACTGGCGCTTTGTTCCCTGAAATTCCTCGAGCAATGTTGACTGGCGATTACGGGTTTTTTCAACATCCTGACGAAAAGCCGCTAAGGCGGCACTCGCTTGGGCTGAAAACTGAACCGCGCCATTGTTCTCATTTTGCAACTCTGAACGCAGACGTTCTTGCTGTTCCAACTGTGTATTTGTGTCAGTGCGACGCTGCTCATTGCGCGCTACGGCAGCATCTCTGTTGCTTATTTCAGCCTGCAAAGCACGGATTTCCTGCTCCCTGGTAATAACACCGCCTGCGGAATCTTCAGCACGATTAATACGCACCCAATTACGGCTCACCCAAATACCATCCGGAGTGATTACTGATTCAGACTCAGACAGGCTATGCCGAACCCGCAAAGCCTCACCCACTGAATCGGCCAAGCGAACCTGCTTAAGCAATGAGGCTACCGGGCCGGCATTGCTGACCTGACTAAACAACGTAGGCCAATCCACATAGTCATCATCGCTGGCTGGAACCTCGTCGCCCAACAGCACCAAATTTGCATCGGGAAGCCCATCGTTGAGGTGCTGTTCGAAATCGCCAACCGACACAGCCTGAAGCATGCTGCTGAGCACAGTCTCCGCTGCTCTTTCCCAGGGCGACTCAACACTGAGCTGCTGACCCAATCGTGGCCGCTCGCCCAAAGAGTGGTTTTTTAACCAACCCTCAACGGCCTCCATATCCTGACCAAGGGCAGCCTTCTGCAAGGCCTCTAGTGTCATTAAACGCGCACGGTGTCCTTCAAGCTCATTGCGTGAGTCTTCCAGCTCTGCAGTAACAACTTTCGCCTGCTCACGCAGGTTATTAATAATGCTAATGACTTCCTGCAGCTTGCGGCCCAAGCTTTCAGCTTTAGCTGATGCATCGGAATCTTCACGAATCTTTTCGGCGAGGTCATTCTCAAGCGTCTCGACCGACAGCTGCCCCAACTCTTCTTCGAGACTCTGACGTCGACGATCTAACTCTTGCTGCTGCTCATCCAAATGATGAATACGAGCCTCTTCAACCTCGCTGCTGCGAGTAGTCTCAGAAATAGAATCGCTCACTTTCTGCCACGATTCGCGCCACTTATTCAGCTCACTTTCAGACTGAGACAGTGATTCAGAAGTGCTCGCAGCAGACGTGCGAATACGATCAAGATCAGGGCTAATTTCATTCAAGCGCTCGTCAAGGTCGCGCAACTGCTGCTCGTCCACTTCGATCTCATGGGTGATTTTATTGAGCTGCTCCTGTGCATCAGCCAGATCATTCTGGTGTCGTTCTTTGGTGGCTTTGTTGTGCTCGATACCTTGCTGCGACTTGGATATCTCAAGATCAACTTTGTAATGCGCTGCCTGAATTTCATTCAGAGCCTCGCTTACGCCATGCTGTTTCTCCCTGGCAGATTCAGTCTCAGCCTCAACACGACGCTGCGATGCCACTGCGGCTTCGTAGCCGGTTTGATACTGCTCGTATTCAAGCTTAGTTTCCTGCAAAGCGATGTCGTGCTCACGCAGACGAATTGCGAGAAACTCTGCATCAAGCTGATGCTGCTCTCGCTTCAAATTTTTATGCCGCTCAGCCTGCTTCGCCTGACGCTGCAGATGCACGATCTGCTTTTCAACTTCCTCGCGCAGATCATTAAGCCGGTCAAGATTATCGCGGGTATGACGAATTCGGTTTTCAGTTTCACGACGCCGCTCTTTGTATTTGGAAATACCAGCAGCTTCTTCAAGGTGCGCGCGCAGATCATCCGGCTTCGCTTCAATAAGACGGGAGATCATGCCCTGTTCGATAATGGAATAACTTCGGGGCCCCAGGCCGGTGCCGAGAAAAATACTCACTATATCCTTCCGGCGACAACGCACATTATTTAAAAAGTACTGCGACGTGCCGTCACGGGAAACCTTGCGACGAATAGATATTTCAGCGTAGCCGGCAAACTGCCCGGTAATGGTGCCATCAGTATTGTCAAAGAACAGCTCAATAGAAGCCGAGCCAACCGGTTTACGCTGCGAGGAACCATTAAAAATGACGTCAGTCATGTTATCGCCACGAAGGTTTTTAGCGGAGCTTTCGCCCATTACCCAACGCACGGCATCAATAACATTCGACTTACCACAACCATTCGGTCCAACCACGCCCACAAGGTTGCTGGGCAGCAAAATGGTGGTTGGATCGACGAATGATTTGAAGCCTGACAGCTTAAGTTTGCTTAGACGCACTATGTATTAACCCGCTAATTTGAAGCCAAATGGCTATCTGACAACACCGGAAAGCTGCTAGCCTGAATGCCAATCAGGACGATCAGCAGGTCACACGCTCCCCAATGATGCCTATTATAATAATCCTATGAGCAACATCTGCTCATGGTCGACAACAGTGCTCTAGTGTAAAGTAAAAAAAACGACTTGGCACACGATTGTGAGCCACATCCACAGGGTAAAGATTCATGTCAAAAACGACGCAGCAGCCAACGCCAGAAAATACGGTTCTTGAAACATTTGAGAACCCCAACCCATCGCGGGACTACATTATTCGGATCGAAACCCCCGAGTTCACCTGCCTCTGCCCCAAAACTGGGCAACCTGACTTTGCCACCATCAGGCTTGAATACGTGCCAGCAGAGCACTGTATCGAATTGAAAGCATTGAAACTCTACTACTGGTCGTATCGCAATGAAGGCGCGTTTCATGAGGCTGTGACCAACACAATACTCGAGGATTTGGTTGCCGCTATTGACCCCAGATACCTTCGGGTGACGGCTGATTTCAATGTGCGCGGGGGCGTCTATACTGAGGTGGTAGCTGAACACACCGCTGCTGACTGGGCTCTGTCAGACAGTTTGACCAATTCACTTAATAATCCTTAAAGACGAGACCTCAGGCGCACTCAACGGTTTAAATCCGCGTGATGCTGAGACTGAGTCCAGAGTCTGACAGACACCAAAATCAGCAACTCCTCTAAATTAAGCCTTCACCACGATGGCTGCATATGTATAATGCCGCGTTTTCAGACTTTTTAGTAAGGGATTCCGCATGGCTTCCAGGAAGAAATCTCCCAAAAAATCAGCGGGCAAGAAACCGCCTGTAAAGAAGGCCGCAAGCGCCAATAAGAAGGTCGCTGCCAAAAAATCAGCCAAAAAGGGTGCCCCTAAACCTGCGAGCAAGAAAAAGGCGGCTTCTAAGAAGAAAGCGGCCAAAAAGGTCGTAAAAAAGACCTCTTCCAAGAAGAAAGCGGCGAAGAAGGTTGTAAAAAAGACCTCTTCCAAGAAGAAATCGGCGAAGAAGGTCGTAAAAAAGACCTCTTCCAAGAAGAAAGCGGCGAAGAAGGTCGTAAAAAAGGCCTCTTCCAAGAAGAAAGTGGCCAAAAAGGTCGTAAAAAAGACCTCTGCCAAGAAGAAAGTGGCGAAGAAGGTCGCCAAAAAGGCCCCGTCTAAGAAAAAAGTGACCAAGAAGAAAGTGGCGAAAAAGGTCGTTAAAAAGACCTCTTCGAAGAAAAAAAGCACCAAAAAGGTCGCCTCTAAGAAGAAAGTTGTAAAAAAAGCCTCGAGCAAGAAAACAGCTTCCAAGAAGAAGACTGTCAGTGCGGTCAAGCCTGTCGCCAAGAAAAAGACCGTTAAAAAGCCGAAAGCCAAGCGGGTAATTAGTAAACCCACCCCGCCCAAACGCATCCGTGTTTCGGAGCGTAAACGCAACGTTCAGTTCAGCGATGCAGAAGATGCAATCCATGGTATTGCGCCTTATAAATCGAAGGCTGGCGAACACTATATGAATGATGATCAGCTCGACCACTTCGAGGCTATTTTGCTGGCCTGGAAGGCCGAACTGATGCAGGAAGTCGATCGCACTATGCACCATATGCAGGATGAGGCCAGTAACTTCCCCGACCCTACCGACCGCGCAACTCAAGAATCTGAATTTGGACTAGAGCTGCGTACCCGTGACCGGGAACGTAAGTTGATCAAAAAAATCGACTCCACGCTCAAACGTATTGAACAAGGTGACTACGGCTACTGTGAAGAAACCGGTGAAGAAATCGGTCTGCGTCGCTTGGAAGCCCGTCCCGTAGCAACACTTTCGGTCGAGGCTCAGGAACGTCGTGAACTTGCGGAAAGGCAATTCCGTGACAATGACGATCGTTATCGATAACTCAGTGCCGCAGAATTTCCGCGGTTGTAAATGAGCAACCAGAAGGCGCCTAACAGCTCGGAAGCCCCTGAAAATAAAGGCTATCGGGGTCGTTTCGCTCCTTCTCCAACAGGCCCCCTTCACTTTGGCTCATTGGTCACCGCCATTGCCAGCTACCTGGAAGCGCGTTGCAATCACGGTGAATGGCTTGTGCGCATCGAAGACCTCGACCCTCCCCGCGAAGTCGCTGGTGCCGATACAAGCATTCTTCGCGCACTCGAGGCACACGGCTTTGAATGGGATGAAGCACCCCTATGGCAAAGCACTCGATTAGACCTGTACGCCAGCGCGCTGAATAAACTGCATCGCCATGACCTTGCGTATATCTGCCACTGCACCCGGAAGCAAATCAGAGCGCTGGCAAAGCCCGGCCCTCTGGGTCTGATTTACCCGGGTAACTGCAGCAAAAAAAAACATTTATTCGATACACGACATGCCATCAGACTGCGCACTCACGAACATGCGATTAGCTTCAATGATAAATTACAGGGTCGTACTGAACTAAACCTGTATAACGATGTGGGCGACTTTCTGCTTCGCCGTGGTGATGGGCTAGCCGCTTATCACTTAGCGGTTACTGTTGATGATGCCCTGCAAAATATCACTGATGTCGTTCGCGGCAGCGATCTGCTTTTGTCGACCCCTTGCCACATTCACGTGCAACAATGCTTAGGCTATGTTCAACCGGGCTATACGCATATTCCTATTGCCACCGATAAGGGCGGCAAAAAGCTCTCCAAGCGCGGCGGTGCCGATGAACTGAATTCTGGGCTCGCCGGGGCCAATTTAGTGCGGGGAATGCGGTTTCTCGGACTCCGGCCACCGGTTGACCTAGAAAACGCTGGAATTGCCGAAATCTGGCTCTGGGCAAGGGATAGCTGGACTATAGAGACGCTGCGCGGGGTTATGGAACGACCTGAAATTGGACATCTTAAGTAAAAAGGACGAACTTAGTGGCACAAGACAGTGTCAACTTAATATGTGTTTGGCGATCTTACAGTCCCGATAATTAATCTCGCCGGAATTCTACAACCTGCGATTAAAACAGGGGTTCATATTATGGATGGTAACCTGCGACTTATCCGGAAATACGCAAACCGGCGACTTTATGACACGGCGCAAAGCCGCTACGTCAATCTTCAGGATGTTCGGCAGCTTATCCTTGCCGGCAAGTACGTCAAAGTTGAAGACCAGGCAACAAAGAGCGATATCACCAACGGCATTCTATTGCAGATTATCGCCGCACAGGAGCCGGAAAGAGGTCCGCTACTGTCCTCTGACATACTCACAGACCTGATTCGTACTAGTGCAAGCACCCAGGATTCGACATTGGTGGGAAGACTGCAAGACGCCTGTCGGGCCGTTCTGAGCAGTCCGAATCACTAACCCAATAATGGCTCGTAGAGCACCCGGTCGTGCTTAAAACCAGCACTCACGTTGCAACTGTTAGGCAACGAGTACTGTTTTAATGTAAAAAGCCGCAAAGCTCAGGAAGCGATGCGGCTTTTTATTGCCCTGTGTAACCGGGCAAAGCGAGGGTTCAGTGAGTTTAGCCCTGCTCTACTTCTTTCATGCTCAGACGCACGCGACCCTGACGGTCTACTTCCAGCACCTTAACTTTCACGATATCGCCTTCGGTAAGCTTGTCACTGACCTTCTCAACGCGCTCTTCAGAAATCTGAGAGATATGAACCAAGCCGTCTTTACCAGGCAAAATGGTTACAAAAGCACCAAAATCCATCAAGCGTGCAACACGACCCTCATAGATCGTGCCCACTTCAACTTCAGCTGTAATCAACTGAATGCGCTTTAGAGCTTCTTTACCATCGGTAGCAACAACAGAAGCAATACGCACGGTACCGTCGTTATCGATATCAATGCTGGCGCCTGTTTCTTCAGTAATTGAACGAATGGTTGCACCGCCCTTACCAATGACGTCACGGATCTTCTCAGGATCAATCTTCAGTGTAATGATCGTCGGAGCAAAATCAGACATTTCTTCACGATGAGTACTAATTACAGCATTCATTTCCTGAAGAATGAACAAGCGAGCTGCCTCGGCCTGAACCACAGCATCTTTCATGATGTCCGCAGTAATACCGGTGATCTTGATATCCATCTGCAAAGCAGTAATACCGGTAGCGGTTCCAGCAACTTTGAAGTCCATATCGCCAAGATGATCTTCATCACCCAGGATATCGGTCAGCACCTGATAGCGATCGCCGTCTTTAACCAAGCCCATAGCAACGCCAGCAACGGGAGCTTTAATCGGCACACCGGCATCCATAAGCGCAAGACTGGTGCCACAAACACTGGCCATAGAACTTGAACCATTAGACTCAGTAATTTCAGAAACCACCCGGATCACATACGGGAACTCTTCACCTGGAAGCACCGACTGAATACCACGACGTGCTAAACGGCCATGACCGATTTCACGACGCTTAGGTGAACCGACAAAACCGGTTTCGCCTACGCAGTATGGAGGGAAGTTGTAATGAAGCATAAAGCGATCACGACGCTCGCCTTCCAGCGCATCAATAATCTGCGCGTCACGATCAGTACCCAAAGTTGCCACAACAATTGCCTGTGTTTCACCACGGGTAAACAAAGCCGAACCATGAGTACGTGGCAGAACGCCTGTGCGCACAGCAATCGGGCGAACCGTAGTGGTATCACGGCCATCAATACGCGCTTCACCAGCTAATACACGCTCACGTACGATATTGCTTTCGAGTTTGCCGAAGGCGTCTTTAACATCGCCTTCGCCCCAGCCCTGATCATTACCATCGGCAGCAAGCTGAGCAACCATCGCTGACTTAACTTCACCAATGCGCTCATAGCGCGCTTGCTTATCCGTGATTGCGTAAGCCGCTGTAACATCTGCACTCGCTGCAGCAGCAACCGCATCAGACAATGATGAATCAACTGCTGGCGCAGCCCACTCCCAATCAACTGTGCCGACTTCTGCTTTCAGCTCATTAATGGCAGTAATAACAGCCTGCTGTGCGTCATGACCAAACATAACTGCACCAAGCATAACTTCTTCAGAAAGCTGATCAGCTTCTGACTCAACCATGAGAACTGCATCAGAAGTACCTGCAACAACCAGATCAAGGCTTGATTCTTCAAGCTGTGAATAAGTTGGGTTCAGCACGTATTCGCCGTTGATGTAACCAACGCGAGCGCCGCCAATAGGTCCTGCAAATGGGGCACCGGTTAGAACCACAGACGCAGATGCACCAATGATGGCAGGAATATCAGGATCAATATCAGGGTTCATGGAAACGACGGTTGCAATGATCTGCACTTCGTTCATAAAGCCTTTGGGAAACAGCGGACGTAAAGGACGATCGATAAGACGTGATGTCAGAGTCTCTTTCTCACTCGGACGACCCTCTCGCTTAAAGAAGCCGCCGGGAATTTTACCCGCTGCGTAGGTTTTTTCTTGGTAATTAACCGTAAGGGGGAAAAACGGCTGACCAGGCTTAGCCTCTTTCCGCGCTACAGTTGTTACTAAAACAACAGTGTCTGCCATGGTTACCATTACTGCGCCACCGGCTTGTCGTGCTATCTCACCGGTTTCGATGGTTACTTCGTGTTCGCCATACTGAAATACTTTCTTAATTGCTGCCACTTACCTATTCCTATTTTGATGTCCCGGAAGCCTGTTTCCGACAGGCATACCAATTTCCGGAACTGTGTTGAGGTTACATACCACTGAAAAAAAATAAGCAAACCGGCAGGTAACGAAATGCTACCTGCCGGTTAACTGAATATTTTTATTTCAGCGAATGCAGAGCCTAACGACGCAGGCCAAGACGTGAAATTAACTCACGATAGCGCTCTCTATCTTTACCCTTAAGGTAATCAAGAAGCTTACGGCGACGGTTTACCATGCTTAAAAGACCACGACGAGAATGGTGGTCTTTCATATTGCTCTTAAAGTGATCCTGAAGCTCATTAATACGAGTGGTCAACAAAGCAACCTGAACCTCTGGTGAACCGGTGTCTTTCGGGTTCACCGCGTAATCTTTAACTAACTGGACCTTCTGGTCTCCGGAGAGAGACATTGGCTATTACTCCTGTCTTATTACTTTTCAATACGTGCCTATTGCATGCGCGCCGTATTCTAACCGCTGTTGCACACATGTAACACCCTGATTTTTATTTATTTCCAATAAATCACGCAATCGGAATAGCAAACGCCACTACCCCGGCATAAACAGTCGCTTTGGCGCGACCTCCAAACCACCTTCCGACACCGACAAAACCTGCCCAAGGCCAATAAAATGGCCACTATCATCGTACATCCGGATATCGGCACCGCATTCAGCCAGGCCGGCACCGTGCGCCACCTGACCCTGCAATAGCCGCCTTACGTTAAACGCATCAAACGACACAGCAGGCAAGTGCTGTAACGCCATATCTGCCCCCGCCAATAGCTGGTCCAGCGCTGCCTCACCCTGCTCTGCAAGCGCCTCTAACTGCTCCAGGGTGACCATCGGCATATCCGCAAACGGTTTAACCCAAACGCGACGCAACTCGGTAACGTACCCCAACGTGCCGGCTGCAGCAGCGATATCCTCTGCCAACGAACGTATGTACGTGCCTTTGCTGCAGTGAACAAACAATGTCGGCTCTGCGGGGTCTGCGTGCAGCACCCGCACATCAAAAACCCGAATATGCCTTGGCTTACGCTCTACCTCTATGCCTTCCCGCGCTAACTTATACAGCCGCTGACCTTTGTGCTTTAGCGCTGAGTACATCGGTGGAATCTGCTCCAAATCGCCGACAAACGCCTGCAGCAGCTGTTCCAGAATCCGAGGCTCAACCGATTGCACCGCGCACTCTTCAATAATCTCGCCCTCAGCATCGGCCGTATTCGTCTTGGCACCGAAGCGAATGCGCACCTCATAGGCCTTATCCGATTCCAGAAGCAGGCCTGATACTTTTGTCGCGTGGCCAAAGCACAGGGGTAACATGCCCGTCGCCAGGGGATCCAAACTGCCGGTGTGTCCGGCTTTTCGAGCAGCGTAAAGACGTTTGGCTATCTGTAGCGCGCGATTTGACGAAATACCCCGCGGCTTATCCAGAATCAAAATACCGTTGACGTCGCGCTTAGACTTCCTCGTCACCGTCTGATTCATGCTCTCTGTCTTTTGCTACGGCGGAGTCGATAAGACTTTCAAGTTCCGCACCACGAATTTCGGAATCGTCATATTCAAAACGCAACTCAGGCACCCGGCGAACAGTCAGTTCTTTGGCTAAACGAGTGCGCAAAAATCCGCCCGCCTTTACAAAAGCCTCGTTGACGTCCTCAGGCGACACATCCTTATCGAGCAAGCTGTAATAAACCCACGCGACACTCAAATCTTTAGTTACCCGGGCATCTGTCACAATCACCTTGAGCAGACGCGGGTCGCGGGTTTCACTGCGCAGCACATCGCTTAGAGTGCGCTGAACCTGTTCTTCAAGACGGCTACTGCGATAAAAATCCCGTGATGACATATCGGTGCTACATCGAATCAAGCGTGCGGGCGATTTCAACGCGTTGGAAGCACTCTATCTGGTCGCCGGGCTGAACGTCGTTATAATCTTTAACGCCTATACCGCATTCGGTGCCGGACCGAACCTCGTTGACGTCGTCTTTAAAGCGACGCAAAGATTCGAGCTCACCTTCGTAAATAACAACGCTATCACGCAGCACACGGATTGGGTTATCGCGCTTTACAAAACCTTCCGTAACAAGACAACCGGCAATATCGCCAAACTTTGGTGAAGTAAAGACATCACGCACCTCAGCAAGACCAACAATCTCTTCACGAATCTCGGGCGCCAAAAGCCCGGTAACCGCAGCCTTAACAACGTCAATGGCCTCATAAATAATACTAAAGTATTGAATATCAATGCCTTGATCTTTAACAGCATCGCGGGCTTTACCATCGGCACGAACATTAAAGCCAATGATGATGGCTTTTGATGTGGCCGCCAGGTTTACGTCGGTTTCAGTGATGGCGCCAACGCCGGATGAAACAATTTTCACGTTAACTTCATCATTGGATATATCTTCCAATGCTTCGCAGAGAGCCTCTGCACTGCCATGCACGTCGGCTTTCACCAGCAGGGTCACAGATTTCATCGCGCCGGCCTTTAACTGACCAAAGACGTCATCAAGCTTGGCGGCCTGCTGCTGCGATAATTTAATTTCGCGTGCTCGTGCATGACGAAACTCAGCAACTTCACGCGCCTTTCGCTCGTCCTCAAGCACAACCGCATCATCGCCTGAAACCGGAGTGCCAGAAAGTCCAAGCACAGCCACCGGAGCACCTGGGCCAGCTTCCATAACCGTTGCACCGGTATCGTCATGCATGCGGCGCACCTTGCCATGCACCTGACCCGCGACCAGAACATCGCCCTGACGCAAAGTGCCGCGGGTAACCAGCACAGTCGCCACTGACCCACGTCCGCGCTCAAGGCTGGATTCAATCACCACACCTGTCGCACGGCCGCCGGCAAATGCCGTTAATTCAAGGAGCTCTGCCTGCAGAGAAATTGCACCAAGCAAAGCATCAACACCGTCGCCGGTATGCGCCGATACATTCACAAACTGGGTGTCGCCGCCCCACTCCTCAGAAATAACTTCGAGCTGAGACAGCTCATTACGAACACGTTCAGGATCAGCTTCAGGCTTATCCATTTTGTTTATAGCAACAATAATTGGCACGCCAGCAGCTTTAGCGTGCTTTACCGCCTCTTCTGTCTGCGGTTTAACACCGTCATCACCGGCTACCACCAAAATGACCACATCGGTAACCTTGGCACCGCGCTCACGCATTGAGGTAAATGCGGCATGTCCCGGGGTATCTAAGAATGTAATATCGCCTGAATCGGTATGCACTTTATACGCACCGATATGCTGAGTAATGCCACCGGCCTCGTCGGCTGTTACCTTGGTACGACGAATATAGTCAAGCAGCGATGTCTTACCGTGATCTACGTGACCCATAATTGTCACCACCGGAGACCGGGAAACCTCCTCACCGACCTCTTCATCAGTGATGCTGATGATTTGCTCATCCAGCAACGCAGGATCTTCTGGCTTAGGAATATGACCGAGCTCTTCGACCAAGATAATTGCTGTATCCTGATCGAGCGGCTGATTGATGGTCACCATCATGCCCATGCCCATCAGCGATTTAATCACTTCGCCGCCTTTCACCGCCATGCCCTGTGCGAGCTCGCCAACGGTCATGCCATCGACAACACTAACCTCGCGGATTACCGGAGCGGTTGGCAATTCAAAGCCGTGCTGCGAATCAACATTAACTGAACTGCTGCGCCGACGCGATGATTTGCGGCCAGACGCGTTTGTGCGACGCTTGCCACGCATATCCGATGCAACATGCAATTTTTTGCGGCCCGAACGATCTGGTGCGTTGCCGCCACCAGACTCACGCTTGTCGTTCTTACCCCGACCACGAGCAGGCTTATCGCCTGACTTAGCGGCTGGTTTAGCGGCGTCAGTGCTTGGCGCAGTGGCGGCCTGTTTCTGTTCATCTTTGCGCCGCACTTCAGCCAACCGCTCTTCACGTTCAGCATCACGGCGAGCCGCCTCTTCATCTTTGGCGCGCTGCTCGGCTTCCTTCTCTGCCTTACGAGCAGCAATACGATCGGATTCCGCTTTTTCAGCGGCCAAGCGCGCTTCCTCTTCTTCGCGACGCTTCGAGTCTGTCTCTTCCTGCTGAGCACGATTCTGCTCTTCGATGACATCACGCTTTACGTAGGTGCGCTTTCTGCGAACCTCAACATTTACCGTGCGGGCTCTACCAGCAGAGCCGGAAACTTTTAGTTCACTCCGGTCACGGCGATTTAAGGTTACCTTTGTCGGAGTCGATGCTGCCGCCTCATCCTTGCCCTGACGGCGCTGCAGATGGTTTAACAAAACCATTTTTGTATCGTCATCCACCAATGCATCTGCATCTTTAATATCGACACCAGCTTCTGCCAATTGCTCAAGCAGCCGTTCAACGGGCACCTTAAGAACATCAGCAAATTGCGCTACGGTTACAGCAGCTGCCATACAGTTTCTCCGTTTACCTGCGCAGAGCTACAGCTCTTGCGCTTCCTCTTCTTCAAACCAGTGCGCGCGTGCAGCCATAATCAACTTACCCGCGCTCTCTTCATCCAGACCAGCGATCTCAAATAACTCATCAACAGCCTGCTCGGCCAATTCTTCGCGGTCTTTAATGCCTTTTTCAGCCAGCTCTGCCGCCAGTTCAGGTGTCATACCCTCGAGCGATAATAGATCTTCGGCAGGCCCCGCAGCGCCTTCACCAACAATCGCGCGGGTCAACAGCAGGTCACGGGCGCGGTTACGCAACTCAGTGACAATACTCTCATCGAATTCTTCAATCGCTAATAATTCGCTCTCAGGAACGTAGGCCAACTCTTCTATAGAGGTAAAACCCTCCTGAACCAGAATCAAAGCAACTTCTTCATCGACATCAAGCGCGTCTTTAAAGCTATCAAGAATCGTTTTA
>Ga0315322_10002231_pt1 | contig 14974 bp, 9 predicted proteins | sample M110021515metaG_FD_203461 | JGI IMG/M metagenome (GOLD analysis project Ga0315322, IMG submission 203461) | Ammonia-oxidizing marine archaeal communities from Monterey Bay, California, United States - M1 100m 21515 | ecosystem: Environmental > Aquatic > Marine > Intertidal zone | place: USA...
TTAGCCGATAAACAAGTGTGTTGTCATCGCGAGGGCATTGAGAAATGCCCGTGGCGATCCACTGTGAACCGGGGAAGGAAGAGTGAAGATTGAAGGGTGAATTTTGAAGATTGAAAGGTAAACCACCACTCCTGTCATCGCGAGGGCGTAGCCCGTGGCGATCCACTGGTCCTCGGTAGGCGAACCGCATAGCCCGTACGCGTCACTCGGGACACGATGGATTGCCGCGTCGGACTAACGTCCTTCTCGCAATGACAGGGTGTGTTGTCATCGCGAGGGCCTTGAGGAATGCCCGTGGCGATCCACTGTGGGTAATCGTTGGGGCAAGAGTGGTGGTAGGGGTCGGATTCGAACCGACGAACGCGCGAAGCGGGCGGATTTACAGTCCGCATCCTTTAGCCACTTGGATACCCTACCAGCCAAAGAAGATGAGATATTAAGTTAGTTTTTCCGACTGGCAAGACGATAGTACGGATGAGAATTATTTATTTCGAGGCTTGCTTGTAAGGGCGGTATTGTCAGAATTCAATCCATGTACCCTTTTCCGGGAAAGTCCGTAATCGGGCTAACGGGGGGTATTGCTTGTGGGAAATCGTCCGTTCTCGAAATCTTTGCCAAGAACGGATGGGAAGCGATATCGACCGATCAGTTAGCTGGAGAAATTCTTGCTTGTGACAAGCAAGTTGCCGACCTGTTGCTCGAGAGGTGGGGCAAAGCGGTTTTTGACGAGCGGGGAATCGTTGACAAAAAGCAGATAGCTGAAATAGTGTTTTCCAGACCCCACGAAAGATCTTGGCTTGAATCCATTCTTCATCCGCTTGTCAGAGCGGCTTGGCACTCGAAGATCGAAAAGAGTGAAAACTCATTGTTCGTGGTGGAGATTCCCCTTCTTTTTGAAAATGATCTTCAATCCCATTTTGCTCACGTTATCTCACTGTTTGCATCCCGAGAAGTCCAGGTCGCAAGGTTGCTCGACCGGGGGCTTCCGCCCGAACAGGCGGAGGGTCGTCTCGATGCTCAATTACCCACTGAACAAAAGGCCGAGCTTGCCGACTCGGTCTTTCTCGGACAGGGGTCTTGCGCCTTTTTGGAACGACAGGTCCTGTTCTTTTTGAATTCCTTTTCCAGCAAGTACCACTATCAATAACATTTTATATGCCAGCGAAACGCACGACCAAGAAAAAAGAAAGCGAAGACGACGCTACCGAAAAGGAAGCCTCTTCCGCTCCTCCCGAAAAATCTCCGGAACCCGAAGTCCCGAAGCCCAAGCCCGAAAAGCCCAAGCCCGAAAAGCCCAAGGCCGAAAAGAGTCCCGAGCCTTCCGAACCGAAAGGCGACGCTCAATTGTTTTTCAGCACGGACGGTTCCGAACCCGAGGCCGACAAGCCGAATCCTTATCTTGAGGAGAGTTCTGAGGCATCCGGGTCTCCCGATCAAAAAAAGACTCCCAAGGAAAACCAGAACAGTGATCAGGGGGAGGCTAGGCAACAGGGCGGAAATCAGCCTAAGCAGGGAAACCAGAATCAACAGAAGAAACAGGGTAATCAAGGTCAACACGGACAGGGCAACCGACCCGGCAAGAAGCAGAATTGGCAGGACAAGAAGAAAAACCAAAACCAAAACCAAAAGAACAGGTCCCGCCAAAAGTTCAAGAAGCCCAAACGTCTTCCTTACGAGGAGACCGAGGTCAAGCCCCTGGAGATCGGAAACCTCATGGAAAAGGAGGAACTCAAGACTCTGGAGGGGATCTCTGCTTGCGCCGAAGTTTTTGTTTCGTCGGAATCTCCCCCCATTGTGTTGGACGAGCTTTTGCCGTTGAGTTTGCAAGATCTCAAGACGAAGGTAACCGAGCTTGATTTGGATCTCGAATTGGCCGCGGCCCCTTTGCGTGAGGAGATTTTTGACGCGTTGCTGGATGCTTGTCTTGAAAAAGTGGTCCCCGTGAGAATTTCGGGAATTCTCGAGGTGATGCAGGATGGTCATGCCTTTTTGCTCCAGGAGAAGGACAATTACCGTCTCAAGTCTCAATGTCCTTTTGTTCCCGCCCCCTTGGTCAAGTCACTCGGCCTGAAGACGGGGCACTTGGTGCAGGGTTTCTTGCGTCCCAAAATGGAGGAGTCGAGCTGCCCGGTTCTCGTTCAGATCGAATTGGTGATGAACGGTGCCCCAGAGGAAGCTTCTCGGGTAACGCCCTTTACCGAATTGGTTCCGTATTATCCGTTGGAGAGAATTTTTCTCGAGACCAAGCCCGATGTCGAATGGGATAATGTTTCGATGCGCGTGGTTGACTTGGTTTCCCCCATCGGTTTTGGGCAGCGCGGTCTAATCGTGGCTCCCCCGAGGACGGGAAAGACCGTTCTTCAGCAGGCAATCGCACGCGCTTTGAGGGTAAATAACCCGAAAACTCATCTCATCGTGTTGCTTGTCGACGAGAGGCCGGAGGAAGTCACTGACTTCCGCCGGCAGGTACCCGATGCCGAGGTCATTGCCTCGACCTTCGACGAGAGCGCCGAGAGTCACGTCCACGCGGCCGAGATCGTGATCGAGAAAGCCCGTCGGATGGTCGAATGCGAACAAGATGTGGTGATTCTGCTCGATTCTATCACCCGGATGGCCCGGGCGTACAATACCACGATGCCGAACAGTGGGAAAATTTTGAGTGGAGGCGTCGAGGCAACGGCTCTGCAACGCCCCAAGAGATTTTTCGGTTCGGCCCGAAACATCGAGGGCGGGGGAAGCCTTACGATCCTGGGCACGGCTTTGGTGGAAACTGGAAGCAAGATGGATGAAGTGATCTTCGAGGAGTTCAAGGGAACGGGTAACATGGAGCTTCATTTGGACCGGGAACTCTCCAATAAGAGAATCTTCCCCGCTTTGGATTTCGAAAAAAGTGGGACCAGAAAAGAAGAACTCCTCTATCACCCCGATGAACTTTCCAAAATTTATTCTCTCCGCCGATCCCTCAAGGGGGTTCCGCCTGTGGAAGCCATGGAGATGTTCATTCAGCGGGTTCGCAAGACGAAAAACAACCCCGAGTTCCTCATGGGGCTTGGCCGCTAGGTCGATGAGGGTTTGCTTTTCGGGGATTTTACGATACCGCTTGCAGAGCGGATAACGAAAGATTGCCATGAACCAAACCGATGAATTCATTCTTGATGCCTTGCGGGAGCAGGGCTTGGTCACGGATGAATTGATTGCGGAGGTCAATACGGTGATCCAAACGGGGTCGGATAATCCCATGGGAGGGCAGGAATTGTTCTTCATGGACGAAATTCTCGCCAAAACCGGACTTCCCAAAGGGGATTTGGTGAACTATCTTTCTTCCGAGTTAAGCATGGAAGCGGTCGACCTGTCTCAGGTCAACCCGACGGAAGAAATCATAGGATTGCTTACGCCCGATCTGGCCAGGAAATTCGAAGTCTTTCCCTTGGGCGTGACCGGAGCGGAAATCGAGCTCGCAGTGGGGGACCCACTTGACTTTCTCGAAAATGGGCAGGCAGCCCTGGAATTCGAACTCAAGAAATCAATCAATCCGAAGGTTGCCTACCGGGGGGCGGTGCTTGAAGCCATAGACGAGGCCTACGGTGAAGCCGAGGACCGCAAGATGCACGATTTCTTCGAGGGCATGAGCGAAGATGAAATCGAGATCGGAGACGGCGTTCGACCAGAGGACGTCAGTGAGGAAGATGCGCCCATCATCAAGTACGTTCATTCAGTGATCAAGGATGCATTGGAGATGAGAGCGTCCGATATTCACATGGAGCCTTTGGAGAAAAAGTTCCGCATCCGGTTCAGGGTGGACGGCAAGTTGCAGGAACAACCCGATCCCCCGAAACGTCTTCAGCCCTCCATCATCTCTCGCACCAAGCTTATGGCCAACGTCAGCTTGGCCGAGAAAAGAGTTCCCTTGGACGGACGGATCAATGTCAAGGTAGGGGAGAAGGTGATTGACTTGCGTGTATCCACTTTACCTACCGTTCATGGTGAGAGTATCGTCATGCGTATTCTTGACAAGGAAAGCCTCAGCCTGGGGTTGCCTCAGCTTGGTTTCTTTTCCGACGACCAGGAAGTGTTCGAACGCGTCATTTCAATGCCCGACGGCATTTTTCTCGTAACCGGGCCAACTGGTTCGGGTAAGTCGACCACCCTTTACTCGGCCTTGAATGCAATCAACACCCCCGACCGCAAGATCATCACGGTCGAGGATCCGGTTGAGTACGAAGTTGCCGGCATCAATCAGGTACAAGTGCGGGCGGACGTGGGGATGACTTTTTCCGCCGCTTTGCGCGCCATGCTCAGGCAAGCCCCGAACATCGTCATGGTGGGAGAAATTCGTGACCTGGAAACAGCGGAGATTGCCATCAACGCTTCCTTGACCGGTCATATGGTGTTCAGCACCCTTCATACAAACGATGCCCCCAGCGCCGTATCCAGGTTGGTAGACATGGGGGTCAAGCCGTTCTTGGTTTCCGCCTCACTACGGGCAGCCTTGGCCCAAAGACTGGTCCGTTCCATCTGTCAGAATTGCAAGCAGCCATACGAAGTTAATCCAAGTGAACTGGCTATTCTCGGCGTAAGCGAAGATCAGGTTGGTTCGGCTAGTTTCATGCATGGTGCCGGTTGTGACAAATGCGGAGACAAAGGGTTTAGGGGAAGAAAGGGTGTTTTCGAGATTTTTGTGGTCAACGAGGAAATCGAGGAGATGATCTATCACAATGTCAGTATTGTGGAACTTAGAAAAAAGGCTCGTGAAATGGGAATGCGATCGATGCGTGAGGACGGTTTTCGCAAGGTTTTGGCGGGGGTCACGACTTTGGATGAAGTACTGATGGTAACAACAGCTGAAGAGTGAGGTAGCCAAAAAACATGCTTTATCAAGATTACAACGCCTCCATCCGAGATATTTTCAAGCAGGTCGAAGAGGTTTCGCAGCATGGACTGGAGCAGCTTTATGACGAAGACGTCAGGGAGGGAAAAAGATCCTACGCCGAAGCCATCATCAACGCGGGACTCGCCACGGCGGATGATGTTTTCAGTCTGGTAGCCCAATTTCTCGGATATGAACTGCAAGTCGGCGAAGTCGAAGAGATCGAAGAAGATGCATTGAGGCGAATCGAAGCCGAGGTCGCCCGAAATTACAAGATCGTCCCTCTTTATTTGTCGGAGGGAGGGGTTCACTTTTTGGCAGCCGATCCTTTCAACTCGGGAATAATCGACGATCTGACTTTTGCTTTGGACCTGGAGATTCATTTGATCGTATGTGATCCGAATTACGTGGAGGATCTTCTGGATACTCATTATCCCAAGGTCGAAAGCACCATGGGTGACCTTTTGGGTCAGGTTGGTCTACAGAATTTCGAGGGTTTGGACGAATCTCAGGAGGGTGAACTGACGGATGCCGCGAACGAGACTCCCATCATCCGTTTCGTCAACTTGGTCATTCAACAGGCCATTCGGGCTCAGGCATCCGATATTCACTTCGAGCCTTTCGAGGAGGAATTCAAGATTCGTTATCGGGTGGATGGTGCTCTTTATGAAATGTCACCGCCCCCGAAGAACTTGGCTCTGCCCGTCATTTCGCGAATCAAGGTGATCGCGGACCTGAACATTGCCGAGCACCGGATTCCCCAGGACGGAAGGATCAAGCTGACGATTGAGGGTCGGTCGGTTGATTTGCGGGTCTCCACTTTGCCTACCCAATTCGGTGAAAGCGTCGTGTTGCGTGTCCTTGACAAATCGGCCGTCAATTTGGATCTCGATAACCTCGGTCTTCCCGAAAGCGTTAAGACGGGCATTCGGGATGCGGTTCGGCGCCCGAACGGAATTTTCATCGTCACGGGGCCAACGGGTTCGGGGAAAACGACCACCCTTTATAGTGCTCTGCGCGAAGTCAACCAGATCGATACCAAGTTGCTCACGGCCGAAGACCCGGTGGAGTATGAACTCGAGGGTATTATGCAAGTTCCGGTCAATCACCAGGTGGGCCTTGACTTTGCCCGGGCTTTGCGGGCTTTCCTCCGTCAGGATCCGGACAAGATCATGGTGGGGGAAATCCGGGATATCGAGACTGCCCGCATTGCCGTGCAAGCTTCCCTGACCGGGCATGTTGTCTTGAGCACCCTGCATACGAACGATGCGCCCGGTGCCATTACCCGTTTGGTCGACATGGGATTGGAGCCTTTTCTTTTGTCGGCTTCTCTGGAATTCGTTCTGGCTCAACGACTCGTCCGCAAGATATGTTCCAGTTGCAAGCAAGAATACGAGCCGGCCAAGGATTTGATTGAAAACCTCGGACTCAATCAAAATGAAATTGGCGCGAGACAGTTTTTTTACGGGGTCGGTTGCGAAGAATGCAACCAATCGGGGTATCGGGGGCGGACCGGTTTGTTCGAGATGATCAAGGTGACCGACGGTTTTCGGGAGATGATCAATTCAGGGGCTGCGACTCTGGTTCTCCGCCAAAATGCAATTGAGCAGGGGATGCGTACATTGAGGGAGGATGGCGTCCGCTCGATTTTCGATGGAGAAAGTACGGTTGAGGAAGTCTTGAAATATACCTAAAAGTCATTCAGAATAAAAATCATGCCAGTTTTTCAATATACAGCAACCGATCAAACGGGCGCTTCTTCTCAAGGGAACTTTGAAGCCGAGAGCGAGGAGCAGGCAAGGTCTCAGCTTGCCCAGTATGGGCTTAATGTCACTGAAGTCGTCCAGTCAGGCAACATGGAGGCCGCGGGCAAGGAGGCTGCTCCGGATAAAAAGAAGAAGAAAAAGAAGGGGTTGATGGCCTTGCAGATAGGTGGCGGTCCCAGCAGCGAAGACATATCGGTCTTCACCCGTCAAATGTCAACTTTGGTACAGGCAGGTCTACCTCTCCTGAGAAGTTTGGAAGTGATGATCAAGCAACAGGAAAAAAAACCGAAATTCAAAGCCATGCTTGAAAATATCTCGGAAAAAGTTTCCTCGGGGGGGAATCTTTCGGATGGCTTGGCTCTGTATCCCAAGACCTTTGACAACCTCTTCGTCAACATGGTCAAGGCGGGGGAAGCGGGAGGAGTACTTGAACTTGTCCTGGACCGGCTTGCTCAATTTCAGGAGAAATCAATCCGTACGATCAAAAAAGTAAAGTCGGCCATGATTTATCCGGCCGTCATCATGTTTGTGGCAGTCGGCATCGTGACTCTTTTGATGATGGTTGTGGTTCCTCAGTTTCAGTCGATTTTTCAGCAAATGCTCAGGGGAGCACCTCTTCCCGGTCCAACTCAGATCCTTATCAATATCAGTGATGTTTTTTCCGGTCACCCTATTCTCGTTCTGGGTGGAATGGCCGGTTTGGTTGTCGGTACGATTTTGTTCAAGAAGACTAAATACGGATCCAAGGCCTTTGATTGGATGGGGCTCAACCTTCCTGCGGTCAGGGACGTCGTCAGCAAGTCCAATATCTCCCGGATCACCCGGACCTTCGGAACCTTGCTGAGCAGCGGGGTTCCCATCTTGCAAGCCCTCCAAATCACCCGTGACACCTTGACCAACGGGTTTTTCGTGCAGGCGATGGGGAATGTCCACGACTCGGTTCGCGATGGGGAGGCAATGGCCGTCCAGATGAACAGGGAGAAGGTTTTTCCATCCATGGTCACGAGTATGGTCGAGATCGGGGAGGAAACGGGAGAACTGCCCGACATGCTTACCCGCATAGCGGACAACTACGATGAAGACGTCGACAATGCCGTTGCCAGCATGACTTCCCTGATCGAGCCGGTCATGATCGTTTTGCTCGCCCTTGTGGTCGGGTTCATCGTGATTGCCCTGTTTCTTCCCATCGTCGGGATTATCGAGACAATCGGAAAGTAAGGCGAATTCTCAATTGCCAAGGTTGTTGGCTTGCTTCCAACTTTTTGCCTTGGCCGGATCGATCTTTTCCCAAGCCCCCAATGCTCTGGTCAGGGCTTTGGACTTCTCGTTTGGGTTTTCGATCGTCATTGCCCATCCTATTGCTCCCTCGGGATCGCGAGCCGAAATTCTGTTCACGAATTCCCCTACAGCGGAATCCATTGCGGGCGAAGGAGGCAGTGTGTTCAGCCATTTCGCCGTGGAGACCGGATCACTCAAGGACCAACGGGCGGTAAGTTGTTTCATCGCATAGGAACGCTTCTCGGGGTTCTCAAGTCCTTGAACCCATTTCGATGCTTCGTTGGCGTCCTGTGTCACCCACTGCATAAGCAAGTTGTCCGTGATGCGCTGGGATCCCTTGTCATGTTCCATTTTGTTTACCCAATCCGCGGTGCCGGAAATATCTTGCCGGGCGAGTCGCGCCCCAAGTTGTCCAAGGATCGTTTCTCTCATCCTACTGTCTTTGCTCGGAAAATTTTCAGCCCATCGGATCGCCTGTTCGGTACCAAGCTTGGCATATTCCTGGGCAAGAAAAGTCGATGCCTGCCAGCGGGCTCCTCCTTCGGGGAGTCCTCTGAAGAGCTCGTCCGCCACTTCCAAATTGTTTTCCGCCAACCCCCTGATAATTCCGACCAGCATGGCGTTGTCCTCGTTCTTGGCGTTGTTGCTGTTTGCCTTGGCCCACACAACGGCTCCCTTCGGGTCACTGTTGGCCCAACCTGCGAGTACTTCCGATACGCCAAACCTTCTCTCGCTTTTCTGGTCCAATGAGTTGTTGGCGTATGCCAAGGCGGCTTGGGGGTCAATGGCCGCCCAGCTTCTCATCAAAAGTTTCATTTCCAAGTGTCTGCCGTATCCTTTGGGAAGTTCTTCGAAAGCCGTGACGACCTCATTGACGTTGGAGCCGTCCATTGCCCGGACGGCGTCAAGGTAAGATCCCAGTCGGGAAATGATATCCCTTCCCTTCATGATTCTGCGCAAATTGGGAGGGAGGGGCGGGGAAGGGGTACTTGCTCGGGCAGTCGACTCGGTTTCTTTCGAGGGTGAAGAGTTTCCCAATTTGTTCGGACCTGAACCTGGATTTTCCGGAACCGAATCTCGTGATGAGCCATTGGCTCTGACGGAACCGGTGTCTTCCCTCGAACTTTTGGAATCGCCAGACGTCGTCGACCCACCGGAATCCCCGAGAAAACGACCTCCCAAGTAAAAAGCAAGCCCCATGGACAAGGCCCATGGTACACCGATTTTTAGGAAAAACTTCATTCCAAACAAAGAATAATCTCCAACACTAAGCCCAATCCCTGCTTGTATGCAAGGGAAGACTGGATGAGAGAAAATCAACAAAGACAATAAAACAATTCATCATTAAAAATATTAATTAAAACCAAATATATATAAGTTAAATAATCGATCAAAGAAGCCCTTATTTTGGTATTGGCACAGTTTATGTTAAATGAAAATTGGTTATGAAACAAAACTAGTTAAAACATAAAAATACATATGAAAATTAAAAACAAACTATTATCCTTGGCAAGTATTCTTGTCGTATCAAACATTAGCGCCATCGAAATCGGACCAACTGGGAGCGGAATCGAACTGTCTGGGTTCGTAGACCTGTATTTCCAGAGTCAAAGCAAGATCGAGTCGACCGAGGTGTCTCAGGTCGAGATCGATTTGGATTGGGAGGACGGACCGGTTTCCGTATCCGTTGATTTTGACCTTTACGACAGTACGACCAACGGGGCTACGCTTGAGGAAGCGATCATCACTTATGACTTCGGCAATGGGTTCAGCGTGACTGGGGGCAAGAGGCTTTCTTATCTTGGTTTCGAGGCCTATGATCCGATTAACATGTACCAGTACAGTTATGCTTATGATGCTGTCGGCACTCAGGATATTTATGATGCCTATGATGAGGGTTTTTCCGTCGATTATGCCAGTGACACATTCAGTGTCGGGATTTTTACCAGTGCCGAACAGGATGGTGGTTTCGAATATGCACTCGCCTTTACGGGAGTGGAAAACCTTACGATCAAGGCCATTTTGGCGGACTGGGATGCCTATGAAACCACGACCTTTTGGGTTAGTTATCAACTCGAAAAGCTTCTTCTTGCAGCTGAAGTCGCCGAGAAGGATAATACGACGGGAACCGATATAGAGGGTTGGCTGATCATGGGTAATTATTCCGTAAACGATCAATTGGCTCTTACTCTTAGGTATTCCGAGGAAGAAGTCGGTACGACTGATTACGAGAAGTTCACGATTTCTCCCAGTTATGCCTTCACCGACAGTCTTTCCGGCTTGGTCGAATACAGTAGTTACGACTCTTCCGTGGCGGCATCGGACCCCGGTGATCTCTTCGCAGTCGAGATTATCTTCACCTTCTAATTTTTAGTCCAGTTCGTTTGTGTGCGGGAGGATGCCAGATGCATCCTCCCGCATTTTTTTTGAACAGGGCGGATCGCTCAAGAAAAATTAAAAACATGTCAAATGAGCAGGATTCATCTATATGATGAATGAGTAAAAAAATGCGTTGTTCGGTCGGTTCGGATGTAAAAAAACAATTCAAAATTGTCTGAATTCGAAAGTGGCGCGATAAATGTAAGATATGTTTTTAATATCCTGGATATCTTCCTGCTTGGGGTAAATAATTAAACACAAAAATTGCGGTTTTTTTCCGCTATACAAAATGAAAATAAATAAGTTATATCGTATTCTAACCAGTTTGATATTGGTATCCGTCTCGTCTAGCAGTGCGTTTGCCGTCAAAATCGGAGTCCTGCATTCCCTCAGTGGAACGATGGCCATATCCGAGACCTCCCTCAGAGACGTGGTCCTGATGGCGGTCGATGAAATCAATGCAAAAGGGGGCGTGTTGGGAGAAAAGATCGAACCTGTCGTCGTGGATCCCGCATCCAATTGGCCGCTGTTCAAAGACAAGGCTGAGCAACTTATCACCAGAGACAAAGTAGCGGTAACCTTTGGTTGTTGGACGTCGGTTAGTCGCAAATCCTGCCTCCCCGTGTTCGAAGAGCACAACGGTTTGCTTTTCTATCCGGTGCAGTACGAGGGCGAGGAGCAATCGCTCAATGTTTTTTACACTGCAGCTACGCCAAACCAGCAGTTGGTGCCAGCCGCGGAATACATGATGAAAGAGTTCGAATCCAAGAAGTTCTATCTTCTTGGCACGGACTACGTATTTCCCCGTACTGCCAACAAGGTGCTGAAGGCTTTCCTTAAGTCCAAGGGGGTTCCTGACGAGAACGTGCTCGAGGTATACACACCGTTTCACCATCAAGAATACCAGACCATCGTGGCACAGATCAAGAAATTCGCCGCCAGCGGTGACGCCTGTGTGCTCTCCACCATCAACGGTGACAGTAATGTTCCTTTCTACAAGGAGTTCGCTAACCAAGGCCTCACTTCCAAGGATTGCCCGATCATGGCTTTCTCGGTAGCCGAGGACGAACTGCGGGCCATGGACGTTCCTCCGTTGGTTGGTCACCTTGCGTGCTGGAACTACTACCAAAGCATCAAGACAAGGGAGAACGCCGCTTTTGTGAAGTCCTTCAAGAAGTATTGCCAAGCCAAGGGGTTGCCAGGTGGTACCAAGCGGGTGACCGATGACCCGATTGAAGCTGCATATTTCGGTGTTTACGTTTGGAAGGCTGCCGTAGAGAAAGCCAAGTCTTTCGACGTCGACAAGGTGCGCCAAGCGGTCTACGGACTGAAGTTCGACGCTCCGGGAGGTCCCAAGGCGATGCATTCCAGCAATCAGCATACGCTCAAGCCCGTGTATGTCGGAGAAATCCTCAAGAATGGTCAGTTCAAGATAGTGTGGAAAAGCAAGGGGCTCGTTTCGCCCGACTCCTACAGTTCTTACTTGCATACGGATGGTAACATTCCTAAGCCGACCGGTGGACCGAATGGTGATGGTTCGCTCTGAGCCCATTCGTTTTCATTGATCTTCCGGCCCGAACTTGGTCGCGAGCACGACTAGGTTCGGGCCCTTATCATTCGCCAAAGTCATTCCTTTGAAGAATATTTCCGCATTTCTGATTGTTTTCCTCTCTGCCGTCGGTGTCGCCGGAGGGCAGAGGGAGACGAACGCTACGGACAAGGTATCCCAAGTCGATGCACCTTCCAATCGGACTCTCTTGCTGAACTTGGCTTCTGGTGACGAGGACTTGATCAAGCAAACGATCGAGCGTCTTGCCAGGACCGATGATCTGCAAGTGGCCCGTTTCTTCGACAACTATAGCGAAGACAAAGTAGTCAATTGGCCCGACGAGGATGGGAATGCCCGCATTTTCGTCAAAGGAGAGACCGAGGAGGATAACGATCTCAACGAATTCGTTCCCCTTTTCGATCCTCTTGCGCTTGTCCCCTTTCTCCTCGACGGCAAGCACGTCAAGCCCGAGCTTTGGGAGGTCGAGGACATTGCTCCCGATCGCAAGTTGAAGAAGCTTTTGGGTCTTTATTCGCCCGATTCCGAGATCCGAGAAGTAGCGGTCAAGAGTTGTGCATCAAAGCCCTATAACTTGGATGCCTTGCCTTTGTTGGCAAAAATCTCCGAGACGGATGGTGATCAAAAGATTCGTTGGTCCGCGAACGAGAGCATCCTGCTCATCCGCATGGAAGGAAAGGATCCTGATCATAGCGATTTCGATGACCGTGACGGCTCGATTCGGCAACTTTCCGAAAGCAAGAGTCTTAGAGCTTTGCCCCGGGTGGTTGAAATCCTGAAAAAACTGCAAGAAGGAGATCAGGAGTTCGCAAATCTAACCGAGGAGCACCGTGCCGAGATGGTCGCGTCCTGCGAGTCAGCGATCGAGAACATCGGTGCCCATCAGGATACCGTGGATCGCTCCAATAATATTTTTCAAGGTATCTCTTACGGAACCGTTCTGATTCTCATGGCCCTGGGTCTCGCAATTACCTTTGGTTTGATGGGCGTGATCAACATGGCCCACGGGGAGTTGATGATGGTCGGAGCCTATGCCACTTACCAAATGCAACTTGTCTTTGGGCATACGGCCGAGAACCCGGTCGACAGCTACTTTGTCGTGGCCTTGCCCGTGGCCTTCTTCGCGGCGGCCATTGTCGGTTTGATCATGGAGTGGCTCGTGGTCAGGCACCTTTACAATCGTCCACTTGAGTCCCTTCTGGCGACTTGGGGGGTGAGTCTCATCCTTATCCAGCTTGCCCGGGTGATCTATGGCGACAACATAGGCGTCAATGCCCCGGCTTGGTTGAGTGGGAGTCGCGCCTACTGGGAAGTGTATCAGGATGTTCTTCTGCCCTACAACCGCTTGTACCTGCTCGGGCTTTGCGTGATTTGCGTGAGCTTTGTCTATTTCATCATGCGCCGGACCAAGCAAGGGATGTTGATGCGAGCCACCATGCAAAATCGCGACATGGCCGAGAGCCTCGGAGTGAGAACGCGTAATGTTGATCGTTTCACTTTTGCCCTTGGTTCGGGTATCGCCGGTATAGCGGGTTACGGTTGGACCATTATCGGAGGCGTCACCCCCGACATGGGTCAAAAACTCTTCATCGTGGATTCCTTTCTCGTGGTCGTTACGGGCGGAGTCGGCGAGCTGGCGGGCGTGATTTGTTCGGGGTTGGGAATCGGAGTCATCACCAAGATGATCGAGCCGACCGAGTTCGGGGATTTCCTCATGGGACCCGTCTGGGCCAAGGTCGCGCTACTGGCGCTCATCGTTGCATTCATCCAATTCCGTCCTTCCGGGTTGTTTGCTTCAAAAGGAAGGGCTGCCGATGACTGATCGACTTTTGCCTGCTCGGATGAACATGGCCGAAAAGCTTAGGGTTCCGGTCATCTTGGCCTTGATCGGTTTGGTCTTGATTCCCTCCCTATACGCGATGGGGTTCCTGTCCATCGAGACGGTCAGCAGACTGGGTCGGTACATGACCTACGCCATCTTGGCGGTCGGGCTCGATCTGCTTTGGGGTTATGTCGGGATCCTTGGCCTCTGTCAGGCCACTTTTTTCTGCCTCGGTACTTATGCCATGGGAATGTATCTCGCCCATCACGGAGAACCCGCGGGCACGGTGGACGGATACGGGTGGAAGATACCCGCTTGCCTCTTTGTCGTCTATGATTCCGATGTGGGCCAAACCCAGGCCGATTGGACCGTGCCATTTTTCTGGAAACCCTTCTGGAGCTTGCCAATGACCATTCTACTCGGATTGGTCATACCTGCAGCAGCGGCTTTCGCGATCGGTTATTTCGTTTTCCGGAGTCGGGTGCGCGGGGTCTACTTTGCCATTCTTACTCAAGCCATTGCAGTGGCCGGTTGGATGGTCTTTTCCAAAAACGACATGATGCTGGGTGGCACCAATGGGCTGACCGCTTTCGACCACTTTACCTTCGGGAATCACGAAAAAATCGAGGTTTCCGTCGTTCGTGAGGAAGACTTGAAAAAGATTGAAAAGGGGCTGGGTGAGCTCCAAAGGAAACAGGCTCAAATAGTAGGCGAGTCGATGAGTGCATCGGAGGCCCTGGAGATGCTCGAGCAGGAACTTGCCGTCGATTTCACTCGGTTGACCGAGTCGGTCGGGCATCTGCCGAGCACGGTTGAGGCGGCACTTCAAAAGGTGGATAAAAAAACAAATGCCTGCGTGGAGGCATTTCAATCGGCCGGGAAGCCAACCTTCGCGGAAACTGCTTTGGATGAATTGAAGTTGGCCTTGGACGAGGCGATGGCTCCGGTGAAACAGGCTTTGTCGGATCGTCCAGAGCGGCTCAAAGAAGTGCAGATTGCCCTTGAGCGGCGTCGGAAGGAAAAACGCTCTACCGTGACCAAAGAAGTCGACGGCAAAATGTACGCTCTGAGCAATTTTGAACAGGCTGATGGAAACGAGATTTCGCCCAATTCGGAAGGCATGGAGTTGAATATCCCATTTGGTGGCCAAGACCCTTATCGGTCCTACGTGCTTGTTCTCGAGCAGCGCGACATCGACGAAGAATGGGAAGTGGCTCTGAACGATCGGAATATCGGAAACCTCACGCGCGGCCCCCCTCAAGACATCCGACTGTCAGTTCCTGCCGGCGTGTTAA
>Ga0315322_10002233_pt1 | contig 14968 bp, 12 predicted proteins | sample M110021515metaG_FD_203461 | JGI IMG/M metagenome (GOLD analysis project Ga0315322, IMG submission 203461) | Ammonia-oxidizing marine archaeal communities from Monterey Bay, California, United States - M1 100m 21515 | ecosystem: Environmental > Aquatic > Marine > Intertidal zone | place: USA...
GTTACTGGTGAAATGACAAACGTGAATGGCGCTGAACTCTACTTCAATAATTTGGATGGGTTTACCATGTCAGATTTGACACTCACTACAATTACAGGTTCAGATAATCGTCAAATAAATATCGATGGAGCGGTAATAAATGGAGCGCCATCTATTGATTTAGATAATACAGCAGGCAGTATTTCTAATCTCGTAATAGATTGTGGTGGTAGCGGTGTTGGAATCACAGCACACCATGGAAGGGCTTCTTCATCACTTACCATTAGCGACTCAACGATTACATCATGCACAAAAGGAATAGATTTGCACACCGATGGTGAATCTGCACCGATGGAATTGAATGATGTTAATATCGATTCAATGGTTGCAATTTCTAGTGATGGAAATGACATGGTAATCCATGATGGAATGCTAAATGGTTCGCTAGATGTAAACTCTGCAGTTGCAAACCTATTCGATGTAATGGCTACATCTCAATCTACCACATTTGGAGAAATAATAATGTGGACTACACACATTTTAGACGTGCGCCTAGGGGCATCATCATTAGATGTTAATCTCGAACTTTCAGTAAGTGATAGTTGGTCGAAAACTACCTCTGGCAGTAGTGTACAAATCGCAATCCCGCATACTACTGTTAACGACGCAGGAACCGAGTCATCAAACACGGTTACGATTATCGCTACGGCGAATAATTTACCTGATGTTAACGAAGAGTATCTCTTCGGACCATCCGAAGACGAAATTATTCAAATCAATATGATTAGCAATCAAGCACCTAGTGCGGACATAATCCTCCCAGATGATGGATTCACTATCATGGAGTCTTTGCCAATCGAAATAAAGGCCGTAGCCAGTGATGATTTAGATTCAAACAACGATTTACAAATCGTATGGCGAGTAACAGTGGGCCAAACAGAAATGATGCAATTGTCCGGGGACTGGAATAATATTACAGACTTGCAAGCGGGGGCGTATGTTCTTACTTTGGAAGTTACCGATACCCAAGGGTTAATGTCGAGCACGTCAACAATGTTTACGATTACTTTACTTGATTCTGATGGAGATTGGATAAACAGTTGTGATTCCGACACATGGTTCGACGATACTGAAAATTTCGATTGTGGACCTGATGTTTATGATGGAGATGACGATAACGATGGAGTGTTCGATATTCGCGATCCGTGGCCAACCGATCCTTGTGCTAGTATGGATGCCGATAGTGATGGACAGCCTGACGATATGCACTGCCCACCGGGAGTTACAACTTGGCTAACCGTTGATCAAGACGACGATAACGACGGGGTCCCAGATTCATTAGAAGAGGTAGAAGATTCCGACGGAGATTCAAGTAGTAGCCCACTTGCAATATTTGTCTTTGTTGGCCTGTTTATTGCAGCAGCAGCATTCATGCTAATGCGCAAGGAACAGGAAGTGGAGTAATGACGGCCTTAGCAAACACCCTACCTGATCCAGAATCTATGGCTCAGTTTTGTGTTGCATTATTGGCAATAATAGTTGCGTGGGATGCCTGGTGGCTCGGTCGCCAAAGAGTGGATATCCCAACACTAGGCGAACTGCCTAATTCGGGGTATTCCTGGGAATCTAATCAGTCACAAGAGGTCTCTCGCCAATGGGCTAACCTGATGACAATGGGTGCGATGATGGTCTTGCCATGGATGCTTGCGGAGTTATCAGATACCCCTATTTTGTGGGTTTGGATTTGGGATATTTTACTTGCAATACATCTTATTTCCTTGTTAATTCCAAAGAGATATGCAATAACAGCAACCCACCTCTTTGCAGACGGACAAAAATATGAATGGAACCGTTTGAAACTTGCAAAAAAACAACCGAGAAAACGAATTATGTTACTTCGTAAAGGCTGGGGCCCGTTCGGACCATTACCATTGGGCGGAGAGCGAACCGAACTAACAAAAGCCCTCGATAGAATAATTTCCATCTTGGGTGAAGAAGAATAATTCACTGCTCAAAAGATTCTAATTCACCGGTTTGAACGGCCCATAATCGTGCATAAGTACCGCGATGGCTAACTAATTCTTCATGAGTTCCATCTTCGATAACTTCTCCATTTTCTAGAACTAAGATACGATCAGCATTACGAATAGTTGAGAGGCGATGAGCAATTATCACCGTAGTACGGTCTTTAGAAACTTTACTAATCGAGCGCTGTAAAGCGGCTTCAGTTTCATTATCAACTGCAGATGTAGCCTCATCCAAAACAAGTAATGGCGCATCTTTGAGGATAGCTCGAGCGATTGCCAGCCGTTGGCGCTGGCCACCAGATAAGCGATGTCCTCCTTCCCCAACCAGTGTGTCCCAACGTTTCGGTAATTCTTCAATAAATCCAGATGCCTCTGCAACAACACCAGCGGCCCGCACCTCCTCATCTGTTGCGTCGCGATTTCCATATCGAATATTCTCAAGGATTGTTGTCGGAAATAATGTGATGTGTTGATCTACCAATGCTATCGATGAGCGAAGGCGGTTTAGGTCCCATTTTGGCAATCCCTCGCCCGCCCATTCGATGCTCCCCTCATCCGGTTCAGCAAATCGCAATAATAGTCTTGCAAGTGTGGTTTTCCCCGAACCAGTGGCTCCAACAACACCTGTTGTTTTACCCGATAATATTGTTAAATTTAGACCATCGAACACCTTGTCACGCCCAGTATAAGCGAAATGAATATTCTTGAAACAAATATCAGAATTAGATATTATTTTTTCTTCGGGCTGGTAATCACCTTGCTTTACTTCTGTAGGAGAAGTCAGTACATTTAGGACCCTTGTCGAGGACGCCATAGCTCTTTGATAGAGGTCAAATGTTTCTCCAAGGCGGGTCAATGGCCACAGTAATCGCTGAGTCATGAAAACCAATACCGAATACGCTCCAATAGCAAGACCACCTTCAAGTGTTATCCAGCCACCAAGTAATAGAGTGGCTGTAAAACCACATAGAATCGCCATTCTAATCATTGGTACAAACGCAACAGAAAGCTTGATCGCTTTCTTATTCGCATTTCTATATTCATTACTCAAACTCTCTACACGTTCGAGTTCTCTACTTTCTGCAGTAAATGATTGAATGGTAGACATTCCCGAAAGGTCATTCTCTAGTAATGCATTTAATTTTCCAGCAGTATTTCGAACTTCAGCATATCTTGGCTCTAGGCTTCTCTGATATAGGAAAGATCCCCAGATAATTACTGGTATCGGTAGCACTGCAAATAAGGCCACCTTCCATGAAATTGCTAAGAACACAGCCCCAACAACGATTACAGTAGTACTAACCTGGAGAAGGTCGTTAGCACCTTTATCCAAAAAACGTTCAAGTTGATTCACATCATCATTTAGAATCGCTAAAATATCACCTTTTTGCCTTTCATCAAACCATCCCATTCCTTGTTTTTGAACATGGGCGAATGTTTCCAAACGCAATTCGTGCTGTACAGTTTGAGCCAAATTTCTCCATAGGATCCCATAGAAGTATTCGAATAGCGATTCAAGACCCCAGATAAAGAAAGTCAAAACCGACAGTAAAATTAGTTGGTGCCAGGGGTCTACAACACCATAACCAGCAAGAAACGACTCCTCTCTTTCCACTACAACATCTACTGCTAAACCAATCAGTAACGGGGGTGCCAAATCCCAGATCTTGTTTAGCACAGAACACAACGTAGCTAAGCGAATAGTAGCGCTGTGAGGAGCCATATATCTCAGTAAACGCTTGAACGGCCCCACCTCACTCATAGACCCGCTAACAGCAGGGATTATGAGAATGCTCGCATTTCTATTATCGACAAAATTAGATTATTTATTCCAGTTTAACAAGCGAACCCTAATCAGATGCCTTTTGGAAACGAATAACATGGAGTGGACACGTAGTGGCGAAGACCTGTTTGTAAGAATCGATCCAAATGAAGAAATTCATGCATCATTGCAAAGCCTAGCAAATGAAGTTGGGTTCGACGCAGCAGCGATTACAAGTGGTATCGGGCGTACTCGCGATAACAAATATGGTTACATGAACGAGCAAGGAGTGTACCAACGTAGACCATTAGACGCTCCATCTGAATTGGTAAGTTTGTCCGGTAATATCGCTAGAACCCAAGAGGGTGCAGCATTTACACATATCCATTGCTGTTGGTCAGATGATGACAATAATGTCCATGCAGGACATATGTTCCAGGCCACAGTCCATGTCGTCGCAGAAATTCATATTCGTATACTTTCTGAAGCGATTATGACGCGTTGTCCATTGGCTGATTTCGAACTTCTTGGTTTACAATTTTCGTGAAGTTCATACCCTATGGCGTTGGTGAATAATCATGGCCGGGGCGGAACGAATCCAACATCTGGCCGATGCGGTCAGATATCATCGTGAATTGTATTACAATCACGCAGCCCCAGAGATAAGCGATGCAGAATTCGATGCACTCTGGGATGAATTAAAACAATTAGATCCTGATAACAAAATCCTCCATCAGGTCGGACCTGAGCCTTTACCGGGGACAGTAAAAGTCGAACACATGTTCCCAATGCGTTCACTCGACAAAGGAGTATCCGATGAGGACATCATCCATTTTGTAACACAGTCTACATTTGGCGGTAAGAGATATCTCGCACAACCAAAGTTGGATGGATCCGCCCTCTCACTGGAATATGTTGCAGGAAATTTGCATCGTGCCGCCACAAGAGGGAGCGGCGAAAGGGGAGAAGATGTCACACTGAATGCCAAACTTGTTGCTAACGTCCCCCTACGACTGAATGTCCCAATTGATTGTCACGTCAGGGGCGAAGTGGTGATGCCACTAGCAATCTTTGAACAAAAATACAGCAACATTTCTCCAAATCCAAGAAATTTATGTTCAGGCGCATTACGCCAAAAACATGGCGATGGTAAAGCAGAAGCATCGGACCTTGTTTTCCAAGCATATGATGTAAAGTTTCCAAATCAATCTCTTGGAAAGGATAAGGATAGTGATTTACTTACTTGGCTGCAAAAAGCAGGAATAGAGCCAGCGCCATGGGAGATATTTGAATCGGAATCACCTCAAGAAGAGATGATTGAATATACCAAACAATGGAGTTTGAAAAGGCCATCATACAAATTTGAAATAGATGGAATAGTATTCAAATTGGATAGTTTGGCGCAACGAGATAACCTTGGAATGACAGCCCACCATCCTCGCTGGGCACTTGCTTGGAAATTCCCCTCACAAGAAGCTCACTCTGTATTATTAGATGTTGATTGGCAAACCGGACGAACGGGAGCGATAACTCCAGTTGCACGTATTGCTCCACAAATGGTGGGGGGCGTTACTGTGGAAAATGTAACACTGCATAATGTAGGTGAAGTCGAAAGACTGGGTATCAAAATTGGAGATAAAGTTACCATTACTCGAAGGGGGGATGTAATTCCTAAAATTATTGAAAATTTAGGTATTGCCAGTTCTAGTGATTTGGATGGCAGATTTCATGCCGATGGAAGCGCATTTGTTGGCGAATTATCTATTGGAGAAATAGCAATTCCAACAGAATGCCCAGCATGTGGCCGAGAAATAATCATGGAGGGGGCATTCCTTAGGTGCACGGCATTGGAATGTGATGCTAGAACAGCAAGAGCCCTGACATATTGGTGCCGCACTCTAGAAATGGATGGTATTGGTGAGAAACTGATAGAAGCCTTACTCGAAAAAGGCTTAGTAGTCACAATTGCAGATTTGTATAAACTCACCCACTCACAGATTGCAGATCTTGAAAGAATGGGCGATAAAAGCGCATATAATGTAGTAGATGAACTAGCAAAGACCCGCAATTTGAATTTGGCAAAATTCCTTCATGCTTTAGGAATGGAAAGAATTGGTCCAGAAGTAGCAACAACAATTTCTCAACATTTTACCACCTTAGATAATCTGCTCCATTGGGCCGATGAAGGCGAAGATGAAGAACTCACAATAATCGATGGTATCGGCGATAAGGTGGCTGCAATTTTCAGAGGCGGGATTAAAACGCGCCGAACCTTAATCGATGAACTTTCAACAATAATCACAATCACTGACGAATCTCAAGCATCAAGTGGTAAATTTGATGGTAAATCATTCTGCATTACAGGTTCCCTTTCTAGACCAAGAAAAGAAATTGCTCTAACGATTAAGAATGCAGGAGGAAAAGTGGTCGGTAGCGTAAGCGGCAGTCTAGATGTTCTTATCGCTGGAGAAAAAGCCGGCTCTAAATTAGTAAAAGCCCAATCCTTAGGAATAGAAGTTTGGGATGAAGATCAGTTGTACAATCAAGTCGCTGAACCAAAAGCAGGCCCAAAGACGCTATTCGATTATGACCTGTGACCAACGGACATAAAAAAGGCAGTCACATGGCGTATTTATGAAAAAGAAATTATTACCACTTTCACTAGTAATGTTGCTGTTGTTATCAATGGCCCCACCATCCAGTGGTAATAGCAATGGCATTTACAACCAGGGCTCTGGATGCGGAGGAGGTTATTGCCATGGTAATAATATCAATGCAGCAGTTTCAATGACGGGACAGCCCGCCAGTTATACGCCAAACCAAACCTATACTCTTTCAATATCAGTAACCGGAGGGTCCAGTGGTTCAACAAATGGCGGATTCAGTTTAGATGCAAGCAAAGGAACTCTTTCTGCAGGGGGTATGGGAATAATGGCGGTCAAGGTTAATTCTGCTGGGACAAGCGCAACTCATACAACCAATAGTTATCGAAGTTGGAGCGTCGATTGGATAGCCCCAGCAACAGGCACCGGGATAGTTACTTTTGATCTAGCAGGTAATGCAGCAGATGGTAATAATTACAACACCAATGATAATTGGGACTCTACAAGTTATCAGGTTCCAGAAGCAGGTGGAACTACAACAAATTCACCTCCTGCGGCTTCAAATTTACAATTGACTCCTTCTAACCCTGTAACGACCGATACATTATCGCTCACATACACCTATCAAGATTCAGATGGTGATGTCGAATCAGGCACTGAAATAAATTGGTACAAAGACGGCGTTTTAGAAAACTCAGGAGCAACTCTCAATCAATTGACAGTACCTCCTTCCTTGACTAGTAAAGGAGAAACTTGGAATGCCACAGTTATACCTAGCGATGGTGCAGACCCAGGTGCAAGCGTGACATCAGGAAACCTATTGATCGTTAATTCAGCTCCAGTAATTCAAAACGCTGAAGTCACCCCACAGTCCCCAGTCGAAGAAGATAATTTGACACTATCATGGGATGCACAGAACATTACCGATGCGGACGATTTAGATCAATGGAATGTTAGTGGAATAGAATGGTATGTTGATGGTTCTAAAGTTTCAGCATTTGATAATGATGTTACAATCCCATCTGTAGCAATTAGAGATGGCGATGTTTGGTATGCCAAACTCAGAGTTAATGATGGCGAAATAGACAGTGCATGGTTTACTACTCAACAGGTAACAATTGGCAGCGATAATTCCGCTCCTACAATGACTAGTGTGTCATTAGGTGTAGGAGATTATACAACTGTAGATGAACTAACTGCATCTGCTTTAGGCGAAGATATTGATGGCGATGTCCTAACCTATCAATGGGAATGGCCGGGGTCATTAGTCACAACATCAACGCTGCCATCTTCAGAAACTAGTAAAGGTGAATCGTGGACAGTACGATGCCGCGTTACCGATGGAGAGATTTATTCAGATTGGATGGAGAGTAGTGTAAAAATTATTCAAAATACGGCGCCAGTACTTACCGGGGTAACAATCGACCAGGAATCAATATTTTTTGAGAGTGAAGCAACCTATACCTTTGAAGCCACAGATGCTGACGAGGACACTCTTTTTACAAATGAAGTATGGTCATTAGACGGAGAAATACTCACTCTTACACTAACTGTTAATGATGATGATTTGAGTTATTCATCTGCGATGTCGGATACTGTTACGATAGCCAATACTTTGCCTACAGCAACCTATCTTGGCTCAACAACTCAAGATGCATTGAGTGATATTGATCCAGTAATTGAAACAGATGACGCTAATGGAGAAACTGTTACAATCTCTTGGATGTGGATGAGAAATGGATTTACTACTGATTATAACCAGAGTCTAATTCCTACATCTAGCATAGGCGCAGGAGATGTTTGGACAGCATTCATCACACCTAACGATGGCATAGAAGATGGGGCCTTACTGATAATCGAATTCACGATTACTAATACAGCACCTACCGCGGTAATTACCGCACCCGCCTCTCCAATCCAAGGCTCCTCAGTAACCTTTTCAGCAAGTGACTCTATCGATAATGATGGAGCAATTGTTAATGCGATTTGGAGCATTGACGGCTCTACTGTTTTTACTGGAATTACATTTACCACACTAATGAAAGAAGAAATGGAAATACAGGTAAAAGTAATCGATGATATGGGCGCGACAGATACAGTTTCTGACACCTATTTTGGTTTAGAGCCACCTTATGCAACCAACACAGAGGCTACTACTGACGGCAATGACATCGTCCTTACATGGGAAGGAGATGCTGAAGAATGGGCCGTCGTTCACAACGGAGAAGTAATCGGCACCACGACTTCAACTAATTATCGCCATGCGCCTACAATGTCGGGAGAACACACATACAGCGTGTTACCAATTGTAGACGGTCAGCAAATACAATGGGATGGTGAAACATCTTCAGATAATGTTGAACTCAGTTCAAGTTCGGTTCCCGAAGCCCCAGGGCCTAGTCAAACCGCAGGATTGATTTTCAGCATCATTTTACTCCTCATTGGAATAACAGGAGTCGCATTCTCATTCATCCCAAGGAGGGATTAAATGCGAATCAAAATAGCGTTGGTATTGCTGTTGATGGTAGTATCAACTACAATTTCTACAGCAAACCCGGGCGGAAAAGGCGACGACATACGTTCGAGAGATTGTGCAGGGTCTTGTCATGCATCATCATCATCTAATGGCATATCTTCTGCCACACTAGGTATTACTCTGCCAGAGGAAGTATATGCCGGATTACTGATGGAAATTGTAACATCTGTCGAAGGGGTTGATGTAAGTTCGAAGAATTTAGTTGGCATGGCGCTATTAATCAATTCTGAAGGTGCTAAGGATTTACCTGCAAACGATGGCTGGGAAGTAATTACAGATCCGAACGGAGGCATCAATAATTATGTGGAGATTTCAGATTCCTTTTCTTCACAAACATCAGTAAATCGAAGTTGGACATTACGCGCACCATCTACACCAGGGTCCTATGAGCTATTTTTGGCAGTACAACACGGTTCACAAGAGGGCGGTGTAGCGATGAGTGGTATATCCGATTCAGTAGCAGTTCAAGTTCTAACAGTTCCAGAAAACCTACCACAACTTTCACCAGAATGGAAGCCAATTAATTTGAGAATGATCGGAGAGGAAACCATAATCACCCTTGAAACTTTGAATACCGATTCATCTACTGTTGAATTGAAGAATGGTGCAGAAATCACAATTATTCCAGTAATAGATGGCGAATTTACAATTCCCGCTGCGGTCAACCCGGGAACAGTAGAATGGAGAGTAATTCTTGAAGGCGAAGGCCCCGCACAAACATCTCCTTGGTTTAGATTAACGGCTCAAACCCCGGGCTGGTCAGTAGACGAAACATCACTTTATCTCCAAGGGTTCGCTCTATTCTTACTTGGAGCGGGCCTAGTTCTAATTCAAAGACCGAAAGAAGAGACGACCGATAAAAGGTACGATAATACCGAACATGTAATCGAACTCGACACGACCGTCGCACCAATCAATACACAACCAACGGAAGTAGCAAATGAGGGGCCTCCTTTGCCTGCTGAAGGATTACCTGTTGGTTGGACAATGGAACAATGGAAATATTATGGTAGCGAACATCTCAATAATTTACAAGGAGGTGAAGTTGTTTGATATCTTCAGAAACCCTACATGTAATTTCAACCGAACTAACAGTTGGTATGTTTGCTCTCTCAGGAGTAGCCTTCCTTCTTTGTTTATTGAAGAAAGGGCCTCTAACTAGAGAAACAGTGGCGCACTGGGCATTATTGGGTGGATTACTTGCCACACCGTTAGCAATACTTACCGGAATCAATTCATCACCAGGTGATGGAATTGACAATCCATTATTGGCGAACAAACTCCTCCTCTCCATGACATCTGCTGGTTTAGCGATTGGAGTACTAGTTAGGCGCAAGTTAGGCGGCGGGGTCGATATTCGTCATGCCTGCACTGGAATGATATCGGTAGCACTGATGTTAACTACAGCAGGCATGGGCGGAGAATACTCTAGGAATGAGACATTGCTCTTTTTCATTCCCAAAGAAACAGTACTGATCTTCCCAATATGGGCTAGTGTAATTTTGATAATTCTAGGAATCGTAATCCTAGGCAAATCAGCCATACAGCATCGAGTTAGTTGATGGAGAGGCCTCAGGTTCTGCTCCCTCCATCATACTACGAATTTGCTCTTCTAGTAATTTCGCTTCATCTAATAGCGGACCATGATCCAAATCTATTACAGGTAACATCTTGTTTAGATGTTCGATGATTACAGCAGCAGCTCCAGCGTCAGGGAATCTCGGGTCTGCTTCAACCATGAGACTCATGATATTACGGCCTCTGCTAGCGCCTTCACTGAGCATAACTCCAGTCATTCCCTTGATTACGCCTTGTTCAAGCAAGGGGATTTCCATTTGTTCCAATAGTTCATTCATCATTGGAGTTGCAGCAACTCCAAGCACATCTATGGCTTCAGTGTCCTCATATTCAACCATCGGCTCACTACCATTTAGACCACCCTTCATACCTTTGCGAGCAAAAGCATCGATGAGGACTCCCATTGCGGCCTTTTCATTTTTAGACCATGCAAATAATGCACTAACAATTTCATGGACTAGAGGATCTGGCACAATCAATTCACTCATTAAAAGAACCACTTTATCACAACCCTCTATTTTACAGACAGGCTTTCCCGAATATGCTCGAATTGGAGGCAGCGGCACACCGTCTTGAACTAGACAAATTGCAGGAAGTTTAGGATGTGCAACTCCGCCTACAAATTCTAATTTTAAGTGGTCAATCAAAAAATGCGCAACCACGCTAGATACCATTCCCACACTTGGAAAACAGCATACTACGAGGGCATCCTCGATGTCGATACTCTTGTCAAGCCAAACCTTCGCTCCTTCCATGTCTTTAGGACACCCCTTCTTGTGTATAATGTCCACGCTTTATTTCTTCAAGCCCAATCCCAAGCGATTTGAAGGGGGAGCGTCTAAGCGAGTATATGGGCGAAGAACGGAAGCATACACTTTCACCTTCAGCATGGAATCGATTTGAGACCTGCCCTCGAATGTATTGGCTAAGCCGACAAAAATTACCACGTAAAGCCGGAATGGCAGCAAGTCTTGGTACGGCAGTACATGCTTCAATCGAAGATCTACTTCAAGTAGATATTTCAAATCGCAAATCTGACGAAACACATTGGCTACCCGATATGGCCGAAGGTTTTCTCAAAAAAAGATGGGATGAAGAAAAGGAGGTATTTCTAGCAACTCCCCGGCGCCCGATGTGGAAAGAAAAAGAGTGGGATAAAGCAAAGAAAATGCAAAGAGGAGCAATCAAAATGCTCCTCGAGTTTATTGGCGCACCAGGCGTAACTCCATTGAAAACTACAATTGCACTTTGGAAGAGTTTACTTTCAAGAGTAATTGCGGTCGAAGGTGAACTAAGGACGAGCGACGATCGCTTGATGGGACGTTTAGATATGTTATTTGCAGATGTTGACGATTCTGGAAACCTCAACGGTTGGATAGTTGCAGATTTGAAAACAGGCAGAGCTCCAGAAACCGAATTGAAGCCTGAAGTCCAAAGACAATTATTACTGTATAGAGATATACTTCTTTCCAATAATTCGAATGCACCACCTGTCAAAACCGAGGGCTGGTATACTGCAAATGCAACACGTTACACCGCATTAGGTGAATCGGTATTGGAGGATGCATTAGCGGCATGGGAAGCAACAAAACCTAGCGAAACACCTCTAAAAGCAACACCGGGGCAATCCTCTTGCGGTGGTTTTTGTGATTGGAAAGCATGGTGTCCACACTGGTGGAATTGGCGTTTAGAAAACGGAACACTTGGCACTGAAGATTTTTCAGATGCGGTAATACTACTGCAACATTTTGATCAAATCAATGGGTCCGGAGTTGCTGAAATCTGCGAGCCTGCTAATATTGACGGTAGAGTAATGCCAACTGGTTTACAAATTCCAATAAGTTTCGATGGGCGTGGAAAAGAAGCACTACTGGAATTGCTTGCAACTGGACATCAAGGTCCAATTTTCATAGGTAGTGCAATGACAGCACGGGGTACTTGGCGGGTAGGCCACTGGTGCGATGTTCTTGCTTGGTCACCAATCCCTGACGCTTGAGATATAATCGGTAAGTTTCACTCTAGCCTCTTCATCTTCAATACCATTAGGAGATAGTAACCAATCCATATAACGTGAATCTTCTTTAGCAACGGTGATTAAATCCGTACCCCGATGCCTTCCAAAAGCGATTATGTATACACCATCATCAACACGTATACGCCCCTTCGTATCAAAGGAATCTAAATCTCCTAAAGAGCGCCCTAATTCACTTTCATCTTTGCGTACATCACCATGCATTAACCACTCTTCTATTTCAATAAGCGAACGTCGAAAGCTCGAGGGATGATCACGCATTAACTTCCATAGTAATAGCAAACTTGCAGCTGCATCTGCAGCCGCATCATGTGCATTAGACAAATCGATTCCATGTTGAGCACACTGTGCACCTAGGTTGTGAGGTCTGGGCACCTTCAACCTTCTAACCACCTCTAGAGTATCTAGGACAACAAGCGGTTTGGGCGGAACCATACCGCACCGATAGTATTCATTATCTAACAACGGCATATCGAATTTACGTGCATTATGGCCAACGATTACAGCCCCATCCATTAGTTCGAATAATTCTGCTGCAAAATGCTTGAACACCGGCTCAGTCCTTACATCCGATTCATAAATTCCATGCACTCTTGAAGCACCCATTGGAATCGGCCTTTGTGGATTAACTAACACATCATAGTGAACAGCAACGCCATTTGCATCGGCACCGACAAGTGCAACTTGTACTATACGATCATTATTCGTTGAAATTCCAGTCGTTTCAAGATCGAATGCTAGAACGCGTTGCCCCTCTAGAATGTCGACCATCAAACCTAGGCTGATGCCCAACACACATGAACATCACTACACAATTGCTATTGCAATGATGAAGAAAGACGATTATATGGGGATTAAAGATTGGTTCAAGAAAAAGCCGCAACCGATTGTAAAAAAGCAGGAACCTGTAATTGAATTACCAGAATTAGATAAAGACGCCTTATTCGAAGAAACCCGTAAGATGTTTGAATCCGAAGAAGAGATATTAGTGCCCGAGGTTTTGATTGAAACAACTCCGGAATATGATTCAGGAGATGTCGATGTAAGCGCATTACTAGAGGATAATATGGAATCGAACTATGATTTGAACACTGTTGAAAATACCGAAGTAGAGGATATGTTAGTCGGAGCAAAAATAGTTGGAGATCTACCAGAAGAAGTTGATTTTGAATAAGTGAAAAATAACGCAGACTAGGGGCACGGTTAGATATGAAGTATGCTGGCGGGCATATATGAACACAAAGCGGGGCTTGTTATTAGTCGCCCTGCTATTGGTACAATTAATGGCTGGCTGCACCAGTGTTTTGGAAAGCACAGTCAACCCTAGAGCGGTGCTGACAGCAACCCCAACCGAAATCCAACAGGGAGGAGAAGTTACCTTCGATGCTCGTAGTTCGGATGCCGTTGAGGGTATTATTTCAGAATTCAATTGGGATTTTGGCGATGGAACTGAAACAACAACAATTGCTGGATTTACTTCACATCAATACAAAGAATCAGGTCAATTTAACGTTCTTTTAACTGTTATAAATGATCAAGGAGGAACAGATTCTTCCAGTATAATGATTCGAGTAAACGGGGCCCCCATACTAAATTTATCAATACCAGAAAATGTTCGAAGTGGGGACACAATCTTACTTGATGCTTCGGAAACCGTAGACCCGGAAGGTGGAGAATTATCTTTTGAATGGGACTTAGATTTCCTAATGGATAGTAATGGCGATGGAGATACGCGTAACGACATAGATGCTACAGATTCCAAAGTATTCCTTCCAACCGATTCGAGTGGCACAATTCTAGGTTCACTAACAGTTGATGATGGCGAAGGAGGAACAGTCACTCAACAATTTACAATTGACGTTCAACCCCGCCGATACAAAGTAGACTGGGTCCAAAACACATTGAAATGGAACTATGACGAATATTTGGCACAGGGAGAAACTTGGAGCGACAATATGACGCCCGGCGTAGGTGCTAGAATAATTGCATACGAAGCACTATTGGAATTAGATCAAGATTTGGTCCTCCCACCGGACAATTTCACATTGTCACTAAACATTATTGACGACGGACACCGCAGAACCGCTCAAACCAGCCCTGGAAATATCACTCGTAACGAATCTACTACGGCTGAGATTAATGCTAGTGAATTGAACCCAATTGGTGAAGAAGGAATCTATGATTCAGATAGTGCCGAACTACTTCTGGAAGGTTTGCTCAATGAGCCAGGAGCCCGCTTCGGACAGGGAGAATGGGTTTGGACTATCGTTGCTCAAAACGCTGACCCAGACTCACAAATCCCCGGAGTGCCTGACCCCGATGGAGGAAATGATTGGACCCTAACAATTGTAATCACAGTATTAACTCCAGTACTAACCGAAATCGCTTACGAATAACTCAGTTAAACTGAATCGGTTGAACTGTTTTCCAATTTGCATTAGCGAGCTTCTT
>Ga0315322_10002235_pt1 | contig 14964 bp, 10 predicted proteins | sample M110021515metaG_FD_203461 | JGI IMG/M metagenome (GOLD analysis project Ga0315322, IMG submission 203461) | Ammonia-oxidizing marine archaeal communities from Monterey Bay, California, United States - M1 100m 21515 | ecosystem: Environmental > Aquatic > Marine > Intertidal zone | place: USA...
GAACTCACCAAGGACTTGGTGTTGGATTTGTCCTACGGACACTATCTGTGCCATGTGTTTCACAATATTTACGTGTACCGCAGGGGCACTGATATGGAACGGGTCAAGACGCTTATGCTGGAGCGGCTAAAGGCTCGAGGAGCCAAATTTCCGGCAGAGCACAACGTCGGCCATCTGTATGAATCCGAGCCGGTTGTCGAGCAGTTCCATCGCAAACTCGACCCGACCAACACCTTCAATCCAGGGATCGGAAAGACGAGCAAAAAACGGCTCTGATTCACCTTGGGGGCCGGTCGACATGCACCCCGGGCTAGACCGCATTCTTCATTTCCCACTGAAGCAATGTGCAGCATGGAACGGGGATGGATCTAGTCACGCAGCAAAACACCAGATCTTGAGACTGTCTAGCCCTGACGCGAGCTTGGAAGTATGTATTTTTGCCTTAAAAATAAGGCCTGAAAAAACTCATCAAATCCTCATATTCATCTCACAATTGCCTCATGAAAGATGTCGACACTCCTTTCAGTTAACGGATGTGAAAATGCTTTCCGCTAATGTACATACCTACCTATTACTAAGGAGTTAGACGTGCTACACACTGCTCATTCTTCTCAGCCAACTGGAAGTCGAAATCGCGGCTTTACGCTGATTGAGCTTCTTGTTGTTATTGCCATTATTGGTGTTCTTGTCGGTCTTCTTCTACCAGCCGTTCAGCAAGCTCGTGAAGCTGCTCGTCGGGTTTCATGTGCAAATAATATGAAGCAACATGGTCTCGCAATGCATGTCTACGAGAATGCTCGAACGTATTTTCCTGCTGCGTGTTACACCGTTGATTCGGATCCATCTGCAGGCGGAACAGCAACAAAGGGAAATCCATCTGGAAAAGAACATGCGTGGACAGCGTTTGTTCTTGCTAATTTAGAGCAGGGCAATGTGCCTTATGACTTTACAAAAAACTGGTGGGATACTGAAAATCGTGCTGCGGCAACAATCCAGCCAAGTGTTTTTAAATGTCCTTCAGCGCTGCCGCCAGCGGGTGGATATGATCCAATTAACGGGAACAGCAGAGATAGTGATTCAGCTGCTCCATCACTTGATCCAGATATTTTTGGTCAGCGTGACTATGAAGCAATGACTGGAGTCAAACATAAAATTGTTGCTACTGGTAACCCATGGCCAACCAAAGCCGAAAGAAAAGGTCCTCGAGGTATGGGTGGACTTGTCAAAGATGCTGAAACAAAGGTTGCCCAAGTTACTGATGGCATGAGCAACACCTTGATGTTTGTCGAGAAAGCTGGTGCCCCTGATGTTTACCAAGGCCGCGGTAACCTCTCGCCAACCGGTGCAACCAATCAGACAATTGCAGCGCTCGATTCTCTTGGGCCTTCAAAATTAGATGGGATTGATCCAGCTACGGGCCTAAAGCGTGACAATGATGATGGCAATGTAGCCTTTAATGCAACGAACGACGGTGAGGCATATAGTTTTCATCCTGGTGTTATTGTTGTGAGCAGTATGGACGGTGCAACTCATGTATTGTCAGACTCGATATCACCAGTTCTTTTTGGTTCTATGATAACTCGTGCCGGTGGCGGAGAGGCTGCTTCCAATGGAGTCATGGAACCAAATATCGAGTGGTAGTTTTCCAAAAGTAAAACAGATTGGTTTATGGCATATAGTCATCAATCACAACTGCTAACCAAGGCTGCGGCCGCGCTACTTTCCTGTAGCGTGGTCGTAGTTTTTTTTATTTCCTGGATGGGAAACGGGGAGGCAGAAGAGCCACTGCTTGAGAGTGGTAAATCGTTGCAGTGTCAGATTGTTGCAAGCACAGTATTCCCTGAGATTATCCTTGCAAAAGACGATCCATCTGTTGCGCACGATGTTCCTGTAGGGCTCGGTGGAATAAGTGACGTTACTGTTGCAAAAGCAATTAATGATAGCGGCCAGTTTGTCATACGACTGCTAACCGACAGAGGTCCCTCACGGAAGATTGAGACAGCAGATGGAAAACAAAGAGTATTCCTCAATCCCTCTTTTGTTCCAACAGTACTCGTCTTTGAGATTTCAGGGTGTTTATTGGATGAGAGCCATGGCGAATTAAAGAAACTCAAAGCAAACCTCCAGTCTCAGTTTTCACTTCAAACCCCTCGAGGAAAAGTGATTACCGGGCGTTCAAACGGTCTTGAAGGTGACGATAGCATTGCAAATCCGTCTGGTGAAGAATTGCTTGCTCCCGATGTCAACGGGATTGATCCTGAAGGATGTGCTCTTCTCGCTGATGGAACCTTCTGGCTATGTGAAGAATATCGACCATCGCTTTTGTGCTGTGAGCCCAACGGCATGGTTATCAAGCGATTTATTCCAGAAGGTGTAAAACTCCCGTTGAGTGATATCCAGATTGTCGAAAATCTTCCGGCTCATTACGCAAAGCGCCGAGCCAATAGAGGTTTTGAATCATTGGCACTGAGTCCCGATGAATCCACAATCTGGGCTTTGATGCAGAGCCCAGTTGATAATGAAGCAGCTGAGCGTTCAGGGAATGTGCGGCTTCTCGGATGCAATCCTGAAAATGGTCAACCAACAAGTGAATACATCTATCGTCTTGGTGATCCTGCTGCCGCTGATTTTCTAATCGGAGGCGTCGTTCCTGATGATGGGAAGCTTTGTGCAATGGCGGCAATCGGCCCAAAGAAGCTTCTCATTCTCGAGCAATCAGATGATGGTGATGCAAAAATGTATTGTTGTGAATTAGACGAAGCGACTAACGTCCTCGGAGATGATAAAAATCTTGATGGAGTGCGTGACCTGGTGCAGGCTGGTGTGAAACCAATTGAAAAAACACTGGTTGCAGACCTTGCGAGCCTACTCCCATTGTTTGCTTCAGATATTACTGCTGGTCAATGGCAACCAGAAGTGGCCGAACAAGTTGCTGGTCTTAAGCTTGAGGGTTTGGCAGTTCTGGATAGTAATCATGTCGTTGTCGTAAATGATAATGACTTCAATGTAGATAGGCTTTTTGATGAAAATGAAGTAAGCAGGCGATCCTGCATGTGGGTGCTGTCACTTCCACAATCTTTGTAGTTAAACTTATTGGAGTAAGGAAAAATGAAAATGTTTAATTGGTTGAACGCAAAAGTAATTTTCCTAGTCATGTTGTTGGGCCCGCTAGGTTGGGTGAATGTGGGTTGTGGAACCTCAAGCTCTGAAGCTTTGAAGGAGGTTTCAGAGGTCAGTGGTACAATCCTCCTGCCAACGGGAAGACCGCTGAAGGGAGGGAATCTCATGTTACGTCCCTTTGGTGGTGTACGAGGAGCAAGAAGACTTGCGGCTGATATTAATGAAGACGGGACGTTCATCATTAGGCCTGATGAAAAAACAAAAATTATCGCTACGAACTACAAAGTTTTTGTAGGTTTGAATGACCCTAAATTTAAAAGTTTAAAAAGACAAGTGCCAGAAAAATATCTAGATGTCAGTGAAGATGAATTCGAAACAGATCTCTTTATGAACCTAGATGAACAGGCAAGCAGTGTCGTGCTGAAGATGACAAAAGGATAAATCCTCATTCTGATTTGACTGAAATTTTGTGCTGCATTTGAAAGGTGGAAGTGATTACGTGTGTGGTCGATTTTTTTCTCTATCTTTAGTTGCGTTGGTAGGTGGATTCATAGCTTGTGAGGCAATCGCTGAAATAACGCTCCGGCCAGCAGGGACGTTTCATACGGGTTTGTATGACAAGTCAGCGGCTGAAATTCCGACGTATTGCCAGAAGACAAAGCAGGTCTTTGTCGTCAATGCTGAATCAGGTCGAGTCGATGTGCTTGGGCTTGGTGATGATGGTAGTTTGACGAAGGTCGGCTCAATCGATGCGGCAGGTGATCTGGGAAACGGGATGTCGGCGGTCAACAGCGTGAGTGTTTTTGATGGAACGCTTGCAGTAGCTGTTGAGGCAGGTGTAATCATAGAAAATGGTCGGGTTGCTTTTTATGACACCGGATCGCTGCAGTTGAAAGGCTCGGTGGAAGCTGGGGCGTTGCCTGATATGGTGACGTTTACACCGAATGGCCAGTGGGTTCTTGTAGCAAATGAAGGCGAGCCAAATGAGGACTACACCATCGACCCTGAAGGTACGGTCACAGTTGTCGATGTACGGAATGGTTTTGACCAGCCAAACACACGGACGGTGACATTTCGAGATTGGAATGCTGACGGAAAACACACGCAGGAACTTCCAGAACTAAAAAAACGTGGGCTTCGTGTTTTTGGGCAGGTGTCTCAATCAGGTGATCTCAAAAAGAAAATACCAGCCACGTTTGCACAGGACGCAGAGCCTGAGTGGATAGCTGTCGATAATGAAAGTCATTTTGCATATGTCTGCCTGCAGGAAGTCAATGCAGTTGCAGAAATCGACATAGCCGACGCAACCGTCCGTCGCATCATACCTCTGGGTTATAAAGACTTTGGTGAAGCAGGTAATGGAATTGATGCAAGTGATGAAGGCAACCGTATCGACATACGGCCTCGCTCAGGACTCTTCGGTATCTTGCAGCCTGATACAGTGCGAATTTATCAGCAAAATGGCAGACGCCTGCTTGTAACAGCCAATGAAGGCGATTCCCGCGTTCGGCCAACATCAGACGATGCAGTCTCAGGATTTGATGAGGGTGCCGTCTTTGAAGATGAGGCAAGCCTTGATGAGTGGCCTACCGCCGGGACTCAGTTTGAGAAACAGACTTCCGATACAGAACTCGGAAGGCTCAAACTTGTACGAGACTTAGTTGACGACCATCTCGATCCGAAGGGTCGGCCAACTCAGCTTTTTGCATTCGGGAGTCGATCATTCTCAATACTCGATCTCACAACAGGTGACCTTGTCTTTGATAGCGGTGATGATTTTGAACAGATCACAGCAAAGCGATACCCGGAATTTTTTAATGTGAGCAACGACTCATTAAAAAAAGAGAAGCGGAGCCGAAGTAAAGGACCTGAGCCGGAAGGACTCGTTCTGGGCACAATCGGACAGAAGACGTATGCATTTGTTGGTCTTGAGCGAATTGGTGGCATCATGGTGTATGACATTACGCAGCCAGAGTCATCCAAGCATGTTGGCTATTTCAATAATCGGCAGTTTGATGTGCCTGCTACCCTCGGAGATGGAACAGCAAACCCAGAAGCCGGTGACAGCGGGATCGAAGGATTGATTTTTGTGCCTGCAGAAAAATCACCAACGTCAACAAATCTTATTGTTGTTGGCAACGAGACGAGCGGAACAACAACGGTCTGGGAAGTTCTCACGAGTCAGTGAGCATGATGCGTCCCATGGAGATACATTTTCTACAGATGTGTAGGAAATGGTCTCACAAAACGTGCAGAAATCAGGCATTCGGAGCACGTCGTGGCACGAAATGCTGTTTTGCAAAAGAAATGACGATATAGTTACGTAGGTATCCGCCGATCGACCATTGCAGGTCCGCACCAGAACATTGTGTAGTTATCTGGTGGCGAAGCGGTTGTTTCCATGGAGTGATCCTGTGGTTCACAGCTTTGCAGACTGGTGGTCGGTAGTCGCCAGTCGTTGTATTTCTGTTGGGTTAAGACTTTCGCTGATTGCGTGGTCTTCGCTCTCGGCAGCACCAGCGATTTCGGACGATTCACTTTCATTTACCCGTGACATTAAAGGTCTTCTTTCGAATCGCTGTATCCGATGCCATGGTCCAGATGCTGAGGCTCGCCACGGTGGTGGTGAAAATGGGTTGCGGCTCGATACATTTGCAGGTGCAATTGAAGATCTTGGTGGGTATGCAGCGATTGTTCCAGGAGAGGCTAACAAGAGTGAATTAATCATTCGGGTTTCAGAAGAAGATGTCGATCTGGTCATGCCTCCACCTGAAGCTGGTGAGCCTCTATCCGATAAAGAAGTGTCGTTACTTCAACGATGGATCAATGATGGTGCAGAGTACGAACCACATTGGTCATACACTCGCATCAGTCGTCCAGCGATTCCAACGGTCTCTGATTCGTCATGGCCACGGAATCAAATCGATCGGTTTATCCTTGCAAAGCTTGAAGCAGAAGGTCTTGAACCAAGCCAAGAAGCCGATCGAATGACACTTGCTCGCCGACTTGCTCTTGATCTGACTGGTCTTCCAGTGAGTCCGGAGCAGGTCGATCAATTTGTTGCAGATGTATCCACGGATGCATTTGAAAAGTTTGTTGATGCGTTGCTCTCTCATCCGGGCTATGGTGAGCATATGGCGCGCAGTTGGCTTGACCTTGCCCGGTATGCTGACAGTGCTGGGTATGCAGATGATCCGCCACGAACAATATGGCCGTATCGAGATTGGGTTATTAATGCTTTTGATACAAGCATGCCATTCGATGAATTCACAGTTCAACAACTAGCAGGAGACCTTCTGCCAGATACGACACCTGACAACAAGATTGCCACCGCCTTTCACCGCAATACGTTGACAAATAATGAGGGTGGAACAATTGATGAAGAATTTCGCTCAGTAGCAGTGGTTGATCGTGTGAATACGACACTGAGCACATGGATGGGCACGACAATCGCGTGTGCACAATGTCATGACCACAAATACGATCCTCTTTCTCAGCAGGAGTTCTTTGGTCTCTATGCAATTTTTAACAACACTGCTGATGCGGATCGAAAAGACGAAGCACCGCTTGTTTCGATACCGTGGGAGTCATTAGATGCCAAACGGAGGCCATTGGAAAAAGAGTTAGCCGCCATACTCAAGGCGGTACCTGAGATGAAAAAGAGTACTCCTAAGAAGCAAGTTCAACCACACGGAGAGCCACCCGAGTTACGGCCACTTCGCAAGCATGTAGATACGCTACGAAGAAGAATTGCCGCAGTGAAAGCAGTGACGGTGCCTGTAATGGAGGAGCTTCAGGATGATAAGCGGCGGGTAACAAAATTACAGTATCGAGGGAACTGGCAAGACCTTGGTCCAGTCATCGAGGAGCATGTCCCAGCTGTGTTCCCGCAACCGGAGCGTACTGATGGCGAAAGCGTGAGTCGCCTTAAGCTGGCAGAATGGCTCGTCGATCGAGACAATCCACTCACAGCTCGGGTGCTCGTGAATCGGTTATGGGAACAGATTTTTGGCATTGGCATTGTGTCAACAAGTGAAGAATTTGGGAGCCAAGGTGAATTGCCAAGTCATCCAGAACTGCTTGACTGGCTCGCGTGTGAGCTCATCGACAGTGGCTGGGATATTCAATCAATTCAGCGATTGATTGTTACAAGTGCTACATACAGGCAGTCATCCAAATCAACTCCGAAATTGCTGGAGTATGACCCAGAAAATCGTCTCCTGGCGTGTGGTCCTCGGGTCAGGCTGTCAGCCGAAGTGATTCGTGATCAAGCACTTGCAGCAGCAGGACTTCTCTCTTCAAAAAAGGGTGGGCCGAGTGTCCATCCCCCACAGCCGGACCTTGGTTTAAAGGCGGCATTCGGAGCTGGTATCGATTGGAAGACAAGCACTGGTGAAGATCGGTATCGACGAGCAATTTACACAACATGGCGGCGGAGTAATCCATATCCATCGATGGCTACCTTCGATGCACCAAATCGTGAAGTCTGCACAATCCGTCGTCCGCGAACGAATACACCACTACAAGCACTTGTCACGTTGAATGATCCTGTTTTTGTCGAAGCTGCGCAGGCACTGGCACGGCGTATCGTGTGTGAGAGTGGTCCAGATTCAGCTGAGCAGGCAACCCGAGGCTTTCGCCTTGTACTGACACGAGCGCCACAACCAAATGAAGTAAAGCGTTTAGTCAAACTCTATGAAGAGACACGAAGCCATTTTCTTAATGATTCGAGTGCGTCACTGGCGATGGCAACGAAACCGAGAGGCCCGTTACCAGAAACGGTACTGAAGCATTTTAATGGAGCTACCAATGAAGCGCATGCATCTCTCGCCGCATGGACGGTTGTAGGGAATGTTATCTTGAATCTTGACGAAACATTTATGTGTCCATAGGAGGATGGAAATGGATCCATATTCTGAATACAAGCTATTACGCACTCGTCGTCATCTGCTTGGCAGTATGGCTGGTGGCATCGGTGCAGCAGCACTTACCGATTTGCTAGGAAGTGGTGCCACTGCAGCGTCACCGATACCCCCGGCTTCTGATCCACTTGCCGTTCGTCCGCCTCACTTTCCACCCCGTGCGAAACGGATGATTGTGATTCATCTTACGGGCTCTCCACCACATCTTGATATGTACGACCACAAGCCAGAGTTGGTCAAAAGAGACGGTGAAGAGTGTCCAGCCGATACCATTGCAGGCAAGAAGTTTGCCTTTACAAGTGGGACACCAAAACTACTGGGGACACGAAGAAAATGGAAGCGGTGTGGTGAGAGCGGTATGGAACTCTCAGATGCGATTCCAAATCTCCACCGTGTAGCGGATAAACTATGCCTGGTGAAGAGCATGCACACTGATCAGTTCAACCATGCACCTGCGGAACTCATGGTCTACACAGGAAGTCCACGCGGTGGTCGCCCGAGCCTTGGGAGTTGGGTAACGTATGGCCTCGGTACAGAAAATGAAAATTTGCCTGGCTTTGTAGTTTTGATTTCATCTGGTGTTCAGCCAAATGGTGGGACAAGTAGCTTTGGCTCAGGTTTCTTGCCGAGTGTGTATCAAGGGGTTCAGTGCCGCTCAAAAGGTGACCCAGTGCTTTATGTGTCAAACCCAGAGGGCATGGATCGAAAGCTGCGTCGAAAAAGCCTTGATGCTTTGAATGAGTTGAATCAGATGCAAGCTGAAGAACTCGGTAATCCTGAAACTGTAACTCGAATCGCTCAGTATGAGTTGGCCTATCGGATGCAATCAAGTGTGCCAGCTGTCATGAATATTTCTCAGGAACCCAAGCACATTATTGAAGCGTATGGAGCCAAGCCTGGTGAATCGAGCCTCGCAAACAATTGTCTCCTTGCGCGGCGGCTGGTTGAGGAGGGTGTGCGATTTGTACATTTGTTTGATTGGGGTTGGGACTTCCATGGAACAAGTCCAAAGCAAGATATTCGGGATGGATTAACAAAAAAAGGTGCAACCTTCGATAAGCCAGCTGCGGCTCTCATAGAAGACTTGGAGCAAAGAGGTTTGCTAGATGACACACTTGTTCTTTGTACTGGTGAGTTTGGCCGAACACCGTTCCGTGAAGGCCGAACATCAAAAGGTGGAGTGCTTGGTCGTGACCATTATCCAGATTGCTATTCAATATGGATGGCAGGTGGTGGTGTCAAAGGAGGACTTACCTATGGAGCGAGTGATGATCTTGGCTTCCAGGTAGCTGAGAACCCGGTGCACATTCATGATCTGCAAGCGACTCTTCTTTATCAGCTTGGATTCGACCATACGAAACTGACACATCGTTTTCAGGGTCGCGATTTCCGGCTTACAGATGTGCATGGCAAAGTCGTTAATGACCTGCTGTCATGAAAAAGTGGATCTCTTTCGAGACCTTTTTAAATCATGACTGTCACATTCAGAAGTCATGAATACGATACAGTGTTTGGATGAGTGGCGGTGTGGACTGTAAAAAACACCTAACGCCATAAATCAGAACAAACTATTCTTATGAGAACAGGCCTTCGATTGTGGACGATGAAAAGAAGACAAAAACCAAGCAGTGCCAGTTATGATAAACATGTCTTGCTAGAACATAGAGAAAATAGGAGTGTGGATGTCTGCAGTGACAATTGTCTGGTTTCGCCACGATCTTCGATTGGATGATAATCCAGCATTCTTAAAGGCGACCCGTCGTGGCAGTATTCTCCCAGTTTTCATCTGGGCACCTGAGGAAGAAGCTCCATGGGAACCAGGGTCGGCTTCTCGTTGGTGGTTGCATCAATCGCTCGAAAGTCTTTCTGAGAAACTGCAAAAAGTTGGTTGCCCGCTGGTGATTCGTCGCGGCCCGACACTCAAGGCACTTCAGCAGGTTGTACGAGAGGTTCATGCAACGGATGTTGTCTGGAATCGACGATACGAGCCAGCTGTAGTGAAACGCGATACGATAATTAAGAAGACTCTTTCGAAAGACGGGTTACACGCCGAAAGCTTCGGCGGCAGTCTCCTGTACGAACCATCACACATTGCAACGAAGCAAGGGAATCCATATCAGGTTTTCACACCTTTTTGGCGATCGCTTCTTGCGCGTGACGAACCAGCTGAGCCGACCGCCGCACCGAGAAAAGTAAAACCGGTACGTACGACAGTGAAATCACTTTCTCTGAATTCGTTGAAGCTACTGCCTCAGCCGGACTGGTCGGGTGTGATGACGAAGACGTGGAACCCCGGTGAGGCTGGTGCAAAAAAATTACTCAAGTCATTTCTCTCACAAGGAATTGATTCATACGACGACGGGCGAAATCGCCCTGACCAGCAGGGTACAAGTAGTCTTTCACCACATCTCCATTTTGGAGAAATTTCACCTCGACGCGTCTGGCATGCGGTCCGAGAGGCAGTAGGTGGAAAGCCAGCAAAGAATATCGTGGGTAGTCCGGAAGTGTATCTCCGAGAACTCGGTTGGCGGGAGTTTGCAAATCATCTTCTGTATCACTTTCCTCACACTCCAAATGAACCACTACGGAAGGATTACAATCGTTTTCCTTGGGTGGATGATCCGATTGGTCTTCGGGCATGGCAGAAAGGCCGCACGGGCTTTCCGATTGTTGACGCAGGGATGCAACAACTATGGGAAACTGGATGGATGCACAATCGCGTAAGAATGATTGTGGCCAGTTTTCTCGTCAAAGATTTACGCATTACGTGGCTGGAAGGTGCCCGTTGGTTTTGGGACACACTTGTTGACGCTGACCTTGCAGCAAACACGCTTGGCTGGCAATGGGCTGCAGGATGTGGGGCTGATGCCGCCCCGTATTTTCGGATCTTCAATCCGACGAGCCAACAGCAGAAGTTTGACCCAGATGAAAAATATATTGATCGCTGGGTTGTTCGTGATGACACGTACCCGGAACCAATTGTTGACCATGCAGAGGCCCGCAAGCAAGCACTCAATGCATTGAAGCAGGTTACCGGAAAGTAAAGTAGCATCGCTCTCTTTTAGCACATAGTAAATTCTCTACGGAGCGAATCAAAATAGTCGAGTACTGGCTTACGAACATAGATCCCTCATGTATTTGTGAAGAAAATCCTTGCTCCTTCATCACGTTTAGGGTACGAACGCTAAGAGAGATTTGAATAGTTTTGAACAGATTTGATGGGAAAATTTTACCAAGAGTGATACAGAGATGTCTGGTTTAAAAGAAACACTAGTTAGTTTTGAAGTCCTTGAACCAAAACTACCACTAACTGGTAGCCCCGGAATTGCGAGAGGAGACATCACGGCGACTGAGGTCGTGATGATCAATAAAGATGTTGTTGGTCCATTACCAATAACATTTGAAAAAGCAGACTTTTTTAACGACAACATTCCTAGTTTTATTGTCGGTCATGTGGCTCATGGTGTCGTTGAGAAGTATGACAGCACGTCAGACTCTTGGAAAAATATTTCAGCTGTTCCAACAACATCAAATCCACGTGAATTGATAAAACTACTGAGACTACGAATTGTTCAAGCTACCGATCAGATCCGTTGGCGCACCGAGAGTTTTCAGGATATGCGAGAGGCATTTACAGTTGTTGGATGGGATAATGGAAATTCGGTCGTAGAAGAGGCACCTAACTATTCAGGAACGAATAATAGAGAGTGGCCAAACTATGTTCCCAATCAAGAACGTGGATTCGGACAGCTCAATAATCTGGTTGTTGAATTAGCAAATAGTCCAACGGCCGCTGGTAGCCATTATGATCTTGCATGGCTTTCATCCCTGCCGTCTGGTCCAAAGGTTGAGCCCACGCATTTTTATCCAGTAACAGAGATCAATGGAGCGACTCTACCCGGTGAAATGAAGGCTCTGCAAAACGTTATCGATCTCGTGCCATCTGGCTATATCGATTCCTTTGGTCGAGAGGTCGTTATTCATAGAGGTATTCGAGAACATGGAACACGAGTCGGTATTCATATTCATGAATACGGTGGATATACGCTCGTTCTCTCTGGCACTATTACAGACTATGTTGAAGGAATGGCTCCCATGCATCATGGGCCTGGAGACTGGTACTATATGCCACCAGATACTCCGATGTCGGCGGCAAATGAGGGGGCCGTAGACGCTGAGTTGATTGATATTTTTCTTGTTCCACCTGGCCAGCCGTCCATAACAATTATTGAACCCGGTTGGCCATCTGGTGAAGCCGATGGTACGTCGGATGAGCCGTAAAAATGGATGCACTCAATACCGTCTGATAGCCAACGACTTTTTCTTCAGTGAATGAGCTATCTTCAGTGCGCAGTCCTTTTGGAAGTGTTCTGTACGCGCGTTACTATATTTTCAGAAAAGTACTCAATACATTTGTCACGTGTGATAGGTTTTTCATTCCTCCTAGCCTTGAAGATGATTAGGGTAGAACAGAATGACCAAGTATTCAAACTGCGGAGTGAAGCAAGACGCAAGAATACGTGAGGCAGTCTGGAATTTTATAATGGTAGGCAATCGCTGTGTGATACTGGTATGCAATGTTGCTGGACTGTTGCTTGTCGGATGTAAACCGGTAGGAAGCCCTCATCGTCAAACGGCGGATTCTGTTCGTGGTGTAAAAGTCGAATTAAAAGTTGCGACATGTCAGCCGACAAACCTGCCAGGTCTCGGCGATGCTATTCTTGGTGTTGCGGATCGTGTTCGTGAAATGACAGCCGGACGCATTGACCTGGATGTTCAAGAGCCTGGGGCAATCGTGCCAGCACTTGAAGTTCTTGATGCAGTCTCAAGTGGTACCGTCGAAGGAGGATTTGGTCCGGCTGGCTTCTGGGCTGGAAAAATGCCTGCAGCACCGTTGTTTAGTTCTGTGCCATTTGGACCTGAAGCAGGGGAATATATTGCCTGGATGTACCATGGCGGCGGACTCGATCTTGAGCAGCGAATGTATTCAGAGGCTGGTTTCCAAGTTGTGACCTTGCCGTGTGCGTTGCTAGCAGCTGAAACAAGTGGCTGGTTCAGGAAGCCCGTTGATACGGCAGAAGATCTTCGCGGATTGAAGATGCGGTTTTATGGGCTTGGCGGACAAGTTATGCAGGAACTCGGTGTGGCCGTTACTGTTATGCCAGGAGGAGAAATTTATCAGGCGCTTGAAAAAAATGTTCTTGATGCAACAGAATTTTCTATGCCAGCAATAGATGAAAAGCTCGGATTTTCTCGTGTTGCAAACTACAACTACTATCCCGGCTGGCATCAACAGGCAACCCTTCTTGAATTAATGATTAACAAAAATATTTGGGACTCGTTATCACAAGTCGACCAATCAATTATTACAAACGCCTGTCAAGCAGCAATGCTTGATAGCTTTGCAAAATCAGAGGCGATTCAGGCAGATGCGATTCGTCGAAATGTTGATGAGAGAGGTGTGGAGAATCGCATATGGTCACAGGAGATGCTCGACCTTTACGAGGAGACATGGCATGCTGTTGCAGCTCGTGAGGCATCCCAAGATGCATTTTTCAAAGAAGTCTGGGAAAATTTACAGTCTTTTCGCACCCATTACCGAGAATGGGGTGGCCGTGCGTTCCTTCCCCGCAGAAGCACTTTGTCTCATTAAGTAGATGAAGAGGGTGACAGGCCCTCGAGAGGGTCAGGCATGAAAATCGAAGAGATACCCGATGAACAGGTTCTGCACAGTGAATGTTGCGATGAACCCACAAGTTTTCTCTTAAGAGCCTTGCGACGTGTAGTCGGTTCAGTCGCTCTTTTATTTCCATTGCTGACCTTCACAATCTTGATTCACGTCGTCTTGCGTTATGTATTTGGAATCAATTTCGTGTGGCTTGAAGAGTTGCACTGGCAGCTCTATGCCTATCTCGCAACCTTTGGTGTCGTCTTTTCATTTATCGTAAATGATCATGTTCGATTAGATTTGTTCCATCATCGCTTTAACAAAAAAGATCAAGCGATCATCGAAACGGCTGGCCTAATCTTTTTCGTCATTCCGTTCTCCACTCTTCTTGCGTGGTATGGATTTCAGGCTGTGGGCCACTCATTTTCTATTGGTGAACATTCAGTGAATGAACAGGGCCTCCCGTTCACCTTTGTTGTGAAATTGGCGTTACCAATTTCTTTTTCACTTATGCTGCTCGTGGCCCTCGTGCGACTTATGGAGTTTGCATCGACGGACCGGCATGCTCCCGTTTCCTCGATGGGTCAAAGGAGTTCGAGTCAGTGGGGGAAATTGAAGCTCGGGGTGAGTGCGGCCATAGTCTGTGCTGCCATTGGGCTTGCATGGCACGTTGGGAATATCGACCCACGCTATGCCTTAGTTGTTTTGATGTTCGTTAGTTTTGTGGGACTCCTGTTCACCGGTTTTCCAATAGCATTTGTGTTGGGCGGTGTCGCTGTTGCATTCATCTTTGTCGGCTATGCAGCTGACTATTTTGGGTACACGCTTACTCTGGAATCTGCAGGTACAAAACTCTATCTCGGCAGTGCTGCAGGATTCGTTCATCGGATATACGGAGGGCTTCTTAGAAAACCAGAACTTGTTGCTTTGCCCATGTTTATCTTTATGGGTCTTCTTTTAGATCGTAGTGGGATAGCTGAGCGGATGATGACAGCTATGGAACAAATTTTTGGGCAGATTCGTGGCGGTTTGGCAATCTGTGTGGTGTTCATTGGTATTTTACTTGCTGCAAGTACTGGCATTATCGGTGCGTCCGTCGTGTTGCTTGGGCTCATTGGCCTGCCAGTCATGCTCCAGCAGGGGTATGCACGGTCCCTTGCAACTGGCACTGTGTGTTCTGCGGGCACGCTAGGCATTCTTATGCCCCCAAGTATCATGCTTGTGATCATGGCGGATCAGGCATCAGTTCCTGTC
>Ga0315322_10002238_pt1 | contig 14953 bp, 13 predicted proteins | sample M110021515metaG_FD_203461 | JGI IMG/M metagenome (GOLD analysis project Ga0315322, IMG submission 203461) | Ammonia-oxidizing marine archaeal communities from Monterey Bay, California, United States - M1 100m 21515 | ecosystem: Environmental > Aquatic > Marine > Intertidal zone | place: USA...
CTCTTGCTGAAGGGATAGTGGACGTTGTAGGTTCAGATCATGTCGTTGGATGGGAACCCTCATCATATGCAGAAATGTACAATCCTAAAATATGGGATTGTCGTACCGGATTTAGTAGAGTTGAGTTGTTTTTACCAGTTTTACTTTCGGAAGGAGTCAACAAGAATCGGATTAGTATTGAAAGATTGGTGCAAGTTAGTTGTGAAAATCCAGCAAAGACGTCAGGTTTGTGGGGCCAGAAGGGATCTTTGCTTCCCGGGTTTGATGCTGATATGGTCATTATTGATATCGGTAGAGAAGTTAAAGTTGGAAAGGAGCATATTAACACTCGCTCTGGTTGGTCTATTATGGAAGGACATACCTTTAACGGTTGGCCGATAAAAACTATACTTAAAGGTAAGGTCACAGCAGAATGGGCAGATGATTCCCCTGGAATGCGCCCTGTAGGCGAACCGCGTGGTTCTTATTTGCCTCGCAAATTAAGACCAAAAAATGAAATCATTAATGTAGGAAGTCCAGCAAGAATTGCTGTTACTGACAGATGGGAAAAATCTGACTTTGATCGGCCTGGTTTTTCAAAAGAAACTCTGAGGTATACAGAAGTTAAAAACACTTAAACTGTTAGGTAAAATAGTTAAGTCTCTAATAAGTTAATTAATGGCAGATAAATTAATAACTTTTGATAATGTTTCGAAAAATTTTGGGGCTATAAAGGCTCTGGAAAATGTTAATATAAGTGTTGATACCGGTGAATTTTTAGCTTTAGTTGGGCCCTCAGGCTGCGGTAAATCTACAATTCTTCGCATTGCATCAGGGCTTGACGAAATATCTTCTGGCACTTTGAAGACTAGAACAAGTAAAATCGGGTACGTTTTTCAAGACTCTACCTTGATGCCTTGGAGGACTGTAAGAAAGAACATTGAGTTTCTGGCTGAACTTGAAAAAATAGATAAACAAATAATTAAAAATAAAACGAATGATATAATCGAGTTAGTAGGTTTACAAGACTTTACTGAACATTATCCCATCGCATTGTCAGGTGGGATGAAAATGCGGGCTAGTTTAGCTAGATCTTTAGTTTTGGAACCAGAACTATTCCTATTTGACGAACCATTTGGAGCCCTTGATCTTATAACTAGGGGTAAATTGAATGTAGATTTAATGCAATTATATAACTCTAAAAAATTTACATCTTTATTTGTTACACATTCAGTAGAAGAGGCGTTGTTTTTAAGTTCTAGAGTTTTGGTTTTCTCTGGAAGGCCGGGGAAAATCGTAGGTGAGTTTACGGTTCCATTTAAGTATCCCCGAGCTTCGGAGATTCGCTATTCTTCAGAATTTGCTGAATTATCTGGAAAAGTTGGAAGGGTGCTAGAAAAATTTTCATGAAAAATTTGAGCGACTAGATGATATATCCTGTTTTAAAAAAATCTATCCCTCCCTTATTAGTATTTTTTTTCGTAATTGGAATACACTACTCTATTACTTATGGATTTTTGGAGCCTACAAGAAGGTTCTTACTTCCACCACCTCACTCAATAATTTATGAAGGATTTTTTGTCCCAAAACATAGAGAGGAAATTCTAAGAGGTCTTTTTCTAACCACAAAAGTTTCTTTTATTGGACTTTCAATAGCATTCGTATTAGGGTTTTCTGTCGCTCTCCTAATGAGCCAAGCAAAGTGGATTGAAAGATCATTGTACCCATGGGCAGTTTTTACACAGACAGTGCCAATTTTGGCTCTAGTTCCAATAATCGGTTTTTGGTTTGGGTTTGACATTCTGGCAAGAATAATTGTTGTTGTAATAATTTCAATATTTCCAATTATTATTAATACTCAAACAGGTTTAAATGGAGCCAGCAAAAATCTACATGACCTTCTAACATTACATAAAGCAAGTAGATGGACTCGTGCAACAAAACTTATGATCCCATATGCTCTTCCACAAGTGTTTACTGGACTAAGAACTTCTGCTGGCTTGGCAATTATAGGGTCTATAGTTGGTGATTTCTTTTTTGGCAGAGGTAGCCCCGGACTAGGAATGCTACTAAAGGTGTATAGTTCAAGATTAAGAACTGAAGAACTTTTATCAGCTACTTTCATGGCTTGTTTATTAGGTATAACAGTTTTTTGGTTTTTCTCATATCTAGGCAAGAAATTGGTTGGTCATTGGTCTGAGGCGTGGTCTTCATAAAAAAATTTATCTTTATTAAAAAATAAATTGATGAAAAATATTTATCATAAAAAAATAAATTTTTTCAGTAATGGAAGGAGAGGACCCCCAAATATTTGTTTTGTTAAATTCGTTAATATTTCTTTCTTTATAAACATTAATCTAAATCATAAAAAAGGTGAAAATGAGAATTAAAGCAATAATAACTATTTTATGCATATTTTATTTGTTAATGTCTTCAAGCGTAATGGCAAGGTCAACCTCATTAAAAGGGATTTGTCCTAGCCCCCTGGTTATTCAATTGGATTGGCAGCCAGAGTCAGAGCATGGTGGAATTTATGAGTTAGTCGGAGATGGATATAAAATAGATAAGGATAATAAAAAAGTAACTGGACCTCTAATGGCTTCCGGGGAAAATACTGGAATAAATGTGGAAGTTCGAATCGGTGGTCCTCCAGTAGGCTTTCAACCTGCACAAGCACTTATGTATGCTGATTCAAGTATTTTTATGGGCTTTTCTCGAGTAACAGAGTTAATTAGTAGTTATAAAGATCTACCAATTGTGGCTGTTATGGCCACATTGGATAAGAGCCCGTTTTCAATTTATTGGGATGCTGCAACTTATCCAGACGTAAACAGTATTGCAGATCTTAAAAAACGTAATGTCACTATAATGTTAGGGCGACCTGATATAGGTTGGAAATATTTTATTGCTAAAGGGATAATGAATAAATCTCAAATGGATCTTAGTGATATGGCAAAGCCTGCGGCGTTTATAAGTGCAAATGGTAAGCTTGCAGAGGCTGGTTTTGCGACAGCAGAACCATTCCTTTATGAAGTTGAAATAGAAGAATGGGGTAAGCCCGTAAAAGTTCAGCTTCTTCACGATGCTGGATTCCCTGAATATTTCCAAGCATTAGCTGTAAAGAAAGAAGATATAGATAAAAAAGCAGAATGTTTAGAAAAACTCGTGCCAATAATACAGCGTTCTCATGTTGAGTATATTCAAAATCCGAATGAAACTAATAAGTTAATAGTAAAGTTGGCTGATACTTATCTTACTGGATGGGTATATACAATGATTTCAGCTAAATTTTCTCATAAACAACAATTAGCATTAGATATTGTTGGTAATGGCGAAAATTATTTTATCGGAGACTTCAACCCAAAAAGAGTGGAGAGACTGATGGAAATAGTAGGTTTTGTAACAGATGTGGATGTATCTAGTTTAAATCCCAGGGAAATGGTAACAAACAAATTTTTAGATCCGTCGATTGGACTATAATTAATAAACTGTAATCTTTGAGGCTCTCTATGGTCCAAACAAAATCATAGTGGAGCCTCATCCAGGAATTAATGTTGGTTTTGTACTATCAAATAACGAAATATATAAAATAATAGATCTATGTCTCTTGCCCGAAAGCTAACCATGTCCGATTTTTAGGAAACAGAAATGATCTTTGGATGTTCATATTATCTTTTCTAAAACTGGAAAAGTATAATATTTTTTTGAGTAGAATGGAGAGTTTGTTCACGATCATTTTAGTTTAATATTTTCTTAGTCGACTCAAACGGTTTAAAAATATTGTGATACCCAAGGATATATCCACCCACTTCCCTTTGAATGAACTTAAAATTTTAAGTTGACCCTGTTACAAATGTACCTGCGTTTCAAAAATTAAGAGTAGCATTTTTAATACTTGTGTAAAATGAGTTACAGAATGCGATTTAATTTATTATTTGCGATCAAGAGAAGAGCCCAATAAAGAGCCCAATAACATATACATCTATTATTGAAATTCCTAGACTGAGAAGAACAAATTTTTCTATAAGAACTTTCATAAACAAAATAAATATTATAGTTATTATCTAAAATAATATCTTAGTGAAACCTAAGAAGAAGAAAATATTATATGCTAGTTCGCGGTAAATATATTTTAACTTCAGCAAATCCAGAGGAAATCCTGGATGGTGCTTTCAGGGTTAAAGATGGTCTTATTTCTGAAATTGGGAAATGGAAGGAATTAAGTTCAAAATTCCCTGAAGATACTGTTATAGGTGCTAAAAATGATATTATAATACCAGGTTTGATCAATGTTCATGGCCATTTTTCAGAATCACTTATAACTGGTATTGCTGAGCAATATACACTATGGGAATGGATTCAGGCTCTAGTTGGTCGTGCAGCTCCTGTTTTAGACTATGAAATGGCATATTTTGGCACCTTACTTTCTGGAATCCAAATGATACAAAGTGGCGTTACTCTAGTCAATGACATGTTTGTTTATGATCCCTTTCATTCTAGGAGTGCAACCACTGGAGTTGTAAAGGCATTAGAAGAATTAAGATTACGAGGAATTGTTTCCTTTGGAGCGGGTGACATGAGATCCGGCATTTCAGTAAAAAAACTATTAAAAGAACATGAGGTTTTAGCTAATGCTGCAGAAAAAAGTAAATTATGTACTTTTAGCGTTGGTATAGCTGCAGTTAGAGTTCAATCTCCAAAATTATTCGACGAGTCAATAAATTTTTGCAAAAAAGGAAATTTTAGTGCACATATTCATCTTCAGGAAATACGAGAAGAAGTTACAGCTGTGAGAAACGAAGAGGGTCTCACACCTATACAGTATTGCTCAAAAAAAGGATTATTTGACAATCCTACAGTGGCTGCCCATTGTGTATGGATTGATACTGATGACACTAAAATTCTAGCAGAAAATTCTGTTGGAGTAGCTCATAATCCTATATCAAATATGATACTTGCTTCTGGGGTTTGCCCTGTACCTGAATTGCGTAGTTTGGGTATAAATGTTGGAATAGGAATTGACGGAGCAGGAAGTAATGACAGTCAAGATATGCTGCAGTCAATCAAGATAACACCATTACTCCAAAGAGTTAAAAAAATGCAAGCGACAGCACTATCAGCACGAGATGCATTTATGATGGCTACTATTGAGGGTGCAAAAGTACTTGGTGTTGAATCTTTTTTAGGCTCAATAGAATTACGTAAGAGGGCTGACTTTGTAATATTAGACGGAGACTCGCCGGCTCTAGCAAACATCCACGACCCTTTTCAAGCAATTGTATATTGTGCTGGTAAAACCGAAGTAAAAGAGGTTTGGGTGGAAGGAGAAAATATTTTTAAAGATGGAGTAATTACTAATGTATCTAAAGATGAGGTGGTTAAAAATTCAAAATTTCAAGCAGTTAAGCTTGTAAAAGCTGCTGGGCTTTCTAAGCTATCAAATTTAATAAATTAATTATTATTGATTAACTTTTTAATATATGAGGTGTTATGGAATTTGACATATTTAAATTTGCAGATGAATATCTGACAGAAACTGACAAAGAAGTCTTTAAAGCAGCTGGTTGGGGAAAGAATGCAGGATTTGGTAATAGACCTGCGATCCTAATTGTTGATGTAAATTATAATTTTTGTGGAGATCGATCAGAACCAATTTTAGAGTCGATAAAACGTTGGAGGTACTCTTGCGGAAGTGTGGCTTGGGATGTATCTATACCTGCAATAATTCAAATTTTAAAACATGCTAGAGAAAAAAGATTGCCAATTATTTATACAACTAATCCTCGCAGAGAAGACGGTTTCGATTTAGGAGTATGGACTTTAAAAAGTCACAGATCAAAAGATCAAGTTGATGTAGAAGGACATATGGGTAATGAAATTGTAAAAGAAATTGCTCCAAATAAATCTGATCTGTTTATAGAGAAAAGGAAACCATCTGCATTCTTTGGAACACCGCTTATGAGTCACTTGAATATGATGAAAGCGGATTCATTAATTATTTTAGGTTCTACCACTAGCGGATGTGTAAGGGCATCAGCCGTTGATGCACTCTCATATGATATAAAGGTAACAATACCACACCAAGCAGTATTTGATCGGGGTGAAGTTTCCCACAAATTAGCACTCTTTGATTTACAGATGAAATATGTTGATGTGACAGATTTAGAGAATGTCTTAGACTACATAAAAAAATTGCCAGATGGACTTTTTGATGAAACTTTCCCTCCATCAGCAGCCATTGCTAAGGTAAAACAAAATTAAATAATTTTATTATTAATTTATAAAATATTTTCAATGTTTTTTTAAAAAATAGACAAATAAAAAAAATCTAAAATAAATGGTTTCAATATGGATAATTTTGCTAGAGAAAGTAGATTCCATGAATCTTCAATAAAAATTCGGCCCCCCTTCAAAATAGATCCTTCATTATGCATTTATTCTCCTCAAGAGAATGTTGACTCTCTAAAGCATCCTAAAATAAAAGATTGGTTAAAATTTATAAAAAATGAATGGACTCCAAGCCTCATTCCAAAAGGAACAAAAAGACTGGCATTAATTATTCCATGTACAAAATACAAACCATATATAACTAGTAGAGAACACAAAGCAATAAATTCTGCTTTACTTAGTGACGGCTGGAAAGCAAGTGGAAATAGTGAAGCACCACAGGAATTTGAAAAACTCAGAGAAAAAGCAGATGATCCCGATATATTTCATGAAGGATATCTAAGAAAAGAGAATCTAATATTGGAAAGAATCGTTATTTCTGAACCACTTGGTCTCGTACCGTATCAATTTATTTATTTTTGGAATGGAATGCAGAGTCCAGCAACTTCTTATGATGACCCAGGATTGTTTGAATCAAGAGGCACATCTGTTTCTCCATACAGAGCTGATTCTACTGCGGTTAAAGCCAAAGGAGGAAAATGGAAATGGGGTAATATGGAGAGGAGCTCATATGCAGATATGCATAATTACTTAGTAGAAGTTATAGCATCATCATTAAAAAGGGTGAGTAATCATTACGACGGCATTACTGCTTGGGTATCTCCCGGATTAACCCATAGAAGTTTCTTGGCATCAAAAAACATAAGATTAGAAGAAGGGATTTCGAGTTCTAGAAAAATTGAAGGTGGCAGGAAAAAATTGTATGGCGTCCTTGATCTCGAGCCTGAAATATTAAATATTATGCCAACCCTTGAACAGTTAAAATTAGCACAGCTTCAACTTGAAAAAAGACTTAGAAATGAGGGACGAAGTTCATCACCAACATCAGTTCGTTCAATTTATGCTCGGGGAGATGGAAATGATACTCCCTTAGGTTTAAAAGAATCACTTGATTTTTTGTTGTCCCAGCTAAATGAGGCAGGAAAATAATGGACACATCGAAACACGAAATAAAATCACCTGCGGATGGAGTGGTATTAGGTGAGGTAGAATATTTATCAGATAAAGATATTGATATTAGAGTAGAAAATGCGAAGAAAGCATTCGGTAGTTGGCAGCACACTGCCCCTCATGAAAGAGCTAAAATTTTAAAGAATGCGTCAAAAAATTTAATCTCAAGAAAAATTGAACTTGAAACTCTCCACTCACAAGAAAGTGGAAAAATCATCTCGCAATCTAAGAAAGAAATTTTAGGTGCATCTAGCCTTCTTGAAGCAAATTCTAATCTTGGTCAATTTGATTCTGGTAAAATAGCACCAACTGGCGCATTACCAAATGGAGAAAGGGATCTGACAATTGTTGAAAAGGTTCCGTTAGGAGTGGTGGTTTGTGTTATTCCTTTCAATTTCCCCATAGAATTGACATTTGAAAAAGCAGCAGCAGCAATTGTAGCAGGCAATGTGGTTTTACTTAAACCTCCCCCGCAAAATCCGCTAGCTACAATTAAGGCAGCAAATATATTTATAGATTCTGGCTTACCCAAAGATGTCCTTCAAGTTGTTCCTGGCTCGAATAAATTTAGTTCCGAACTATGTTCTCACCCACAAATTGATGCTGTAAGCTTGACAGGAAGCCCTCAAGCAGGAATTTCATTAGCAAAATCAACTGCAAAATATTTGAGGCCATTACATCTGGAACTTGGGGGAAACGGTGTTTCAATCGTCCTTGAAGATGCTGACCTGGATTATGTTGTCTCAGAATCTATTCGCGGAAGACTTTTAATGAATGGACAGGCTTGTGCAGCTACAAAAAGACTTGTTGTTAAAGATAAAATTGCTGATGAATTAATTGAGAAACTTGATAATGAATTGGTCAAAATTAAAATGGGGAAACCTGAATTGCCAGAAAGTAATTTAGGTCCTCTCATCAATCATGAAAGTGCTTTGAGAGTTTTTTCCCAAGTTAAAAATGTTATTCAACAAGGCGGTGTACTTGTTAGGGGAAATATCATAACTGGTGATTCTTGGTATTCTCCAACATTAATTGATAAAGTACCAAAAAATGCTGATGTGGCCATAGATGATGAGATTTTTGGTCCTGTATTCCCTATTATTAGGGTAAAAGAAGATATTGAAGCTATTGAAATAGCCAACCAAACGACTTTAAGACTTACTTCAGCTGTATTTTCAAAAGATTTAGAACACGCTTTCAGGATAGCACACCAACTAGATTTTGGTGGTATAGTTATCAATGGCACAAATAATTATCGACCACCAATTGTTCCTTTTGGTGGCGTGGCTTTAGCTGGTTATGGAAGAGAGGGTTTCGGTTATACAATTGATGAGCTAACTAGATCACGTTTTATTGCTGTGAGAAATATTCGTCCATCCAGTGAAATTATGAAAGGAAATAATGCTTGAAAAAGAATCAAAAACAAAAGTTGCAGCCACAGCTAAAATGCTTGTAAAGGCCGAACTCATTAAAGGTTTTGGTCATGTTTCATTGAGAACGAAAAATGGTTTCCTTATAACAAGCACAAAGCCAATGAAGAATATTACTTCAAAAAACATAATATCTTACAAATTTTCACAATCTACCAAAAAACCTATAAAGGATCTCCCACTAGAAACTCCAATGCATGCAGCAATATACAATGCAAGAAGTGATATAAATGCAATATGTAGAGGACATGGAAATTTTGTTTCAAATTGGGCAGTATGCTCTGAAGAACTCCCCCTACTTCATGGTTTAGGAGCAATAACAGGAGTAAGAGTAAGAAACAGTAATGAAATTAATCTTATCGCCAATGAAATTTCTGCCAAAGATGTTGTTGAAAGTTTGGGTAATGATATCTCAATTATTCTTGGAGCTAATGGATGTCTCTCTACTGGAAAAAATCTTTTAGAAGCTGCAACTAGACTTTATTTCCTGGAAGAAAGAGCACGGATTGCTATTTATACTAGAAGTTCTGGAATTAAAATCCGGAAAATTTCAAAAAAAGCATGGAAGGAGAGGATAAAGTTTACTGAAGCAGAAACTATTAGAGCAATGAATTGGTTCAGTAAAACATTTAGTTAAAACAATAATTGATTTTGTATGAAGTAATAGAATTAATAAAGGCCCCATGGAAAAAGAAAAATTTGATAATAGTCCCGTTTTGGACGGAAAAGAAATCGAAAACTATAAAAAAAGGTTTGTTAAGCATCTTGCCCAAACGGTGCCCGGCGAAAAAGAATTGATAGTTGTGGAAGCTAAAGACTGCGCAATAAAAACTGCTGAAGGAATGCCTTGTCTAGATATGATTTCTGGAATAGCGGTTGCTAATGTTGGACATTCTCATCCAAAGGTTGTGGAAGCAGTAAAAAATCAGATGGAAAAGTTTGCACATGTAAACGTATACGGACGTTTTACATTGACACCACAAGTTGAAATAGCGGAAAGATTAGCAAGTGTTTCACCCGGTGATTTGGATGTGACTTTCTTAACTAGCACTGGCACAGAAGCTAACGAAGGGGCCTTAAAATTAGCTCGGAAATTTACTGGCAGACCCGGATTTGTGGCATTTGAACGTTCATTTCATGGCCGCACATTTGGGTCTCTCTCTGTAAGTTGGCGCAAAGAGTATAGAGAACCCTTTGAACCGCTTTTAGAAAATGTTTCATTTGTACCATTTGATGATATAAATGCCGCAGATCAGACTATAGGAGCGGATACAGCGGCAGTAATTATTGAACCTGTCCAAGGAGAAGGGGGGGTAAGAATTCCTAGTGATAGCTTTCTCCCTAAACTTAGAAAAATTTGTGATGAAAGAGGTGTTTTATTGATTTGCGATGAAGTACAGGGAGCAATGGGTAGGGCCGGCCAATGGTTCTCCTGCCAAAATTGGGATGTCATCCCAGACATCATAACATTAGCTAAATCTTTTGGTGGTGGACTTCCTCTAGGCGCCATTCTTTCAACAAAGGATATTTTTTCTACATTCTTAGATCCACCACTAAGTCACCTCACAACTTTTGGTGGGAATCCGGTATCATGCGCTGCTGCAATAGCAGCCTTTGATATAATTAGGGAAGATGATTTGATTAATAAATCAAAAGAACTAGGTTCATATTTAAATGAGCGACTTCATTCAGCAAAATTAGAATTTCCTGAGATGATAACAGAAATTCGAGGAATAGGTTTATGGTATGCAATTGACGTAAGTCCTAAAAAGATTACTATGCCTCTTGTAAATGAAATGCAAAGCAGAGGAGTTATAGTTGGATCAATGTTAAATTCTGAAGGTACTATTAGGATCGCTCCCCCTTTAACAATAAGGCCGGCTGAAATAGATGCATTTATAGGAGTTTTAAAGATTTCACTAAGAACCATGAAGCGAAAGTACAAAGAAGAAATAAATGGAAGCAAATAATTTGCCCCCAGAGGATTTAATTATAAGAGGGAGTTGGATTCTCACAATGTCTGATAATGGAGACATTCGTGATGGAGCGGTTCACATATCAAAGGGTAAAATTTTGAATGTAGGTGCATTCTCAACACTTAGAGAAAATTTTCCTAAAGTAAAAATATTTGGAAATGGATCTGGCATAGTAACTCCTGGTTTGATAAATGCTCATACGCATTTCTCTGAGGCCCTTATCCCAGGGATGGGTTCAGAAATGACTCTTTTTGAGTGGGGCAGAGAAATTGTTACACCAGTTGGAGAAATATTAGATATCGAATCTGCAAGGGAAGGTACAATTCTTAAGGGAATAGAAATGTTACATAGTGGAGTTACGTATGTGAACGATATGTTTGTCCATAGCAATCCTAAAACAATGGCATCTCTTGGTGTTGTACAGGGATTAAAGCTCCTAGGGATGAGGGGTTGTGTAAGTTTTGGAGCAGAAGACTGCCCTGATGGAGTTACTGCTCACAAATCAATGAGCATTGATAAAATAATGCAAGAACATTTTGAATTAGAGTCAAGTGTCAGAGATGAAAATTTAATAGATTTTCGTCTTGGGATAGGAACTTTACTTGGGCAAACAGATAAACTATTCAAAAAAAGTATTGATGAATCTAAAAAACATGATTGGAAAGTGCATACTCACCTTTTGGAATGTCGAGAAGAGATTGTCAATTCTTCTTTGAGATGGGGATGTAAACCATTGCAACATGCGCAAAAAAAAGGACTCCTTGATTTAGATTTAACCGCAGCTCATATGATTTGGGTGAACGAGCGAGATATTCCTCTTTTAAAAAATCGAAATTTTTCAGTAATTCATAATCCTGTCGCAAATATGATTTTAGGGTCAGGAGTTTGCCCAGTACAGAGATATCGCAATGAAAGTATTAATGTTGGAATTGGGACCGATGGTACTGCATCAAATGACTCACAAAATTTAATAGAGTCCATTAAAATTACCCCAATGCTACAAAAAGTGCATAATCTGGATCCATCTGTAATGTCTGCCACAGATGCACTTAAAATGGCAACAATTGAAGGGGCTAAAGCATTAGGAATTTCAAACATCGTAGGCAGTATAGAAGTGGGTAAAAAAGCTGATGTAGTGGTTTTCAGTGAAAACTCAGAGCTTGCCTCTATAAATGACCCCTATCAACAGATTGTTTATTGTACAAGCCCAAGGTCTGTATCTGATGTCTGGGTGGATGGTGTGCGTCTTTTAAAGAATGGAGAAAGCACTACTGTAAATGAATATGAACAAGTAAAAAAAACAAGTTCAATAGCAAATAAACTCGTAAATGATTCTGGTCTTGTTGCCAAGGGATATTCAAAAAATTATCATTACTAAATAAAGATATAAAAGCTAAAAATTTAATTTAAATTTTAGCTAAAGCTACTCTTTTTTTATGTATATTTTATATAACATATATAATTAGGAATGAAGAAAAAAATTTTAACAAAAAATGACGTATACCAAATTATTCTAGAAAGAATTAACAATGGGTCTTTTACTATTGGGACAAAATTACCTCCGTGTAGAACTTTAGCAAAAGAAATACAATCAAATATTACTACAGTTAATCGAGCTATACAACAATTAGCAAATGAAGGTATTATTAGGTCAGAAGCAAGAAAAGGTTCTTTTATTGCGAAAAAAAAATTTTCTAATTTACAAGGTGTAGAAAAAATTTTAGATGAATTTAAGTCTGTTATTCGAAATGCACATAATGCTGGATTTTCGGAACAAAAGATTTCAAGTCTTTTTAAATCATCATTGAATGATAATGAGCAACTACCAAAAATAGCATTTGCTGAATGCAATAAGTTCGATCTTAACAGAATGACGAAGATTATTGAAAATTCAACAGGTGTTAGTATTATTCCTATTTTTATAGATGATATTACTGAGGATAAAATTAAAAATTGGGATTTAATTGCTACTCCTATTTTTCATATTTCGGAAGTTATTGAAAAGACTGGATCCACAAAAAATATCCTTGGATTGAATTTCCTTCCAAATTCAGAAGTGCTTAACAAAATAGCACAGTTAGAAAAAACAAAAACTGTAACTGTTATAGCTCCTACTGACAGAGGCGTTGAGAGGATGTTATCACTAGTCAAACAGTATTTCCCTGGAGATGTAGTTTCACTTAAGGATTTTAAATCTGCGGAAAGTAGTTTTTCAGAGAATGATATAATTATAACCAACAGAGCCGCATCTTTAGAAGATCAAGATTTTAAAATTATAAATAAAGTTATTATAGTTGATTGGGAGCTAGATTATGAATCAGCAGAAAATTTTCGTTTAAGAATAAAAAAAATAATCAATGAATAATAAATTTTAATCAAGTTTAGCATAAAATACACTTTAAAAAAGGAGCATTAAATGAGTAAGAAAAATAATTTTAACAATTATCACATTCGTAAGTGGTATTATCAAATTGATGAGACTCTTGCCAATGAAACCGGAATTCTAGCTGATGGAGGGAAAATAGTAAGAAAGCTTGTTATAGCAGCGACAATCCTTAATCCATATGCAGGGATATTCTCAAAGGACCTTAGTAAAATTGTAGATGGATCAAAAGCATTAGGTGTTATGTTTAGTGAAAAAATAATTAATTATTTAGAAGGACAAACTGCGGAAAGTTATGGCAAGAGCTGTTTAGTAGGATCACTTGGGGAATATGAACATGGAAATGCTTTTCTTACAACAACATTTGCTAATCCTATTCGTAATGCACTAGGTGGGGGCACTGCATGGGTACCTTCAACTGGAAAGAGGGGAAGTGTAGGAGATTCTATTGACATTCCACTAGCATGCAAGGATGCTTTATACGTTCGTTCCCATTATGATTCAGTAACAGCATCTTTCCCAGATGCTCCATCCCCTGACGAAGTTGTAGTTATAGTAGCTGTCTCAACTAGGGGACGACTGCACGCTCGTCTTGGAGGGCTTAAATTTGACGATAAGGTTGGAATAGATGGTTTAAGATAGAAGGAATGCTTATAAAAATTTTTAAGTAAACAACTAATTTAAAAATATTTGCTTTTTAATAGAATTTAAATTAGTTAAATAATCTAAAACTAGATGTGTTAGCAATATGGATGGATATAAAATTAAAAATGAATTGATTGTGCCCGCTTCAAAAGGGAATGCAGCAGTTGTTGAAAAAGGCGATCTTATAGAAATTATTGATCTTGAAGGTAAGCAAGTTGGTGATTTAATGGCATGGGTTATTGACTCAAAAGAGGAATGGTTTTCACCCGCACATTCTATTACTCAAAATTGGAGTATAAAACTAAATCCTGGTGATTTGTTAGTAACAAATTTAAGGAGAGAAATACTAAAAATCGTTTCCGATGATGTAGGATACCATGATATTGTAGTTCCATGTTGCGACAAAGAGGCTTATATACGAAGATATGGATTAGAAAATCATCGAAGTTGCCTAGGAAATATCAGTGATGCTTTGTCAGAATTGGGTGAAGAGCGTCATATTTCTGGAGAGTTGGCGTGGAATGTCTTTATGAAAAATAAAATTGGTAATAATGGGGAAATGATATACGAAGAGCCAACTCATAATCCTGGTGCAAAAATTATTTTGGAAGTTTTGATAGATTCTTTGATTGCTTTGTCAGCATGTCCTCAAGATCAGACACCTACAAACGGCTGGAATTGTTCAGAGATGAAAATCATAGTTTGGAATAAAATTGATTAATTATAGATGCACAAGATAATTTAATATTTGATACAACAAATATATTGCAAAAAAGACCTTTAACCTTCCCTATTAATGAGAAATAACTTTCATCTTTTTAAGATTGCATAATAATTTAGTTCTCTATCATTTCTTTTATTCTGTATAATTTGGTATTTTTTAAATCTTCTCACATAATTTACCTTACTCTTAAGATGAAGGCGAATAGTTCGATATTCTTTAAAATCTTCTTGAATCTCCAAAGTTTAAATTAAAAATATTTTTGGTCTTTACTTTCGAGTCTTCACATTATTTAGCCCTGATTTTTCTGTTAATCTCTTAGTTCTGAAACAGTGAGCCTTTTCGGTTGTCCGCCCCATTTTTTCTACCGACTCTTTCTTCAATTAGTTTTAGCTCTTTTTTACATCGGTTACAATATTTT
>Ga0315322_10002241_pt1 | contig 14946 bp, 14 predicted proteins | sample M110021515metaG_FD_203461 | JGI IMG/M metagenome (GOLD analysis project Ga0315322, IMG submission 203461) | Ammonia-oxidizing marine archaeal communities from Monterey Bay, California, United States - M1 100m 21515 | ecosystem: Environmental > Aquatic > Marine > Intertidal zone | place: USA...
ACCCTCCTCCTCGGTGCCGGCAAAATTACGGTCGAAGGACGGACCGAAGACCACGACCTCGTCCAACCCACGGTAGCGCCAACGTTCGAAGCGGAATACGGGAATCACGGCACTTGCCCCGACCAAGGCCAGGTCAGTTTCGTTCATGCGCGTGCCTGCGGTGGTAATCTCGTGGTTTTGCAAAAAGCGCATCACCCGAAACTCGAACTTCCGTTTTTCCCGGGAAGAAAGGGCCTTGTAGAAGGACACCCTCTTGCCAAGTATCCTCTTGAGTCGGGTAGCGAACGAAACCCTGACTACGGGCCATTTCCTGCGCCCGATCTTGCGATCAAAAAGTTTCCAGACCGGAAAAAGCAATACCAGGATGGCAGCTATGATCCATAAATTCATCCCTTCGAATTTCCCATCAACCCACAAGTAACAAAGCATGCCTGCCCTGATCAAAGAAAAAACCAAGGAATCGCCTGTTGACTAGGTCTCGAATACCTTGCTAATTCTCTTCCCTCAGTCCCATGCATTATAAATTTAACCGAGACTTGTAATGGGAATCCATTTGGAAATGACTTATTTTATTTAAAAGCTCCGGCAAATCTCCCAAACTTCAACAACTATGAGTATCGCCACCATTATTATCGTCATCGTCATCGGCGTCGTCGGCTTGATTGTTCTAATGGCCGTGATCGGCATTTACAACAAGCTCGTCACCCTGAAGAACCGTTTTCAAAACGCATTCTCACAGATCGAGGTGCAACTGCAAAGGCGATACGACTTGATTCCCAACCTGATCGAAACGGTCAAGGGCTACATGAAGCACGAACGGGAAACCCTCGAGGCCGTCATCCAAGCCCGCAACCAAGCCATGGGAAGCCTCAAAACCGCTTCCATGAACCCGGGTGACGCAGGCGCCATGGCCGGTTTGGCCGGAGCCGAAGGAATGCTTGGCGGCGCCTTAGGAAAGCTGTTTGCCCTTTCCGAAAGCTATCCCGACCTGAAGGCCAACCAGAACATGGCCAACCTGCAGGAGGAATTGTCCTCAACCGAAAACAAGGTCGCTTTTTCCAGGCAAGCCTTCAATGACGCCGTTACTTCCTACAACACCTACAAGCAGACTTTTCCCCCGGTTTTCTTCGCCGGCATGTTCGGGCATGGCCAGGATGCGACTCTCCTTGAGTTCGAAAGCAAAAAGATCAACGAAGCCCCCAAGGTACAGTTCTAGGAACAAGGACTCCAAGAGTCTCATCCGTCCGGATTGATGGATTTTTTCGAGCAACAGGATCAGGCCCGAGCCAAGACGGGTACCCTCGTCTTTTACTTTCTGATGGCGGTGGGGTGCATCATCATCGCGGTCTTTGCGCTATTCTCAGCCGTCTTCATGTACATGGAGGAATACCGACCGCTTGCCTGGTCGATCGAACTCGCCCTCATGACGACGATCGGTACGGTCATCGTCGTAGCCTTGGCCAGCCTCGGCAGAATTGCATCCCTTAACTCCGGCGGGGCAACCGTAGCCGAAGCCTTGGGAGGCAAGTTGATCTCACCCAACACCGGTGATCCCTTCGAAAGAAGGATCCGCAATGTGGTGGAGGAAATGGCCATCGCTTCGGGAACCCCCGTGCCACCGGTTTACTTGATGGAGGAGGAGGGCATCAATGCCTTTGCCGCCGGTTTTGCGCCCCGTGACGCCGTGATCGGAATCACCCGCGGTTGCGCCACCAAACTGACAAGGGACCAACTGCAAGGAGTCGTGGCCCATGAATTCAGCCATGTCCTCAACGGGGACATGCGCATCAACATACGCCTGACGGGGGTTTTGTTCGGCATAGTCTTTCTCGCCCGCATCGGAGAGATCATGCTCCATGCAGGCCGGGGTTCAAGGTACCGCAGACGAAGCAAGGACGACGGTGGGGGAGCCTTTGTCTTGATTGGCATCGGCCTTGTCGCCATTGGTTTGATCGGCGGTTTCTTCGGGTCTCTCATCCGGGCGGCGGTCAGTAGGCAAAGGGAATTCCTGGCCGATGCCGCAGCCGTTCAATTTACTCGGAACCCGGATGGCATTGCGGGAGCTTTGAAACGAATAGGCGGATTTTCCTGCGGTTCGAACGTGGGGGTTGCGGGCGCCAAAGATTTCTCCCACATGTTCTTCGGTTCGGCCATGAGCAGCATGTTCGCCACGCACCCTCCCCTCCCCGTACGCATCAAGCGGATCGACCCGAACTGGAAAAACACTTATCCGGATACCGACAAGATCAGCGAGAAGGTCACCGAGTTTTCCGGGTTGGCCGGAGTATCCGGTTTTTCTTCCGGACAACAGGCAGTGGAACCCTCTCCCCAAACTGTTCCCAAACGTCAACCGGGAGAGAAAAGCGAGTCCGCCCGGACATTCCTGAAAACCGCAACCGTACCGGGCAAAAAGGAGATCGATCACGCCCGGCATTTGTTGGCAGGCATGCCACCCTCCCTGCTCGAGCTTGCCAGGGAATCATTCGGTGCCCGCTGCGTGATTTTTTCCCTTCTTCTCGATTTGGAAAACCCGGCTGTCATAGGGAAACAACTTTCCATCATTTCGGAACAGGCCGAACCGGGTACCGCCGAGGAAACGGAAAAGATCAGGGGCACCGTATTCCCGCTGAACTCGCAACAAAAATTCGTGCTCGTCGAGCAAGCGGCAGCGGCCCTTTCCCAACTCTCGGCCAATCAATTCAACACTTTTCAGAACATCACGGAGGCCCTGATTGGAGCCGATGAAAAAATCGACCTCCTCGAGTGGAGCCTGCGCAAGGTGATCGATCACGATTTCGGGCGGCAGTATTCGCCCAGGGGACCGCTTCACGGAAGAGTATCCATTCGAAGCCGCCTCCCGGAATGCTCGATTGTCCTCGGTGCCCTCGCTCACTATGGACAAGACGAAGCGGATCCCAAACCTGCTTTCGAAGCCGGTATCCGGGCTCTCGACCGGAGTCAATCCATCGAGCTTCCTCCCGTTGAAGAATGCGGACTCAGGGGATTGGATGCGGCCATGGCCCGCCTGTCCAAGCTCAGCCCGATGGCCAAGCGCACCCTTTTGGATGCCTGTGCCCGGACAATCGATCACGACGGTAAGACCAGCGACGTCGAGATTCAGATCCTGCGCGGTTTGGCCGCTTCCATTTCCTGCCCGCTCGGGCCCTCCGTACTACCCGAATCCGCGGCGGTTGAATCAGCGCTCAAAGCGGAGTAACGCATTCTCCTATAATCTTTGAGGGTTGCCCCCCGGGAAGCATAAGGCAAAGTCTTGATCCATGTTACCCGGAATCAAACAATTCGACTTGAGCGGACGGACGGTCTTGGTGACCGGCGGATCGAAAGGCTTGGGGAAAGCCATGGCGGAAGGCTTTGCCTCGGCAGGGGCCAATCTCTTTCTCGTGAGCCGGAACCTTGCGGAAGCGCAAGCCACCGCATTGGAAATCAAGGAGAACTATCAAGTCGAAGCGGTTGGTCACGAGGCCGACGTCACGGACGAGGCGGCAGTCGAAAAAATGATCGACGATGGCCTCGTAGCCTTCGGGCAAATCGATGTTCTGGTCAACAACGCGGGCATTAACCGGCGCGGCCCGATCGAGGAATTGTCCTACGATGATTTCAAAGCCGTGCAGGAAATCAACGTCAACGGGGTCTGGCTTTGCGCCCGGGCGGTGCTTCCGCACATGAAGGAACGAGGCATGGGCCGAATCATCAATTTGTCGAGCGCCCTCGGTCTGGTCGGAATCGCCAACCGGACACCCTACACGGCAAGCAAGGGTGCGGTCACGCAAATGACGCGGGCTCTCAGTTTGGAATTGGCGGGGACGGGAATCACGGTCAATGCGATTTGCCCGGGTCCCTTTCTCACCCCGATGAACGAGTCAATCGCCAATACCGAAGACGGCATGAAGTTCATCGTGGGTGCGACCGCGCTCAAGCGATGGGGCGAACTTCGCGAGATACAAGGATCGGCCATCTTTCTGGCCTCCGATGCATCCAGTTACGTGACCGGAGCAATGCTCTCGGTGGACGGCGGCTGGACCGCGTCCTGAGGCTCAGGTTCAACCCAGGGAAACCTCGCTCCCGCCGTTTTCCGCCGACTCCAGGCAAGCCATAAGAGTGCGTTGAGTCAGGCGGGTGACGTCGGGCCAATGGGAATCCGGTTGCCCACCGAGAACGAGACTGGAAAAAGTACGGAAAAGCTTGGCTTCCTGAGCCGTCGGGTGACTGCTCGAATATTCCTCGGTCACCACTTGGGTTTCCCGGCGTTCCATCCGGAAGTCGCAAACGTCGCAATCGAAGTTCGCATTGGAAACGGTATGCCCGATCCGGTTTCCGTAGAAAGGCAAAACGAAGTCGTCAATTCTGAGGTTCCCCTTTGTCCCGCTCAGATGAGCGAATTGCTGATGCTCGGTCAGGAAAGAACAGTAGTACGATGCGGAGACGTCCCCGTCAAAAAGGATTTCGCCCGAGAACTCGGTCGGGACCGGCTTGGGGCTGTCCGCCCGTCCGGATGAATTGAGCAGGTGCCCGGTTACCGCCCGCGGAACCTGATAGTTCATCACCCAAAGAATGAAGCGTAAATTGTACCAACCGAGGTCGCCCATGCAGCCCTGAGGCTCAAGATCGCTGTGCATACGGATGTTCTCGGTCAAAAATTCATCAGGGGCGCAAAAGCTGAACTGGGTCGCGATGCGACGCAGCTTCCCGATGCTTTCTCCGTCATCCAAAGTTTTGCGAACGTCCTTCAAACGGTCGCTGTGCATGAACATGACCCCGTCCATGAATTGAACGCCCGATTCCTTGCAGGCAGCCAGAATCTCATCAAGCTCGGCCAGGTCAATTCCGCACGGTTTCTCGCAAAGCAGGTGCTTGCCCGCTTGGGCTGCCTTGATCGCCCATTCGGCTCGCAAGCCGGTGGGCAAAGGAAGATAGATTGCGTCAATCTCATCGCTGGCCAACATTTCATCATAGCTCCCGATGGCCTTGGGCGTAACGGGATGAGGAACCTGGGCACTGCAACGGTCAATGAAGTCTTGGGCCTTGGCAGCGTCCCGGCTGCCCACGGCGACCAGTTCGGCATTGCCGGCATTCCGGATGGACTGCCAATTCTTCTGGGCAATGCCTGCGCTCCCGAGGATGCCCCAACGACAAGTTTCTTGACTCATGGATACATGAAATGACGGGAAAATCCATTCAGGTCGAGCCTGAAGAAAACATTCCCCCCACAGGCAATTCCCCGTACCCGCCACCCAAACCCTTGACCGTTGCCGATTCGTTGGGCAACCTGCTCGGCATGACCATTCGCAACCTCATCCCTTCCCTCGCGCTCCTTGCCTTGACGACCTCGCTTTTTTCGGCCGAGAAAAACGTCATCTTCTTCATCACCGATGACGAATCCCCCACTCTCGGATGCTATGGGGACAAAGTGGCCAAGACTCCGGCCATCGATGCCCTGGCCGAGGACGGGACGCTTTTCCTCAACGCCTATGCCACCACCGCCAGTTGCTCGGCCAGCCGCTCGGTCGTGATGAGCGGATTGCACAACCACGCCAACGGGCAGTACGGGCACCAGCACGCCTTTCACAAGTTCGCCAGCTATTACAACGTGATCGGGCTCTCCCTCCCGCGGGCCATGACGAACGCGGGTTACCGAACCGGACACATTGGAAAATACCACGTCGCTCCGGAAGAGGTCTTCCATTACGGGACCTACCTTCGGGGAAACTCCCGCAACGCCGTCCATATGGCCGAGCAATCGAAAGAATTCATAACCGAGCAAAGCGAGAAACCGTTCTTTTTGTATTTCGCCACTTCCGACCCACATCGCGGTGGAGGGAAGGACAAGACTTCCAAGCGGGATCTCAAACCCGACTTGTTCGGGAACAAAGCCAACCGCAAATCTCACGACGGGGTCGAGGAAGTATTCTACGATCCGAAAAAAGTACCGATTCCCTCCTTCCTTCCCGATACCCCGGAAACCCGTGAGGAACTCGCCCAGTATTACCAGAGCGTTTCCCGGATCGACCAGGGGGTCGCCCGTCTGGTCAAAATCCTCAAGGAAGCGGATCTCTACGACAAGACCCTGATCGTTTTCACATCCGACCACGGGATGGCCTTTGCCGGAGGCAAGACCACGGTTTACGAGGGCGGCCTGCGCGTACCCTTCGTCGTTCGCAATCCCTATGAGAAAGAACGCGGGGTCAGGCACAAAGCCTTGATCAGCCATATTGACATTACGCCCAGTCTGCTCGATTTTGCCGGTGGACTGGACGCCAAGACAAACCGTCCGAAGGAATGGATCGACCCGAACAAGTACTGGAAGGACAAGCCCTACGCGGCCAAGGAAAACCGGGGATCAACCAACAAATTGTCTTCCTATCATGGAAAATCCTGGGTATCCGTTCTCGGCAAACCGGAGGAAGAGCATTGGGACACTGTCTTCGCATCCCACACTTTTCACGAGATTCAGATGTACTACCCGATGCGGGTCGTGCGGGACAGCGAATACAAACTTATCTGGAACATCGCTCATCCCCTTCCCTACCCCTTTGCCTCAGATCTTTGGGCGGCCAGCAGCTTCCAGGCTCAGTACAAAAAATCAATGAGCGCCCCCTATGGGCAAAAGACGGTGCGCGAATACATCCACCGCCCGGAATTCGAGTTCTTCAAGATCGACGAAGACCCCCATGAATCCAAGAACCTGGCGGGCGAACCCGAATACGTCGAAACTCTCGAACGCTACAAGAAGAAGCTCAAGGCTCAGCAGCAAAAGTTTCACGACCCCTGGGTCATGAAATGGTCCTACGAATAGAGCTCTAAAGAGAAGAGAGTTTCTTGATCAGCACTTTTTCCTTTTCGGAAAACTTGATTCCGGCCCGAACATATTCTCCGACCAAGCCAAGAATCAAGCGGGCGTAGCTTTTGTTGAAGCTTTCTCCACTTCGGAGGGCCGACGAAACCGTGGATATTTCCCTTTTCAAATCAAGCAGAGTCTTTTCCCAAGATTCGGTCGTTCCGCCCTTGGACTGGGTTTTCTTTTCCGAATTCTTGACTTTTTCAAGCGAAAGGGAGGCACTCAGAATATCCTTTTCTTTGGTCTTGAACTGTTCCCCGATCTTAAGCAACCGTTCCTGCGCTTGCTCCAATTCTCCTTTGGCGGGCTTGAGGGCGATCAGACTAATCGAACGGCCAATGAGGTCACGACCAGTAAGCATTTTCTGAAAAGCAAAAGACATCCCCTTTGCTTCAGCCGAGCATTTCCGCACCCCCGACTTGGCTTCCTCGACCCGAACTCGAAGACGTTTCTTGCGAGCGGTCTCGATGGCCTGCTTTCTCTCCTCCTCGACCCTCCGTTTGCGCTCCGCCTCCGCGCGTTCCTGAGCCTTCTTGCGCTGCTCGGCTTCCCGCTTTTTCTGGACGGGACACTTCTTCTTGTTGTTGGCTTTTCCTCCCTGCTTTTGGGCAGCCACTATGGATTGGGTGCAAAGCGGCCCGACAAAAACGCCGAAACAAAGTAAGACCGGCATGAGCAGGGTGATCAACTTCTTCATAACCAAAAATTGAATGAGTTCCAGCCTGCAGGCGAGAAAATTCCTTCAGTCCTTCTTCAGCCCGAGGGCTTCCTCGGCCGAACAGCTCCACTCCCGGTACTTGGCAATCTCGTCCTCACCATTCATTGAGCGCAGATCGACGTCATGGGTCGGGATCATCTTCTTCAACCGGACCCGGGCATCCTCCTTGTCCAAGAGTCCGCCAAAACATTTCCGGGCGACCTCAAGGACAATATTCACGCAGACCGAGGCACCGGGGGAGGCTCCCAAGAGCGAGGATACGCTCTTGTCCGCAGTGGTGACCACCTCCGTACCGAAGTGAACGATTCCGGCATCTCCATCTTCCTTCTTGATCGCTTGCACGCGAATGCCCGCATCAATCAGTTTCCAATCCTCGGCCTTGGCTTCGGGATAAAAATTCCTCAATTCCTTCAACCGGGTATTCATGCTTTGGAGCCCCTGCTGAACGAGGTATCTCACGAGAGGCAAGTTGCCGATTCCGACCTTGAGCAAAGTTAGCCAATTGTGGAGCTTGATCGATCCCGGCAAATCCCAAAAGCTTCCACCCTTGTGGAGAAACTTCGTAGTCCAGGCAGCGTAGGGGCCGAAAAGCAAAGCCTTCTTGCCTTCCAGGAATCGACTGTCCAGGTGAGGAACCGCCATGGTTGGAGCCGCCCCGGGCGAAAGTCCGTACACCTTGGCTTCGTGCTTTTCCACGATCTCGGGTTTCTCGCAAATCAACCACTGGCCACCGATCGGAAATCCGCCATAGCCTTTGATCTCGGATACCCCCGCCTTTTGAAGAAGCTGGAGTGATCCGCCCCCCGCGCCGATAAAGACAAAGGACGCGCTCCTCCTGAAAGTCTTGCCCTGCTTCAAGTCCCGCACCTTGAGTTCCCATCCCTCCCCGCAACGGTTCAGGTCGGTCACCCTGTGTTGGGTATGGAAGGAACAACCTTCCTGGCTCCCGAGCCATTCGATCAATTTGCGTGACAGGTCTCCGAAGTTGACGTCGGTACCCGCGAGGACACGGGTCGCGGCGACCGGCATATTCTCCCTGCCTTCGATGAGCAGAGGAGCCCACTCCTTGACCTTCTCCGGATCCTCGGTGTATTCCATTTCGGAAAAGAACGGATGAGCGGACATTCCCTCGTACCTGGACTTGAGAAAATCAACCTGTTCCTGCCCATAGACGAAACTGATGTGTGGGACTGCATTGATAAATTCCGATGGCTTGTCAATCATCCCTTCCCGCACCGCATAAGCCCAGAACTGCTTGGTCTGCTCGAATTCCTCGAAGATCTCGATTGCCTTGCCTACCTTGACCTTCCCGTCCTCCCCCCAGTCCGGAGTATAGCTTACTTCGCAAATCCCGGCATGCCCTGTCCCCGCATTGTTCCACCCGTTGGAGCTTTCCTGCGCCAACTCCCCGGTAACCTCGTACAATTCGATCTTGAGGGCAGGATCGATGGATTTGAGCAGAGCGCCCAGGTTTGCGGACATGACCCCACTCCCGATCAGGATGATGTCAGCATCCGCTTGTCCTGAAGAACCCTTCATAAACCTTGGATGGGCGAAGCTTTGCTTGACCAAGCGGGACTATGGAAAAAAGGACCGTTCAACCCTGAAGAACTTTCCCGATCCAGGAGATCACAGCCTCGCTCATGGGCTCGAGCGCATCGTCGGAAAAAACATGATTGGCATTGGGAATCTCAACCATCTTCTTGGGCTCGTTGGCCAAGGCGAAAACTTCTTGAGAATCCCCGATGGGCACGACGTCATCGGCAGTGCCATGAACCAGGAGCCAGGGGACCTTGATATCGGACGCCCTCGGAGCAGTGGTCTTGATGGCCTTCATGTCATCCACGAAAACCTTGGATAGCGGACACTCAGGTTCTTCCCACATGCATCCCTCGTCCGGGGTTTCCTCACCGAACTCACGCTCGTAGAAGGCTTCCGTGTTCACCATACCGGCCAACGAGATCAGATAAGATATCCTGTCATCACTGGCAGCGGCGAGAACACCGACTGCTCCCCCCATGCTGTGACCGGCATAGGTGATCCGGTATCCGTTCCCCTCGGCGGCGGAAAGCACGGCTTTCAGGTCATCCACTTCCTTGGATATGGTGCAATCGGCAAACTTGCCCCCGGAATCGCCATTGCCCGCGAATGAAAACCGCAAAACGGGCATTCCCTCAGCCGCTACCGCCTCGGCCAACCCAATGACAAAAGGCCTGTCCTTGTTGCCAGTTACACCGTGACCGATAATCAGAAGATCGCGGGCACCCTCGGCGCCATCGTGAAAAGTATAGTCAATCGTGTCCCCACTCGGGTTCTGTATGGATTCAATCATGCTTGCAGGCTTAAGACGAACACCCTGCCCTTGGCAAGAGCGCATTCGAAATCAGGGCAGAAATCGAGGACTTGCCCTTGAATGGCGGATTGAGACAGGACGGACAAAAAAAGCGAAGCCGGCCCAAGTGGAACCGGCTTCGCTCTATAAAGCTGAAATTCTTGAAAAATCAGGCAATCTCGGCCGCGTGGAACTCGAGCCAGTCGTCCAGGTTATTCAAGTTGATGGCGTCCTTGGGGTCACCGTCGGCCAATCCATTGGCAGAAAGAATTCCCTGACGGGTCGCATCATCGTGGTTGTATCCAGTGATGGAATCATTGAGAGCACCGACTGAATCGGCATCCAGTTTGGCGCCAGGCTGTTCCTTGACCCATGCTTCGAACTGGGGATAGGTGGGCTTGGAACCGGAGATGAAGGAACGGACGGCTTCGGCATCAAGGCCCAAACCGGCGATAACCATGGAGTCGTAGCCGGCTCCGATTCCGGGATACCCGTCGGCAATCTTGCCGGCAGCCTCGAGGGAAACTTTTTGCCAAAGACGGGGGAGGTGAAGGACGCCGAGGGGTCCGGCAGTTCCCGAACTAATGAGAGGTACGATTTGTGACATAATGATAACTGGGTTGTGGTTGTATGTTGTTTGGGTGAAAAAGAACGGGCCGGCAAATGGGATTGACGATGCCCGTCAAAAGAAGAAAGGGTAATTTCGTAAAAATAGGTTGGACAAATTCAGCACGCCAACCATCAAAGGTAAAGTCTTTTATCAACAAAATACACAGTAAACAAAAAGGATATTCAACTATGAGCTCCAAGGAGAAAAGAATCGGTTTGGTCGGGGTTGGTCGCATGGGCGCCAACATGGCCCGCAACCTCAAGGACAAAGGCTATCAAGTCAGTTGCGTAAACGACGTCGCCAAGGATGTTGCTTCTTCGCTTGCCGAGGAACTGGGTTGTGCCCACGCCGAGACCCTTGCCGAGGTAACAGCCAATTCGGACATCGTCCTTACGGTCGTCACCAATGACGCTGCCATGGATGCGATCTTTTTTGGTGAAGGTGACAACCTTTTCACGAATGCATCCGGAAAGTTATTCATCAATTGCGCGACCCTTTCTCCGGCCATGCACGTCAAGCTCGAGGGAGCGGCTGCAGAGATCGGTTGCCAGACCCTTGAGGGTTGCATGGCATCAAGCATCACCCAAGCGCGAGAAGGCACGCTCTACCTGATGATCGGTGGAAAACAGGAAGTCTTCGAAAGCGTAAAAGACCTTTTGGACGATCTCAGCATCAGCTTGCGTTTCGTGGGGGAAGCCGGCCGGGCCGCCCAAGTCAAGGCCCTTGTGAACATGGTCATGAACATCAACACCGCAGCCTTGGCCGAAGGGCTGGGAATCGCAGATGCTCTTGGACTCGACTTGAACATGCTTTGCGAAATCTTTTCCCAGACCGGTGCGAATTCACGCGTTTTGGAAACCGATGCCGAAGACATGCTCACTCGGGATCACGAATGTTATTTCTCCGCCGATCACGCGGCCAAGGATTCGGGCATTGCCATTGCGGTGGCCGAAGAAGCGGGCGTCAACGTTCCCCTCGCCAAGGCCACCCTCGCCCAGTTCCAGAAAATGGTTGAGCTGGGCCTCGGTGAACTCGACAAGTCGGGCGTGGCCGAACTGACCTTCAAGGGCAGAGGCTCGGGAAGCTAAGCGCTCCATTCAACCCACTTCCCTGGCCAAGGCTTGGGGAAACGGTAGGCTATTCGTCTAGACCGGTGTACTCGTTAAACCGGCCTTCCCGGACAAAGCCGAGCAAGGTCATGCCATATTGAGAGGCCGTCTCCACGGCCAAGCTCGAAGGCGCCCCGACTGCACCCAGTATCGGCAAGCCCGCCCGCAAGGACTTCTGAACCAATTCGAAACCCAGCCGACCACTACAAAGACCAATCATTCCGGAGAGGGGCAACTCGCCGCGGAGAAATTTGGCCCCGATGACCTTGTCGAGCGCATTGTGGCGACCGACGTCCTCGTGCATGAGCAACAGGTTACCCTCCAAGTCGAACAAGCCGGTTGCATGGATCCCTCCGGTGTGCCGGAAAACCGTTTGGGCTTGGCGTAAACGACTGGGCAAATCATTGACCACCTCGGGATCCAAGGCAGGCCTTTCCCTCTCCTTGATCAATCCGCATTGCAAATGGGCAAGAGCTTCGATGGAGGCCTTCCCGCAGACTCCGCAGCTTGAGGACGCAAGGGAGTTCCTTTGCAAGAGCTCTCGGTCCAGCTCGACCTCCGGGCTCAGTTCCGCACGCACGACGTTTCCCTGCTCGTCTTCTGACTTCGCATTTTGGCAATGCTCAAGAAGGTGTAACTGCCCGGGGTCGTCGATGATTCCTTCGGCAAAGAGAAAACCCGCAACCAACTCGAGATCGTGTCCGGGCGTGCGCATAGTCACGGACAGGCTCATTTGCTCGCGATCTTCCCTCGGACCATACCCGACTCTGATCTCCAAGGGTTCCTCCGTTACCACCAGATCGTTCCAATCTCCGGCATCGTTCACGCCATGCCTGACGATTGATACCGATGAGACCGGAGGCTTGCTCATTTGGCAATTCAGGTCGTTCCGAACATCCGGTCCCCGGCATCCCCGAGCCCCGGAACGATGTAACCGTTCTCGTTGAGCTTCTCGTCGAGGGCCCCGGCAAAAATGGGCACGTCGGGGTGAGCCTCCTTCATGCGGGCAACACCCTCGGGGGCGGCCAGGAGGCAAAGCATGCGCAAATCATTCGCACCCGCCTCCTTCAACCGGTCGATCGCGGCGACCGAGGAGTTCCCGGTCGCAAGCATCGGATCGACTGCGATAACGAGGCGCTTGTCGAGTTTGGGCGGAACCTTGCAGTAATACTCGACCGGTTCGAGGGTCTCCTCGTCGCGATACATGCCGACGAACCCGACCCGGGCGGCCGGGATCACCTCAAGCATCCCGTCGAGCAAGCCATTGCCCGCCCGCAGGATCGAGATCAGGGCAAGTTTTTTACCGTCCAGGATGGGTGCCTGCATCCCGCACAAGGGAGTGTCAATGCTGGCCGTGGTCAGAAGTAGATCCTGCGTGATCTCATAGGTAAGGAGCATGGAAGTTTCCCTGAGCAACTGACGGAAGGTTGATGTGGGGGTCTCCTTCCTGCGCATGAGGGTCAGCTTGTGCTGGACGAGGGGATGGTCGGTTACGGTGAGGTGTTTCTTCATGATGAATGATCAAGGGTTTGAATCAATGCGCGACCCGACAAGCGGAGAAGCCTCGGGTGATTCCTCGCTCAACACGAAAGCGTTTCGGATGGATACCCCCACCCGTTCGGCGGATTCCCGGTCCCGGGCATGAATGCGCAAGAGCGGTGTGTCCGGTTCAAGGGCTTGCCCAATGCCCGCAATTCCGTCGAGTCCGACCGACAGGTCGAGCTCATCGTCCTGCTTCAATCGCCCGCCCCCGAGTTGCACGACTGCATGCCCGAGCGCTCGCACGTCGACTGTTGATACAAAACCCTTGCTGCCAGCAGGCAGGTCCAAAACAAAAGAAGCGTCGGGAAGATGCTCATCCGGTTTCTCAAGCAAATCATTCGGCCCTCCGAGTTCGGAAACCATTTGGGCAAAGCGCTCGGCGGCGCTCCCGTCTTCCAGAACGCGGACAAGTTTTTCCTCCCCGGCCTGCGCATTCTCCGCCAACCCACCAAGCTCAAGCAGGACACCACCCAAGGCAAGGGTCACCGCACGTAATCTGGGGTCGTATTGGGCACCGGTCAGCAACTCGATCGCGTTCTTCGTCTCGAGCGCATTCCCGGCCGCACGAGCGAGCGGTTCGTTCATGTCCGTGAGCAGGGCGGACGTCTTGCAACCCGCTCCGTTTGCACCGTCGACCAAACTCCGGGCGAGGGCCTCGGCCTGTTCCGGATCAGCCAGGAAGGCTCCGTTGCCCAGCTTCACGTCAAGCACGAGCCCTTCGAGACCGGCAGCCAGTTTCTTGGAAAGGATGGACGCGGTGATCAAATCGATGCTCTCGACCGTAGCCGTGACGTCGCGAATCGAATAGAGTCTCTTGTCCGCCGGAGCAATGCCCTCCCCCGCTCCGACAATGGCGCATCCAGTCAAGCCCACGACCCGGGCAAGTTCCTCCTCGGAGACAGCCGTCCGGTAACCCGGGATTGCATCGAGCTTGTCGAGCGTCCCCCCGGTATGCCCGAGACCGCGTCCGGAAATCATCGGAACGTAAGCTCCGCATACAGCGAGAGCAGGAGCGAGAACGAGGGAGACGTTGTCCCCCACCCCACCGGTCGAATGTTTGTCGAGCACGGGACCCGGCAAATCCCATTGCTGGACCTTCCCGGTGTCGCGCATGGCGAGAGTCAGATCGATCCGTTCGTGCTCGCTCAATCCCTTCAGGCAGACTGCCATGGCAAAGGCGGCGGCTTGGGAATCCGTAACTTTTCCATCAGCCAAGCCTTGAGCAAAAAAATTGATTTCCTCCCGGTCAAGGGGCTCGCCGTCCCGAACCTTTGCCAAGATCGCGGGTGCGTCCATTACTCTCCTAGGTGGGAAGGCTTGAAGGAATCCGGCAGGAGTTCCCCTGCGGTCTTGCGTACCATGTCCCCGTTCGGGTTGGCGAGAAGGACCGGCGTATTGGATTTGGAAAACTCGGATATCTTTTGCCGGCAACCCCCACAGGGTGAAATCGGCTCGCTTCCCCCTGCCACAATGCAAATCTCCTCGATTTCCGATTCGCCCGCCGCCACCATGGCCGCGATCGCCCCGGCCTCCGCACAAGTCCCCTCCGGGTAAGCCGCATTCTCGACGTTACAACCGACGAATGTCTTGCCGGACGATACCCGCAAAGCCGCGCCCACCTTGAAAGCGGAATACGGAGCATGAGCGTTTTTCCGTACTTCGCAGGCTTGTTCAAAAAGTGACATGGGCTCAATTTGCCGAGAAAGAAGACAATTGGAAAGAAGAAAGGAGCCAAACCCTCCCCGAGCTCATTGAAAACTCGACCCTTGCCACAAAGTG
>Ga0315322_10002246_pt1 | contig 14917 bp, 10 predicted proteins | sample M110021515metaG_FD_203461 | JGI IMG/M metagenome (GOLD analysis project Ga0315322, IMG submission 203461) | Ammonia-oxidizing marine archaeal communities from Monterey Bay, California, United States - M1 100m 21515 | ecosystem: Environmental > Aquatic > Marine > Intertidal zone | place: USA...
TACCTGAAGCATTCGGCCAGCCGACTTCGAGAAAGTCTCAGCCATACAGAAGGTAGTAAGACCGCGATTATGGATCGAATCGATGATCTGTATGAGGCAGCAGTTTTGGTCAAAAATCGTATCGTGCAGAGTAACCTTCGCTTGGTGGTTTCGATCGCGAAGCGGCATGTCGCCAGTACGGATGACTTCTTCTCCCTGGTCAGTGACGGCAATATGTCGCTGATTCGCGCGGTGGAAAAGTTCGATTATTCCCGTGGGAACAAATTCAGTACTTACGCTTCGTGGGCGATCATGAAGAATTTTGCTCGGACCATTCCGACTGAATTCAAACATCGCGATCGCTTCAGAACGACAACAGAAGAGTTGTTCGTAGCTCGTCAGGATGAGCGTCTTGATCCCTACGTCGAAGAAACTGTCCAACGGTCCCGGCAGCGGGAGTTGTCGAAGATTCTTAATCGCTTGGATGAACGTGAGCAAAAGATCATCACTGCGCGGTTCGGTCTGGGTCGGGGCAAAGAGCCATTGACGCTGAAGCAGGTTGGTGAGGAGTTGGGGGTCACCAAGGAGCGTATTCGGCAGTTGGAGGCACGGGCACTGTCCAAGCTCAGGGACGCTGCGGATGAGGCCAATATTGATGTGGAGTTGGGTTCCTGATTCCAGCGGTCGATATCGGTTTCACTACTCAAACACCGGTTTTTAACGATGCCACGCCCTTCGGGCGTGGCTTTTTCTTTTGAATTCAATCAGTTGAAGATTGCTCATTTCCCTTCCGTGGTTGGCTTGTCATACTGCGGGGATGAGTCAGTATCAGTTAAAGAAAAAAACACGCGTTGAATTGTTGTCGCCCGCAGGCGACCTCGAATGTGCCCATGCCGCAATTGAAAATGGCGCTGATGCAATCTACTTCGGTTTGGATTGTGGCTTCAACGCACGCCACCGCGCCAAGAATTTTGGGCTGAGCGATTTATCAGTCATTGGCCGCTTGTTGAGATCACGTGGTGTGCGGGGGTACGTCACGATGAATACCCTCGTCTTTCCGGACGAGATGGCACCGCTTGTCGATATTATTCAGGAAATCACGTTGGCGGGGATCGATGCAGTATTGGTTCAGGACTTTGGGGTTGCTCGATTAGTCAGGGCCGTTTGTCCCGATCTTGAAATTCATGCATCCACGCAGATGAGTTTGACGAGTGCAGAGACGATCAAGGTTGCTGAAAAGTTGGGGCTGGCACGTGTGGTGCTGGCACGTGAACTTTCTGTTGCTGAGATAAAAGCGATTGCGTCATGCACGGACTTGCCACTGGAAGTGTTCATTCATGGGGCACTGTGCGTCGCCTATTCCGGTCAGTGTTTGACCAGTGAGTCGCTTGGGGGAAGGAGCGCGAATCGTGGACAATGCGCGCAGGCCTGTCGCTTGCCTTATGAGTTGATTTGTGATGGTGAAGAACGTGATCTCGAAGATGTGCGTTACTTACTGAGTCCGCAGGATTTGGCTGGTTATGCCGCTATCAATGATCTTGTTGAAGCAGGTGTGCAGTCGTTGAAAATCGAAGGACGTTTGAAGACACCTGAATACGTTGCGAATATCACCGGCCATTACCGCAAGGCGCTGGACCAGGCGTGCGATAAGCAAACGGTTGAAGTAACCGCAGAAGCAAAGCGGGAAATGGAACTGTCGTTTTCCCGTGGTTTCTCTTCAGGATGGTTGGAAGGAAATGACCACAAGCGACTCGTGCCAGGACTCCATTCCGCAAAGCGTGGGATCGAACTGGGCCGAGTTCGAAGTGTCGATGGGCAACGTGTCGAGGTTCGGTTGGCTGCTCCCGTTGCATTAGGCGATGGACTTTCCATTGGATGTAAGTCGATCGACGGAGAAGACTTGCAACAAGGAGGGCGAATCTATTCACTGCATAATTCCAACGGTGATAAAACATCAGAAGCGGGTGAGTCTGAAGTCGCTTGGCTTGGATTTGGGTGGGGCGAAATCGACTGGCAGACCGTTCAGCCAGGTGACCGCGTCTTCAAGAACGATGATCCGCGGTTGAATCGTCGTTTGCGAAAAACATTCACATCGGATGATCCTGTGAGACGGCAGCCATTGAGGATGGAGGTGCGGGCAATTGCTGGACAACCGTTAGCATTGACCGCTATCCTGCAAAATGGATTGAGAGTCGAACTGATGGGCGAGGTGCCGCTGGACGAAGCCAGAAAGCGTCCTATCGAAATGACTGTGCTACGGGAAAAGCTGGGCCGTCTGGGAGGCACGAGTTTTGAATTGAGTGAATTGGAGGCGACCATCGAGGGGCAGCCAATGGTCCCGATGGCGATGTTGAATCAAATGCGCCGCGAGGCCGTTGAAAACTTGAATTTGCTGGTCCAAGCCGCACCCCATCGCGAAGTCGTTCCGGCACGTGGGCGTGAATTGTTGATGCCGATTTTGGATTCCGAGCCCAGTACCGATGAAGTAGCAAGCGATGATTTCAAATCGGCTGTTTTGTGTCGGGACCTCGGGCAGTTGAAAGCTGTTTGCGATTTGGGAGTTGACTTGGTCTACGCGGACTTCCATGACATTCGACAGTACAAAGAAGCCGTGTCGATTTGTCGTAGCAATGGTGTTCCCATTGGATTGGCGTCAGTGCGGATTCAGAAACCCGGTGAGATGGGTTTGTTGCGGGTTCTTGAACGTCACGAACCTGACTTGATTCTGGCTAGAAACCTTGCGGCCTTGCAACATTTTCATGAACGTGGAATCGAGACGATTGCAGATTTTTCTCTGAATGTTTCCAATCACCGATCAGCAGAATGGATTCGTAGTTTGGGTGCGTCACGTGTGACAGCATCGTATGATCTGAATCGCGATCAGCTTGTTGGATTGATCGATTCGGTTCCCTCAGCGTGGATTGAAACTGTGATCCACCAGCACATGCCCATGTTCCATATGGAGCATTGTGTGTACTGCAGTGTCTTGTCTCCAGGGACGAATAAAACCAACTGTGGGCGGCCCTGCGACAATCACTTGGTGACCCTGCGAGATCGGGTCGGAGCTGAGCATACGTTGCAGGCGGATGTCGCCTGTCGTAACACCCTTTACAACGCAACCCCTCAGAGTGGCGCGGAGCTTGTGAGTGACTTGCTTCAACGCGGCGTCCGCTGGTATCGCATTGAATTGCTCGAGGAGGACGCTGATCAAGTTCGGCAGATCGTGGGCTTGTATGGCAAGTTGCTGAAGCAACAAATTACAGGCCAACAAGTATGGAAAGAGCTACGGGCTGCGAATCGGGTAGGGGTCACGCGGGGCACGCTGGAATCAAAACGAAATCCACTTGCCATTCTGTAAGTCCCTGTCGGCTCACGGAGAGCATCTTGTGAATGTACTTCTCAGTTTTGCTTGTCGGGGTGTTCTGAATGCTCACTGAAGTATTGCTCAGCAGCAGGGTGTAGGCGAAGTTCGGTCCATTGGCTCGCTTCCTTCCTTGAAATCCGGTGCTTCGGGCTGTCGATGGCGTACCATGCATCGAGAGCCGCGGTGATCAATGCATCTGATGTTTCCGGCTTCGCCATCAGGATGGCGGTTGTGGCGAGAGTCTGAACAGTCACTGGGTTGGATGAATCGGTGATGTTATCCAGAAGAGGAAACCGATCAAATGCATGAACCACTTTGTCGGGATTAATCTCCAGCACTCGCCATCGACCATCTTTTCGGAGATCGTCAAGGATATCGCCTGCCTGTCCCACGCATAGAATGGCTGCTTGTGGGGCATCATCGTCAGTTAGCCGATCCCAATTTCCTGACAATATTTGTATCTTGCCGAAATAATTTGGCAGTGTCTTGATCATCAATTCAATGCACGCTCTGGATCCGGTTCCCGGCTCGCCCAGTAAAACGGGAACACTTCTAAGTTGCTGTATTGTTTCGATGCCCGAATCTTTGCGGACCAACGCGTAGATCGGTTCGTAAAACAGCGGTGCGACGTGTGCCAATTCCTCTTCCGAGGGAATCGAGACAGCCTGAATCAAGGCTAGGTCCACATCATCATTGCTTAGCAACCGTGAGTTTTCTTCAGAACCCTGGGTTTCCGTAACGTCAGCTTTGACGCCGGGCTGCGTCCGTTTGATTTGATCCGCAAGTAGAAATGCGACCTCGGTGTAACGTCCCTGCTTCATGCCACCTGCGATTCGGATTGAATTGGGCATTGCATCTGGCCAGTTCTGAATACCAATGTGGATCGAGACGGCCAGTAGGGGCATCAGCAGCAGTCCAAGCAGCATGGCAGCCTGAAAACGGCGGTGCGTCGACGAGGTGTGAAGGACGCGACGACCTGTGAGTGCGCCGACCACAGGGACGCCCTCAAACCAATGCCATGCCTTCAATACTTGGGATCTTGGTCGGGCTTCAATGTGTCGGTCTTCTAGGAAGGCATCCAACTCATCCGCGAGTTTTTCGGCAGATTCATAGCGTTTGCTTGGATTCTTTTCAAGGCATTTGGCGACAATGGTTTCGAGATCCATTGGCACACCGGGGCGAAGCGATCGTACGGTTGGCGCTGGCTGGTGCACCACTTGTAAAAGGGTTTGCACTACCGTGTCTGCAACAATGGGAGGTCGCCCAGTCAGGCATGCAAATAGAATCGCACCCAATGCGTAAACGTCACTCTCGGTGCAGACGCGATCACTGTGACCACCAGCCTGTTCAGGTGCCATGTAGTGTGGCGTGCCAATGGCCGCTCCGCTTCCGGTGACGCTGCTGTCGGAATCCATGTGCTTTGCCAAACCGAAGTCCGTGACATGAACTTGGTCATGTTCGTCGATGAGGACATTCGCTGGTTTGAGGTCGCGGTGTAGAACGCCTTTGTGGTGAGCATGATGAATCGCCCTCGCAACGTCACGCACGTATCTTGCAGCTTCTTTTGGATCTAGTAGGCTGGAATTGATTTTTTTCTGAAGATCAGTTCCGGGAATGAATTCCATGGAAAAGAAATGGTGACCGGCGCGGCGTCCAAATTGATGGACGCCGACAATCCCTCGGTGGCGTAGTCTGGCTGCCGCTTGTGCTTCGGTGTAAAAGCGACGGACCTCACCTTCGTCGGCAAGAATCCCGCTGCGGATCATTTTGATCGCAACCTGCCGATCAAGGTCGTGTTGCTTGGCGAGGTAGACCACGCCCATTCCGCCACGGCCGATCTCCTCAAGCAACACGTAATCGCCGAGGTCATAGGGCAGACGTGGACCATGATCATTTGCGGCACGATTTGCCATCGGAAGTGTGACGTCTGGATCGCCGGCAGGGGTAGATTTCGCGATGGTCTCGGCGTTAGGCGATAAAGCAGCAACTTTGAAGCCTGAGGAAGAGCCGGCAGGTTGCCCGCCAAGCGTCACTTCACCTAGCAGGTCCGCCGCTTCGATCAATTCCTTTAAATCGTCTGCCAGATCAGGGAACAGCTTCAAGAAATCTTCCCGGCTAGCTATCTCCCCAGCGTCAGACATCCGCAAGTAGTCCGCGAATGCTTCATCGAGTGGATCATTTGTGCGTGGTGATTCGGACATTTAGTAGTTTGACTTCTTCATAGCCGGCTTTGCTGGATCGTTGATCTGCCCCTGTACTCGTTACAGTGTTAAAGGCAGCAAAAGAGTCAATTTTGGGCGCGCGAGATCAAAGTGTCATGCTTTGACGAACACACCCCTATTCTAGATGGAAAAGGCGACGAATCTGACCTGCGGAGCAGTCAAGTTTGCTCAATTCCCTAAAACCATGGACTGTCTTCGCTCTTCATGATGATTCGAAGCTTTTGAAGTCCACGCTTCAACAAACCCGCAACTGCCGTGTCCGACTTTCCCATCCTTTCCACGATGTCTGAAAGGGACAACCCCTCCATGTAGCGGAGCCGTATGGCTTCTGCTTGAGTCTCGGGAATTTGGTGTAATGCAGCTAGTAACGCCACAACCGCCTCCGAGCGTATGACGACGCCGCTGGGGCTCGTTTTGCTACCCGGTAATTGTTGAATCCAGCCACCTGCATGCGAGCCTTGCCCCGGTGCTGGTGACGCGTCAACTTCACGACGAATTGAGCGTTTCTGGGTCGTGACGTGTCGTGTGACCGCCGTTGCAACGTTGTTTTTCAGCATCCCACGAAGCCAACCAGCAAATTCTGCTGGAGTCGAGCCTCGGAATGCTGGCAGGTCACGTTTCGCCTCAAGGTAAGTCAGTTGGACCACGTCCGCTGGGTCAATTCGTCGCCGTAAGCGATCCGACAGGTAGCGATGAGCCAGCATCAGCAGATACCCTCGGTATTGCTCCAGCAATTGACCCAAAGCCTCGTTATTACCGCCTTTGGAAGCAATCACGAGTTCGGTCGTTGACATCTGCCCGTCCACGCTGGCTTTTTCCTCTTCTATGCGAAATCAATGAGTGCCTAGAGCGTTCTTCTCCCGTTACACTCTACTCGATCAGAAGCCCAGAAGTAGGCAATCTCTTGCCGGGAATCGCTTGGTTGGGATTCTTGGTCGAGATCTTCGGTCGAGATTTTTGTTCGAGATCGCTGGTCTGGATAGTAAATGTAGGGTTCAAGGTCCCCCTGGGGAACGGAATCCAAACGAAACGGAATCTACTTTTCGACAGGACGTAATGATGACAGCAATCACCCCGAAAAAATCACAAGCCGAGATTTTTGCTTACCGTCAATCAGCGATGGTCATTCTTCTCATGGTACTTTTGGCTGGCTGTGGTGGTCAGCAGGCGGAGGTTCCTGCGGACAGTAGTACCCCAAGTAACTCGATAGCGTCTGAAGCAGCAACTTCAAATACTCAAAAGACCGAATCGGAGGCCAGTGGCCCCAGTTCCGAAGACGCTGGCGGGACGGACCAAGAGCCTAAATCGCCCCCAGGCACCCTTGAGCTACCTTCTGACTATGAGGCGAGTCCATCGGCAACCGAAGGAGATTCAACCGGAACCAAATCGGGTGGAATCGAGCTACCACCTGATGTTGGTAGCTCGGGTGAGGCAACCAGCGCTGATGTCAGTCCGGCCGTTAAATTTGCAACGTGGCAAGAGATTGATCAATTAGCAAAGTCGGCCGGACGCATCACTGTAATCGATCTTTGGTCGCTTGCTTGCGAACCATGCTTGGAGGAGTTTCCTGGGCTAGTCAAGTTGCATCAGACCATGGGTGATTCAGTCCAGTGCGTTGCCGTCGATGTTGATTACGACGGGCGGAAAAGTCGGCCGCCTGAATACTATCAGAAGCGTATCGTTGAATTTCTCAAGAGCGTCAAAGCTTCAGGTTTCCCCACTTACATCAGCAAGACTCCCAGCGATGATGTTTTCAAAACGACCAAGCTGATTTCTATCCCCGCTGTCATGATCTATGACGCCAAGGGAGAAGTCGTCAAAGTCTTTGTCGATACGGGAGAAGACAACGCTTTTACCTACGAGAAAGACGTGGTTCCATTTGTGAAGGGTCTTGCAGGTTGAGCGCCATGATCGCTCTGTCCGTCGGCTATTCTCGTCCGCGGAGACTCCTAGTTATTCTCGTTCACGCATGCTGCCGTTAAGTACTGTTCAAGGTGATGGCAAGTCTTCTCGATATTGTGATGTTCAGTAATCAAGCGAGTCGCTGCCTGCGTTCGTCGCACGGCTGATTTCGGATCTGATGCAAACGATAGAATCGCCTCAGCCAGTGAACTGGGGTTCCGTGGGTCTGCCCACAGAATGGTGGGTTCGTCTCGTTCCAACTCAATCGTGCCGCCCGCACGGGTTGCGATGACTGGCGTTCCCAGTGCCATCGCTTCCAGAACGACGTTGGGCATGCCCTCAAATAGCGAAGGTAGTATGAGGGCATCTGCATTAATGATGCTTGGGCCTACATTGGACAGCGTTCCACAAAATTCCACTGAGTGCGGGTTGCAGACTGTTTTCGCTTGCAACTCAAGGTCCGAACGCAAGGGACCGTCTCCGATCAGTCGCAGATGGATCGCTGGGTTTGAGTCGGGCCAGTTTGCTTGCGCCATGACGATGGAGTTGATTAAATCGCGATGTCCCTTTTCTTCCGTCATGCGTCCCACGCAAACCAGATCCAATGTCAATGCAGTTTCTGGTTTCTGCTCTTTTGTGGTGGCCTGTCGCAATGCATCGGTGTCAACAGGATTAGGAAGCACAGTGATCGAACTGGAAGGCAGTTGGTAAAAATTTGCTGCTGAGTCTGCTGCTATTTTGCTGACAGCAATGATTTGGCGAGAAGCTTGGTAAGCCTTCGCAAGGCGATGTTGTTTCATTCGCACAAAACGCTTCTCGACCAGTGGCAAGGCCAATGCTGGTGGGCTTACGATCGTGGAAATGCGAGGAATGTTCCACTGGCGACTGGCAGGACCAGCGATCATCGTCATGTGAAAAGTTCGGTCGTAGATCACGTCGATGGATTCATCAGTCAGCAATTCTTGCAAATGACGAATTTGCTGCCGCATCATGCCACCGGGTAGGTAGATCACAGGTTCCTTGCGGACATCTTCGAAAGAATGAATTGGGACATCCTCGGGAACCTGAGATAGCAGGTCTCCTGCCCTTTCCATTACATACAGGTGTGGTGAAAACTGAGACCGATCCAGATGTTTCAGCAGCATTAACGTTTGGCGTTCGCTACCGCCGCCACGCATGGAACTGATCATGAATAGAACGCGACGGATCATGGGCGCAGCTCGACTTCAATCCACACCATGCGGTGATCCGTTGCATCGACCCATTGTGACTTCCGATCTTCACGGCTGGGCCAAAAAACGCCAGTGTCCCGCAGGACCAGTCCTCGACTCGGCAGAACGTAATCGATTCGCATCTGACGGCCCTTGCCGAAACTTGCAGTGGCATCAGCATTGTCTTTGCCAGCTAATTCAGAGGCACCGATGCTGACAGGTTTTGAATCATGTAGTTTGTTGTTACTTAATAATGCTTGAATAGCTGACCGTCGACTGTCGCCTGATTCAGGATCAGAATTAAGGTCACCTGCGATTGCAAATAACGCATTGTCCGGTAAACCACCTGCAGTGCCGTTGTCATCAATGAGGTGGGTTGATGATGGGCCTGCAAGATAATCTGTCCAGAACCTGATCTCGTCATGGTTGCGACATCCGTTGTGATCATCGGCACCGTCAAACACCGGTGGTGTTGGGTGACTGGCAAGCAGGTGAACGACTCGCGTGCCAACCTGAATGGGAATATCAGTGTGATTCTTGCTTGATAGTCGCAATTGCTCCCACACTTTGTCTGTGTAGTAGGATTTTCCTGTCTCCGGAACCGTTGGTCGAAGGGCGTTGGGTAATTGTGACCAACGGTAATTCTGAAAAGTTCGTATCGAAGATTCGACGATGGGAAACCGACTATAAACAGCCATTGCGTATTGCCCAGGATAAACACCATATCCCCAAGCATCGTTTGCGTCCGTTGATTTGCCATTTCCATTCAAATCCAGCATGCTTGGTTGGCCCGTGTTGCTGGGGATGGCATAACGGTAAGGATATTTGATTGCCCTCAATCCATTTTGGCCGATCTCCAAATACTCGTCACAAAAAGCATCAACTGTCTTGCCTTCTTGGTCATAGTCAATTTCGTTCACCAACAGGATGTCAGGGCGGACTGACTGAACAATCGATGCGAGATCAATGGCTTGCCGGTTTTTACCGCCACGCAGTCGAGTGAGTACTTGACCAGACTGCTTGCCATAGAGAGACGCATTGAAGGTAGCGATTCGGATTACGCCAATATCTGCCCCCTCTTGGATCTGCGTTCGATTCTGGGCGAACAATTCTTGATGTAGCAAGGTCGAGCAGCCTGAGATCAGAAGGATGACCGCGATCACTCGAAAGCGCGTGAGGCGAAAGTTCATGGATGATGCAAATTCATAGGGGATTGCCTGAATAGGGGAAACCGTTGAAAGTTGAACAGCACCATAATCAATGGATCCCATCACTCTTAGTGTATCACTGATGAATAATCTGGTCTCACTCCCATCGCATGAATTGCATCGCTATCTGGGGGCTCGCTTGGTATCTGAGTCGGAAGTCGAATTCTGTGTCTGGTCACCTACAGCGGATTGTGTCCACATTTATCTTGAAGGGCGTGAGAATGAAGAACCATTCGCTCTTCAAAAGCAGGATGGTGGGTATCACCTCGGCACCATGGATCGTGTTGGTGTGGGAACTTGCTATTACTGCTCGTTTGATGGCGGTCCCAAAAGACCGGATCCTGCCTCGCGTTTTCAGCCTGACGGAGTGCATGGCCCAAGTCAGGTTGTTTCCCGTGAATTTGCCTGGACTGATTCTAACTGGCAGGGAGTGCCTCGTGATTCACTGGTCATCTATGAACTTCATGTCGGAGCTTTCACCGAGGCGGGAACCTTTCGTGCTGCTGCTGCAAGATTGGACGAGTTACTTGATTTGGGGGTCTCGGCGATCGAATTGATGCCGGTCGCTGATTGTGCGGGCAGGTGGAACTGGGGATATGACGGGGTCTGTCTGTTTGCTCCTAACCGAAATTATGGAACCACTGATGACTTGAAGTTTTTAATCAATGTTGCTCATGCCAAAGGTTTGGCTGTGATCCTCGATGTCGTTTACAACCATTTAGGACCGGAAGGCAATTATCTGGGTGAAGCTGGGCCTTATCTCTCACGCCGACATAGCACGGTGTGGGGATCCGCCCCGAATTTTGATGATCCAGAGCATGGGGCTGGATTGCGGCGATTTTTCATCGCCAATGCCATGACTTGGTTGGAAGAGTATCACTTTGATGGTCTGCGAGTTGATGCGATTCATTGCATGAAAGATGACAGTGAATGTCATGTGATCACCGAATTGAGCCAGGTCGTTCGCTCTTGGTCAACTGTTGCAAAGCGACCGGCGATGTTGATCGCGGAAACGAATGTGTTTGATTCAGAGATGTTGAGCCCTATTTGCGATGGGGGTTCTGATTTCGATGCGCAATGGTGTGATGACTTCTTGCACAGCGTTTTTGCCGTCGTCAGGCCCGGCGAGCATCTTTGTCATCGCAAATATGAATCAGGGTCGGATCTGGATCAGACTTTGCGATGGGGATACGTCCACGAGGGGACCCTTCGTGAAGAGAGAGGCAGAGTCCAGCCCAGTGAATCCGCCGATGCCGATGGCTTGATTTACTCGATTCAGCATCATGATTTCATTGGCAATCATCCGCTGGGCAAGCGGTTTCATCAACTCACCAGTGTCGAAACACAACGGGCAGCATCCGCCTTGCTTCTGCTATCGCCTGCGATACCGATGCTGTTCATGGGGGAAGATTTTTGTTGCGAAAATCCATTCCAATTCTTTGTGGATTTTGGTGACGCGGACTTGCGAACGGCCGTTGTTGAAGGTCGGAAAAGGGAGTATCCCCAGCATGATTGGTCGACCGGCGTGTTGCCCACGGATGCCGCCGCATTCCAAGAGTCAAAAATTGGATCTGTGCTGGATGGTGATGGGGAGATGAGAGCTTGGTATCGGGATTTGCTGGCGCATCGCAAACGTTGGATTGCTAGCAGGGTTTTGCGGCAGCAACATCTGGTCGTGGACAGTTGCATTGAAAAAGGACTTTTTGTTTTGCGTTATCAAACTGCGGTAAGTTGCGTGACAGTTGCAGTCCGACTGTCGGCCTTGCCCCATCACGATGATGTTTGTGACTTCACCGCGAATGGAGAATTGGTCATCGATTCGTGTCCAGATCGAACTTTATTGCTGCATTTATTGCCAAATCATGCGAAGATATTTATGCAAGAAATCACCTGAATGCAGGGGATAGTCAACCTTCCCGTACGCATGTAAACGCATTCATTGTGCCTAAAAGCAGGGTCTCGAGATCTGGATGTTCTTGTCGGTTCCGGGAAATAATGGATCAGTTCAAGAAAGGTTTTTATGCGTGATGTAGTGAGCTGGCGCATCGCAACGCTTTTAGTCCTCGTGTCTTGGGTAGGAGGCGGCGTGGTGGGTGCAGCGGTTGCACCTAAAGGTATCGACCAGTTACGTGAAGCTGATCTGATTGTGGTTGGTGTCATCGACAAAGTGGTGGTTGAGCCGGAGCGATCGAGGATCGAACGGGGGTTCGGCAATTATGATTGGGGTATTTATTTGACGCTCAACGTGAAGACAGTTGAGAAAGGTGAATTCTCTCAGCCTCAGATTGAGGCGCGGTGTTTTCGAGTGAAGTCTCGACGCAGTGCTACTGAATATTTGTCGGTCTTTGGGCATGACCCCATTCCTGGTGTTGGTACCAGGGTGAGGGTTTATCTGAGCCGCAGTGGGACCAACTGGAACGTCGTTCTCCCTAACGGCATCACTCCTCACGATGCCGATACTAACGAAACAGTTTGGCCAGATGGCAGTCTCGGTCAGGCTGGCGAACTTGCGGGTTTGTCAGGACTGATGTACACGTATTTGCTGCCGCTTGAACTCTGGGGGCTGGTGTTTTTTGTGTTTTTGCCTGTTGCGTTTTGCGTCTTCCGCGTGGTGCGATATTGGCGATGCAGGCAAGGATCTGATAAAGAAGAGAGCGAGTCTTTGGGTTGACTGACTGCAGACTTGCAATGAAAGTGCTGATCGATCAGGGGTGGGAAGTGGCTAACCATGCGTCAAGCAGGCTCTTAGATTGATAGTCTGTCATGTCATGTCGCGTTGACAGTTAGCAGCACATGCATTGAGATGAGTACGTGCCTGTCAGGATATCGACGCCTGATGGTCACTCCGTCTGTTTGAGTTCGTTGTCGAGAAAGCGTCTGGATTGAATTGTCGCAACTTCGTTTGTCAGTAATGAGTGTGAGAGGCAAATGCATGTTGTCGTGATCGGTGCGGGGGCTGCAGGCATGATGGCAGCGTATGCTGCAGCTACTCAGCATGCGACGGTCGTCCTGTTGGAAAAGAACAATAAGACTGGTGTCAAAATTTTGATGTCAGGCGGTACTCGTTGTAATTTGACCCATCACACGGATGCCCGTGGAATCGCTGACGCGTTTGGGCATTCAAAGAGGTTTCTGCAACCAAGCCTTGGCGGATTTCCTCCCCAAGCCGTGGTTGATTTTTTTGAATCAGCTGGGGTAGCTACCAAGATCGAGTCGACGGGAAAAGTCTTTCCAGTTAGCAATCGTGCCGTCCAAGTACGTGATGCCCTGCATGGCTACGCGGTTGATGCTGGAGTAGAGATGAGGACTGGCTGTGGGGTAACTGGTATTCGTCCAGATGGACAAAAATGGCTGGTTGATACAGGGCAATCAGTGATCGCGACGGATCGTGTGATTGTCACCACTGGCGGAAAAAGTTGGCCGGGTTGTGGAACGACAGGCGATGCATACGCATGGATGACTGAACTTGGGCATGCAGTCGAACGAACGCGGCCAGCACTGGTGCCGTTGTTAGGTGGAGAGCAATGGATGAGAGATTTGTCAGGTTTAGTCGTTGATGATTCCATTGTGACAGTGTTGCCCGTAGCGGGTAAGCAGAAATCGTTGGCCTGTAGGCGAGGGTCCCTGCTCTTCACGCACTTCGGTTTTTCTGGACCTGCCGCTATGGATGTTAGCGGTGCAATCACGGCCGCCGCCTCTTTCGATCAGGTTCGCATGATTGCGGATTTGGTTCCGCAATGCTCGGAGGAAGAGGTGCAAGCGGCATTCAGCAATCGGCAAGACAGTGGAAGAACAAAAGTATCTTCGTTGTTGGCAATGTGGCTACCCAACCGGCTTGCCAGTGGAATCGTCGCGCAGTTGGGGCAGGATGCTCGACTGGCGGAACTTTCCAGGAAGTCGAGGAATCGATTGACACAGGACTTGAAACGAATGCCACTGCCAGTCAGAGGAACACGGGGATTCGAAAAGGCAGAGGTGACTGCTGGTGGAGTTCGACTTGATCAAATTAATCCTCGCACCCTTGAGAGTCGTATTCACAAGGGGCTGTTCATTGCGGGGGAACTCTTGGATGTGGATGGACCTATAGGTGGGTACAACTTCCAAGCAGCTTTCAGTACTGGGCGAGCAGCCGGTCTCGCAGCATCGGCTTGAAGGAGCTGCCTGCAACCATCAGCGGTCTAGTCACTGACTGTGTTCAGACCTTAGATTGAAGGCGCTCTCTCTGACTGAAAGTGCTGCCTCCGAGTCATCCAACAATCGTGGATTTATGCCAGATTTGATTGCCCAAGGCCCGATGAGTGAACATCGCTGGCGACGCGAATTGCCAGCGATAACCCGAAGCACCGAGGTGTTAATTGGGCGTGCTGAGGCTGACTGGAACGTGCCATGGGACAGTAAGATTTCCCGAGCTCATGTTCGCTTGACGCCCATGACCGACAATCGTGTCGATGTTTACTGTGAGGCGAACGCACGCAATCCTGTGTTCTTCAGGGGAAAAAAAACAACGAGATTCACGCTCGTACCCGGTGAGCATTTTGTCATTGGAAGTACAACGTTTACGCTCGCGAATCGACCGGGGGCCTCTGATGCTACCAGTGACATTGACCTGACGGAGCATGAATTTGATCATGCGATGTTGCGGCGACGCAATTTTCGTGATGCCGCCGGCAGAATTGAAATGTTGAGCTGTCTGCCAGATTTAATTACCAGCAGCAGCAGTGATGAGGAACTGTTGGTACGCGTTATTAGTGTCTTGCTGCAGGCTACGCCTGCAGCTGCAGCAGTTGCGATCGCATCGGTTGATGCCAATGCTACTGGAGATGTCGATGATGGATTTTCGATCCTGCATTATGATAGTCGCGTTCCTGACAAAGATGGGCCAACGGTTAGTGCGAGGTTGGTTAGAAAGGCGGTTGAACGCCGCGAAAGTATTCTACACCTGTGGTCAGCAGCAGCGAATGAAAACCACACATTCACATCCAGTGAGGAAGCAGATTGGGCTTTTTGTGTTCCCATGCGAAGCGAAGCCTG
>Ga0315322_10002250_pt1 | contig 14910 bp, 16 predicted proteins | sample M110021515metaG_FD_203461 | JGI IMG/M metagenome (GOLD analysis project Ga0315322, IMG submission 203461) | Ammonia-oxidizing marine archaeal communities from Monterey Bay, California, United States - M1 100m 21515 | ecosystem: Environmental > Aquatic > Marine > Intertidal zone | place: USA...
CGCCAAGATAACCAAGACCAGTATTAATGCCGGCACCCATACCGACAGGTGGCCTGCCTTCTGAAGTAATTTTTTCATTAAATATCTCCACTGCTTTAAGCATGTCTAATCCACACTGTACCGCTGTCCGAGGATGGTGTAGATCTTCTATAGTTGCGTTGTGTACGTGCATACTTGCATCACCAATATATTTTATAACCATGCCGTCTGCATCTAATATAGGTTGCGTAATTGCATCCATATAGCCATTCATAATTTTAGTTAGGCCTTTTACATCATCACCAAACGATTCACCTAATGGTGTAAAGCCTCTTAGGTCTGAGAAGCAAATTGAAACTTCTTTCTTCATACCGTCTTTGATTAGTGCAGGATTCTCTTGTAGCATACGCACTACTGTTGGCGATGCATATCCTGCAAACTGTTTCTTAATCTCTTGCTTCTGAAAGTATTCACTTACAAATCTATTAAACACTGCATGTAAACCAACTAGTACTACTGTTACTATTGGCATAGTTGCGTCAAGCAAATACAAGTGTGTTGTCCAAGCATAATAAACAGCATAAGCGAGTCCTCCCACAAATGCAATTATACTGCCTCCAGCTAACCAGTAAGGTGCAAATCGTCCAAGAAGCACAAGGGCTATGCCCAAGACTGCTGTTGTGATCAACTCCACCAAGAGTGCCCAGTAAGGACGTTGAATTTGGTCTCCGTCTATTACTGTCTGTAGTGTTACTGCTGCTGGTATATAATTGGCTTGTGGTCCTGTCGGACTAGCGATTAAACCGCCTATGCCTTCTGCGGTTACTCCTATTATTACTGTTTTTCCTGCCAGCATAAAGAAATGTTCTTCTTCGACTACGCTGATAGTTTCAAACTCCTTATTCCAACGCAACCATATTTGGCCGTTTGGATCAGTTTTAATTATAGGATAACCTGGTACTCGTATTGCTTCAATTCCGCCGCCTGCTTCCTTAACTTGGTAACTGGGCTTCCCTGTTGCTACACGAATAACCTCCACTGCTAAAGCTGGATACGTGGCATCCCGCACACGCATAAGAAGAGGCACTCTACGCACCACTCCGTCGATTTCTGGGTTAGTGTTCAACACTCCCACACCGTCGGCATTATCTCCTAACAATGGTATAGGACCCAACATTCCCGGCCATTCAAACATATATGGCAGTGGGTTTCCTATCTTCGCAATTCCACGCGGGACCGAGTTGCGATCGGCTTGTGTAGTACCTGTTTGTGCTATAACTACACCATTGCCTGCAAGTGCTTCGGCTAATGTTATGTCCCCGCCTAGTCTATCGGGCTCTGACATAATAATAGGCATCACTATGATGCCAGCACCTGCTTCTCGAAGCTTCCAGATTATATCTGCAAGAACATCTCGCTTCCAAGGCCATTGTCCATACTTTTCAATGGCTGCTTCGTCGATAGTAACGACAGCAATATCTTGGGATAATGTTGGCTGATCTGAGGTTTGGAGTATATCGAAAGACTTCAGCCGAGCCGTTTGCACTACAGAGCTATCGTTGTAGTGAAACCCTATCATAATGAATGCTGTAACAAAAGCTACAGCCCAATGTGTAATATACTTGCTCATGCAGTATTTATGTTACTTAGTGGGGTGTGAAGATTTTATTACTTCACGTTGTTCTAGTTGTTGTTTAAACATTGCTTGAACTTCGGGTGCGTTGTCTGTTGCTCTTAAGAACTCTAGTATGCCACTCCAACTGTTGCCCATAAACAGTATCCAACCGTCCTTGTATAATATACTATGACTGTTTAAATTTTTGAAATAAAAGTTTTTGTAGTGATATTCATTCATCACTAATATTTAGTTTTGTGTAATAGTAGTTGTACCACAACCATTTGCATTTACACAATTTTGATTTATTGAATATACTTGTCCTGTTGAACTATCTTGTGTAAGATCAAGTCCTGATTCATAACCCGACATTGAGATACTAGCATTGTGATTGCCACTTCCGTCTTGTGTTATGTCAACTGTTTGATCACTACCTACTGCTATTTCTGTATAGTGAGATCCTGATCCCCATTGATTAACATCTATATCATTGTCATCACCTTGTACAGAAATAAATGCTTTTTTATCGCTGTCATTCAACTGGCTGGTATTGACATTGTTAATATCTCCATCTATATCTACAGCAATATAGTGTCCGTTGTTACCTACAGTATTATTATGATTTTGTGTAATACTTAATATATTAGAATCACCGTCGATATCAAACTCAACTCTATTATCGTCAGCACCTGTTGTAACTCCTTGGTCAACTGTTGTTGTATTAGAGTTGCCAGTGATCCCAAACAATATAACATTGTTTTCACCTTTTTGTTTGAGTGTGGTGTTGTTATTATCTCCAACTATCTCTGCTTTTGCTAAACTACCATTACCTGCAATAAGATTGTCATCACCGTCTTGTACAATAATAAGTGTATTACTATCTCCTACTTGTTCAATGTATATGCCGTTGCCACTGTGTGTTACTGCTCTTGATGTTGTGATCTGATTAGTTTGTGAATTGCTTATGCTTGATGTATATGTGGTTGTTATTGCAACTAATCCTTCTTCTTGCAATGCTCTTAACAAGAAAGCATTTTGATTATCAACAAGAGAACTATATGATAAAAATTGTCCATAACCAGTAGTAACCATTACGGTACCACCATTGGAACCATAGTCCCATTTATACCAACTCATATAATTATTACCTGTGCTGTTTTTGGCCATTGCTGTACCGCCACTTGCTGTAAACAATTTGTCTGGTCCTGGCAATGTGTTTTCACTTGATGTACTTGAAGCATAATCGCCTACTGCAACTGAACCAAAACAACTGTTACAACTTTGGGAATACCATGTCATTGATCCCACAGACATTTTAGTTTCTATCAGTGCTTCAATACTGCTATTTCTGTTGGTTGCACCGTTGACTCCTACTATGAGTAATTTACCACCACCATTTACATAGTTGTCATACGCTGTCTTACAAGTACTACCACAGTTTGAAGTTCCTGCCATATCAATAACTAAATCTTGGCCTGATATTGCACTTGAACTTACTGTGCCACTTGTACTTCCTGTCACAGTAAATCCTAAATCTTCAAGTTCGCTTTTTAAATGATTGTATTGTGAGGCGGTGCCTGGGCTACCGTTACTATAATATATAAAGGCATCATTTGCCCAACTACTGGTTGGTTTGAATAATAGTAATACTATTAGTGCCTTCGCTACCCAATCTATAGTCATATAGATAGAACTCCCCTTGTTCAACATCTAGCGTGTAATCGTGTCTAGTATTTAACTTCAATCTAATAAAGCCGCCCTGTTCAAAGTCTTCACGTTGCCATACCCAATTTGGATCTACTTTGTCTAATCTAATTTGTGTTTTGGGATCAAACCCTACAATAGGAACATTTGATAATAGCCTAGCGTTTTGTCTTTTTAATTCATCTTGGAACAAAGCCGCTAGTGCTTCATTAAGTTTGTCTAGCATGTCATGTAGCATGTCAGCTAACATAAAGTCTGTTTCATCAAGTGCTGTTGCCCATATACCTTCAATGCTGTCTTTGAGTGCATCGCCTTCTAAACCGTCAAACTCTAAAAAGTCAACACCTAAGAAGTCTGCTAATTTTCTACGTCTTTGCATTTCTGCTTCTGAGTATTCATCAATAGGTGTACGCTTGCGCAATAGTAATAAGTTGTTAATTTGGTCTTCGCTTAGATCTAGCAGTACTGGCGGTGTTGGCTTACGCATACCGTGTACTGTTGCTGTTGCTTGAAATGCTTGATTAAGAACTACAAACCCTGCATCTGTTTCAACAGTGATTTCACCAGTGTAACACATGCCTGCTGTATCACAACTAGGTAATAGTGTAATCATACTTCCGCCCATTTCGTCGACAACCATAATAAAGTCTGTACCACGCACACCGATAGTAGCACTTGGAGTTCTTATCTTTACATTCTGTTTGTATTTTTTAGCAATTTGTCCACTTGCATAACGCACTGTACCTAAACTTGCTTTAAGGGAAAGCGATCCTATATCATTTGCTGGATCATATACAAACTCGTCAATTATTAATCTTGATTGTTCTGTAATGTCAACTCTTGTTTCGTCAACAAAGTCAATACGCATAGTACCGTTTGCTGTAACAGCTTCGTCCATGCTCATAACACCAGCACCAACTTCGCCTTCAATTACAATTTTGCCTTCTCTTTCAAGAACACCTGACCCTTGTATCTGACCAATTTCACCTACATTAGCATGAGCTAATTGAGCAAATAGTATTACAAATAAAGTAAGTTTAATCCGATTGAGTAACGTCGACATCTTGATTATCACCGTCAAAGTCAGCATCAAATGTGTTGTCACCAATTCCGCTTTGTGTAATAGTATAACTACTTCCGCCGCCATCTACATTTAAATTAATTGTATGCCCTGTGCTGCCGTCACCGTCTACATCGATATCAATAACATTACCTGCACCACTTGAACTTAGTAGTCCACTTGTTGCACCGCCTGTTGCTGTACTTGCGCTGTTGTTAACTACTACTGTGATGTCTGCATTTTTGCCGTCAACATCAGATTCAATTACGTTACCGTCGCCTGTGATTGTAAAGTTAATCTCTGTACTATCAGAATCTGATGTATCACCTACGTTAAAGTCAAATGTGTTTGAATCACCTGTTGTAGTTATATTAAGTGTAACGTCTTCACAATTAGTTCCGCTTGTGCTGTCACAACTTAGATCTACTGCGTTTGAGTCACCTGTAAACACCCACGTACCTGTGTAAGTATTACCTTGAATGTCAGCTGCTATTGTATTTAACTCACCTGTTTGTGTTATAGCAAATGTCATGTTAGAGCCATCTAAATTTACGTCTGTAGTACTAGTACCAATTACGTTATCTGTTCCGTCTTGTATTATGTCTAAATCTAATGTATCGCCCACTTGCTCAATGTATATGTCATTTGCTACTACCGGTCCACTTAACATTGATACAAGTACTAATGCATAGAAGCTATGATGTATGTACTTTTTGTTCATGTTTATCCCTCATTTTTGTTATCTTTATCTATCCTTGGATAACATAAGTCTACTTTATTACAGTATAATCTACTTTCAGGCCATTTCTTTAATGCGTCTTTCATTGGTAATGGTCTTATTTTTGGTATACCGCCTTTGTATCTTGTTTCATCCTTGAACTTCCAAAGTCCTTTTATTTCACCTTCATATACCAACTGTACTACACCTGCTTCAATAGCTGCTCTCACAGCATAGTTTGTCGGTTCGTTAACAGAATACCCTGTTTCTGATTCTATCAACTTTGTTCCTAAATCTAAGAACTTAAATACATCCGCTCCGGACCTTGAACTTGCTATTGTCTTCTCTGTTGCAATGCTCAATAATACTTTGCCTGTGCTTACGCTTACTAGCCTCATCACTACTGTAACTGTATCAACTCTATACTCAGTTTGTGCGCCTACTCCAAGATATCTTGCACCAGCACCTCCAACAGCAATATTGGAATCATATCCAATTATACCGCCTTCTAAGATCAGTCCAGCAAAAACCATTGGCTTTAGCTCTCTCGGACCGTTAGGTAAATCTTTTTCGTATGTCTGTCGTGTGTTACGGATCAGCTGTCTCTCTTTGATCAGATTGTCCATTCCCACACGTTCAACTGCTTCAAACCATGTTTCGTTGCCTACTTCAGATAGTGCCTTTATAACCCATACTTCGCTTCCTTGTGTAACTGCACTACTTAGATTAGCAATATTGTCTGCTGGCTTACGTTGTCCAGTTTTATCTGCAAAACTGTAAACTGCAATAGTCATTTTATCGCCATCTAGTTCTGGTACTTGTAACATACGTTCTGCTAAAGGAGCTGGTTGTATTCTCGGTGGACCTGCGTCCGCTTTAATTGCCAAACTCTGTTGCATAGTATTACTACAGCCAGATACTGTTACTAGGATGCCTAATAAGATTAATAAACGTTTCATTAGAAGTTGAAATCTCCGCTTCCTGGGATCTCGATAGTAGTTGTGCTTCCATCTTCTTCAACAATCGTAAGTGTAATACTTCCTGTTGTTGGATCTTTAGCCCACGATATTTGTGAACCTTCGATTTCTGCTGATCCACTGTTTGCGCAACTATCTCCGCAATCAGCAAACATACTATCTACCATTTGTTTACTAAGTGTTGCGTATATTCTTGACTCAACGTTCTTAATAAATTTATTAAGGGTAGTGTTTTCTAACTCTCGTTCTAATCTTGATGCCTCTTGTTCTGCCTTATCTAGTAAATCTTGTTTTCTATTATGTTGTAGTTGCTCAACACTCAATACGTGTGACGAGTAACCATTTCCATAATGGAATGCTGGAGACTTAAATCCCCAAGTAAGATCTGCACTAGCACTTGTTGCATAAATTGTAAAGATAAAAACAATAGCTAGGATTTTGTTAAAAAAGGTCATTAAAACTCTCCCCTATGTACTTCTATTTATCTATACGCCCCCACGCTCTGCTACACATATTTATCAACTTTGGTGTAAATCTTTTTACACCTACTGAAAAAAAATACTATACATATATCCAAAACTAAATATGTTTATGAATGAACAAGATTACATATGGGAGGCACTTGATGATGTATTTCCTAGAGCCGAAACAACATCAGTATACAAAACAGATCTAAAGTTAGAATTAGAAACACTAGAACGTGGTAGTATAGAAAACGCATTAGATGCCTCTGAAGGCAATCGTACAAAAGCAGCCAACATGTTAAGTATCGGCCGCACTTGTTTAATTGCAAAAATGAAGAAGTATGAATTAGTTTAAATAGTAGCGTTTGGATCGTTAGTAGGTTGTACTTTAGTTTTCTCTACTGGAGGTTCGCTTGTAGCAGCCTGCTTTTTCTCTGATTCCGCTTTGTCTAATTTTTCAATATTAGCAAGGTCTTTGAGTAACGGACCCATTTCTACAATATTTCTAATTGCACCGCCGCTGTGTGCTGTGCGCATTGTTACAAGAATATTTTTTGTAGGAATCTTTTGCGCACCATCGGGGCCAACTGTTGCTACTGCTTCTTCCGAATTAAGATTACCAATAACATGTAGTCTATGGTTTGCAGATCCAGTTTCGTTTACTACTCTTAGGTCATAAAGTTCTAATGCTGATAAAAGTCTAGAATCAAATGCTAGTTCTTTGTATGCAATTTTTGCAGTAGGTGAAAGGATAACCATTGTTACGCCTTCTTCGCCTCTTGTTGCATGGAAGTTGATAGCATCATAAACTTTCTGCACAAGTTTGTATTCCATCTGTGTGTTGTCGCCCTTGACATATTTTTGTACCTGTATTGCCATTTGAGCATACAGTTTTTCAAACGGACCTTGGCTATAGTTGTATTCTTTGTAGTCTTCTGAGTCGCGACTTTTAAATTTATATTTTGTCTTTAAGTTGTCTGGTAGCCTAAAGTCAAAGATACTTTCAAAGAAGTCACTAGCAGTTTCCCATTCAGCACCGCTTACTTGTCCAAACTGTTTTACGCTGCCTGCCTTTAGACTTAGCAATCTTGTAGTTTGTCCGTCGTATGCAATCTTAAGATCAACTTTAGTTACGCTTTGCTGTGTTGCATCACCACCGTCTGAAATAACTTCAACAATGTTTGCTTTAGGATCTGCCTTTGCTTTGTCAACTGCTGTCATTGCCCGCTTATTACTATTTGCATATTCAACAGCGTGATCAACTTGTGTTTGTAATGATTTAATTACTTTAGTATCAACTTCAAAGTTTCTAACTAGGTTAAAGTCTGTTGGTGATCCCATAGGATCAGCTTCATCGATCCATAACTTTAATGGCTTCATAGAAGCAGAATTTAGTGTAAGTTTAAACTTGTAATCGTCGTCTTCTACTTCGGCTGTTTGATAATCTGTTTTGCCGTCTACTTCGCCTTGTGCAACAACACCCTTTAGGATACGTACAACGTCACTAGATTTAACTGCTCGGCCGCCAGCTGCAAACTTAGCTGTGATAGCCGAGCCAAGTATTGCTTCTGCAATGTCGCCTTTGTTAGGAACTAACGATCCTTTAACTGCTTCATTTTTGTATAAATCAGTTACTTTAACATTTTCACCGTCGATTTCAAATTCTGTTGTTCGACACCATTCTGGATAGTTATCAGTTGCATATGCAAGCCACTTTTTAGTAGAGGTGTTGTTTCCGTTTACTAGAATTTTACTAACTACTCCGTACTTAGTATCCTTACCACTTTTGTATTCAAACGTTCTTTTATCGTTGATACTTTTAGCTGTAGCATTTAGGTACTTCATAGGAGATTGTTCTCCAGTAGCTTTCCAATTGCCCTGCGACATCTTAGAAGCTTCTAATAAAGGTTGTCTAAATTGAGTAAAGCGCATTGATATATTCCTAATTCTTTTTAGTATTTATGCAAGTTTAGGAAACAACATATCAGTACAAAACTTATCTACGTCAGCTTCGTCTAGTCCTAGTGACTTCATTACATTTGGCGTGTGAGGATTCTGTTGCTGATTGTGGCAATAATAGTTTTGTGCTTCTATTATTTCATCTTTGGTAAATTTGTTGTTACCTTTGCTTACACCAACTTCATCAAAGTATGCTCTTAGATTGTCTGTTGCAATACGAATAATTTCATTTGATTCTTCTTCTGTCTTTACGTTACTTGCTGCCAACATTTTTCCTGTAAAGATATTAGTTGCCCATTCAGGTAATTTACGAGCTTTCTCAGGTACAAAATGATCTACGCTTTCAAAGTATCCGTCAATCATAGGATGCTGTTTATCTGCACTCGCTGAAAAGTCGTGGAAGGCACCAGTCATTTTATTCTTACCGGCAATAACATCAAAGCCGTATATAGGTGCTGGATTATCTAGTGTTGGGAAAAGACATACGTGCATCATCCACAAGCCCTTAGACTCCCGTGCATCAACTACATCAATATGAGCTCTTCGTACACTATCATTAGCCCAAACGCGGTTAATCCAACCACCATCGGGGCGGTTAAAATAATCCAATCCGGGTTCATTAATTTCTGTAGCTTGTTCGTCAAAGATTGAAATAATTTCATCTTTGCAATCAATCAGTTTGTTCCATATAATGCTCAACGTCTGGTATCTCCATTAATTCTTTAAACAAGTCTGTAGCAAAACTAAAGCATTTTCTTGCTTCGTCTGCCATATCATCATTTACAAGTTCTCTAATTTGTGTTTTGGTTTGTTGTACATCGCCTTTGAAGTTGTACATTTTTCCTTGTCCGGGTACCTTACGTTTAATCATTTGTCCGCCACTTAGGTCTCCCATATGTAATGTGTACATATGTGCTACAAGTAGTTCTGGCTCATGCATAATACCCTTAAGGTGTTCTACAAATGCTAGTGTACTTGCTACAGTCTTAGGAGGATTTTCGTGTGGCCACAATTCTCTAAAGTCATCTAGTATATATTGTTTACGATAGATATCTTCAATATGATTAACTTTACTAGTTACACTTACAAGTGCTTCTAATAAATCATATTTCATATGTTGATTCCAAAGATAAGTTGCATAAAATTCTGGGTGAATCTTTCCGCTCATTAATACTTTGACAAACTGTTGACGTTCTGCCTCTTGATGGTGTTCCCACGTTAAATCTTTTAAATTACTCATTCAGTATCCACTTTCACCTGTAAAGGAAAGCCTTGGTTTCTACTAAGATTAGTAGCTTCAATTGCTTTCATCTCTGCTATCTCATATGTATATATGCCTGCGATACCAGAACCCTCGTGGTGAATGGTTAATGTAATTTTTTCAGCTTGGTCTCTTGAATGTTTAAATATTTCTTGTAGTACATTCATTACCCAATCCATAGGTGTTGCATCATCATTAAGCATGACAACCTTATACTTAGAAGGTTCATTGTCAGTTACTTTAATTTTTTCATCAATCTTTATGTCTTCTACTGTCTCAGTCATCATAAATGCTCCTTTGTTGTGGGGGAGGTATTTCACTCCCCCTAGACGTTTTACTTACTGTCGATGTATGAACTATCGTTAATCTTAATAGTCTTAGGCTTTAATGCTTCTGGTACTTCACGTACTAAATGCACATTCAGCATACCTAGTTCAAGGTTTGCGTTTGCTACCTTTACATGGTCAGCAAGTGTGAACTCTCTACGGAAGTTGCGTCCGCCAATACCTTTGTGTAGGTAATTAACATCTTCACCTCCTTTAGGAGCAGTTCCCTCAATCTTTAATTGATCACCATCTGTTGTGATTGAAAGATTGTCCATACCAAAGCCAGCAACGGCTAATGAGATCATATACTCATCATCGTTAATTTGTGCTATGTTGTATGGGGGATAACCATTTCCGTTTGGACTGCTTGCAAATCCTCTTTCGAGTTCATTAAATAGTCTATCAAAGCCAATTGTAGCTCTGTGGAAGTGTGGTAGGTCTAGAGTTGTTAGTCTTGTCATTGTTTTCTCCTTATAATAAGCAAGATTAATTTATGTACCCTTTCGGCGTACACATTTATTTATATCATTTGTTTGCGTACACAGAATTAAATTGTTGTGTACAACGAACAAACGTTGTGCATTTGCTAAGTTGCTTGAGCTTCAAAGCGCCTGCATATGTACAAGTTGATCGAATGCCTCCGAGCAAGTCTTGTATTGTTACTGCGATATCGCCCCTATAAGGAACAAGTACTTCGCGGCCTTCTGATGAACGATAGTCTTTAAGTCCACCAAAATGTTTTGTGTTTGCTGCATCACTACTCATTCCGTAGAACTGCACAAACTGTTTTTGTTCATAGTGTGGCATATAGTTACCATTATCTAATAGTGTTGCTTCGGCACTCAAGTAATGTTTGGTAATTACTTCGCCGCCACCTTGATCATGTCCGGCAAGCATACCGCCAAGCATTACAAAGTCTGCTCCGCCTGCAAATGCTTTAGCTACATCGCCAGGACAAGTGCAACCGCCATCGGCAATAATGTGACCGCCAAGACCATGCGCAGCATCTGCACACTCGATGACAGCGGAGAGTTGAGGATAGCCAACACCAGTCTGTATGCGAGTAGTGCATACACTACCAGGACCAATACCAACTTTAACGATATCTGCTCCACTTAAAATTAACTCCTCTGTCATTTCTCCAGTAACCACGTTACCTGCTATAATTACTAAGTCCGGAAACACATCACGTACCTTACGAACATGCTGTGCAAAGTGATCACTATAACCATTTGCAATGTCTATACATACATATTTAAGTTTGTTGTCACATTCGTTTTTTACTTGCAACAATTTGTTATAATCACTTTCGCCTGTGCCAATGCTCATTGCTACACATTCGGTACGTTCAACAGGGCCATTGAAGTAATGAATAAGGTCTTCTGCACTGTATGTCTTAACCAAACAAGTAAAGATATCACCTTCAGCAAGTTTATCTGCCATTTCAAATGTACCAACACCATCCATGTTACTTGCCATAATAGGAATACCATTGTAATGATCTTCCATTCTGTTTTCAGGAAAGTCTGGCTGGTAGTTCCTAAACTGAAACTTACGATTAAGTTTAACTTGCGACCTACTTTTCAAAGTACTACGCTTAGGGCGTATAAGCACATCCTTGTAGTCTAGTTTTATATCTTGGTCAATACGCATTAAATTCTCTTTTCACCGAAGTTAAAACTTATACTGATTCTATCAGTATTTGCTTGATTGCCTTGTACACTATGTTTCATCCAACTTGGAAAAATATACAAGCCGCCTGTTTTGGCTGCATAAGTTGCTCTTGTACTTGTAAAGTATGTTTCTTTTTCTACGTGTGCAGGTATGTGATATTCAGCACCATCATTGCGTTCAAACTGTATGTTACCTTGTTCTGGCTTTGCATCTATATAGTATACTCCACTAAACACACTACCAACATGATTGTGTAGATGGTTATAAGAACCAGGCGGATTAATGTTTAACCAAATGTTGTATAACTCTAACGGACCTATACCTACTTGCTTTGCACAGTTGTAAATTTCTCTGTCTAAATGTTCTGCGAGCTTGTCAATTTCACTAAACTCACCTTTACCAATATCGCTTGTTTGGTATCCGCCATAGTTACTAATGATATTACCTACATCATTTTTCTTACGTTCATATGCCCAGTGCTTTACTGCTTTGTTGTCAACAACGTGTACTACGCTGGACCAAATTACACTAGGGAACCACATCTCTGTGTGCATTGCCATTTTTAGTAGCCTTGTTCGTTTGCTTTGTTACGCAACTTCTTTAGCCAACGGGCTCTTCCGGCTGCTTTTGCTTTCTTACGTTTTTCACTTGGCTTTGTGAAATGTTGACGTTCACGTAGTTCTTGTAAAATACCATCTTCTTGTATTTTCTTTTTGAACTTCCGTAGCGCAAAATTAACGTCTCCGTTGCGCACTTCTACACGAAGGCCTTGTTTTTGCCTATCGTCGCGATTGTTATTTCTTCTCAAAATATCCTCCTAATTGGGTCATGAAATCTAAATCAAATATTCTATTATTACTAATATGATTATACACTAGATCACTACCGTTTGTCAACCAAAAAGTTTTAGGTTTTGCAATTAGATAGCTAGATAGTGCATGAATGTGTGTAGAGCAATTGTCTAAATCAAGTATACATATATTGCTCTGATGAAAAATTGATAGTAGCCAATCTACATGGTTAGGATCAAATTTATTATCATCGTATACGTATACATTACAAGCTAAATCACTATTAGATAATATAGTTTGTACTTCGTTTTTGATGTCTGTGGATGGATGTATAAGAACAATAGTTAATACGTCACTGAAAATTTTGTCAGGATATGTAATTATATTAATTTTTGTCAAGTGTCACCTTTATCTCTAAGCCTATTAAAAATAGTACTTTCATTTTGTTCAGCATTTTGAACATAGCCTGTTGGTAGATACTTAGGATCTTCCCAAGGCAATGAATCAATCTTACCCTTAATATATAGCGTTTTATAAAATTTTGCTGTGTCTTCTGGATTCTCTGACTTCCAACGCTGTTTTGCATTAGTTATGTTTACATCGTTTTCTTTTTCGTCAAGCGCCTTTGCCCGGTCGGACTCTTCCAATGACTCTATAGTCTTTTTTTTTGACTCTAGTTCTTCTGGGTAGAAGATTTTGTTTTTTGTGTTTGGTATTCCAGAGGCCACTTGCTCCTGTGTACTGTTAGGAATTTGTCCTTGGTCCGCCTCCACTGCGCTCCGTTCTGGTACATCTGTTTCATCACCGGCTTCTCTATCTCGTTCATCAAGTTCCACATCATCATCTTGTATATTGCTGTCTGTAGGTTGATCCACTGTTCCATCTATTTCTCCTTCGGTTGGGTCCACTTGTCCAGTGTCGTCTTCTCTGGCCACAGCCAATTCGTCGGCATCGGATCTTCCTTGTTGTCCGGTTCCAATGGCAGGTTCCCTAGAAGGTTCTTCAACCTCTCCGCTGGCGTTAGTTCCGATGTCATTTAGTTCTTCCTTTTGTTCCGCAGGCGGCGCAGGAGTGTCAATATTATAAACAGGGTTGTCAATTATACGTTGTGCTCTTGCTTGTTCGTATTCGGCTCTTTCACGCCGAAGACGCTCACCGTCGTCATCTTTGGGCTTTCTATTAAAGTCAAAGGTATATTGTGCGGCTATTAATAGTAGGACGGCAAGCGGATCAAACACAAAGATAATAATAATTATTACCCAACGTACTGCTTCTTCGAGCATGTTACTGTCTGCGGATTCGCCATATACGAATTCAGCAATGTATTTGATAGGTCCTACTTCTGCTTCTAGTTTGCGATATTCTGCTTCTAGAACTATTTTTTCTTCTGTAAGTGTGTCAATTTCTGTGTTAGCATCTTTGATACGATCTTGTTGTGTGTCAATATCTGCTTCTAATTGTTGTGCGTTGCTTTTGTCACCAAGTTGACTGCGTAGTCTTTCAATTAGTGTTTGCGATTGTGCTACTTGTGATTCTGCACTATCACGTAGCCTTTGTATTTCGTCTCTTGCTGTTGTAATAGCAGGTGATTCAGTTTGACGTACTTCGTCAATTTTACCTAACATAGTTAGTTCACGTTCTTTAAGTGCAGGTATTTGCACTTCACGTATATCTTTAACAACACCTGCTAAACGAAAACGTTCCATCTTAACAGTCTTAGTTGCTTCATTGCGTACTGCCGCTACTTCACCTTGTATCTGTGTTATACGGTCACGCTGTGCCGCTACCCATGCTACTAATGCTCTACGTGTGTTTCCACCAAATGCTCCGTCACTAGTAACGCCTATGATAGCTTGTCCAGCACGTATCTGATCACGCTCTTTACTTTGCAGTTGATTAGTAACACGAATTATTTCTGCTTCTAGCCCTGCTATTTGTGCTAACAACGGCTCTACACCTGAACTGTCTGCCTTTAGCTCTGTAATCTTAGTTTCATATTCACTTGCACTAGTTTCTAGACGTAGTACTTCTGCTTGTATACTTGTAAGCTGATCTTCATATGGCTTAGTACGTGTTGCGTCATTTGTCCTAGCGTCAGTAATAATTTTGTTCTGTTGTTCAATAGCAGGCTGTATGCGTTCAAACGCTAAGTCTATACGTCCTTGCTCTTTGTCAATCTGTGATTGTAGTGTTGCGTCAGCACCTGTATCACTGTTTTCTAACTGCGCAATGCGTGAGTTAGCACGAGTAATAATAGCATTTTGTCTAGTAATCTCACTTGTAATACTTTCAACTCTTGCAACACTTTCTTCACTTGCACTGGTTTGTTCAATATGTGCTTTTGATAGGAAACCAAAGATGCCCATGCTTGTAATAAACATG
>Ga0315322_10002252_pt1 | contig 14908 bp, 9 predicted proteins | sample M110021515metaG_FD_203461 | JGI IMG/M metagenome (GOLD analysis project Ga0315322, IMG submission 203461) | Ammonia-oxidizing marine archaeal communities from Monterey Bay, California, United States - M1 100m 21515 | ecosystem: Environmental > Aquatic > Marine > Intertidal zone | place: USA...
AATTACATCGAGAATCTTGTGTCTCACGAACTCGTCTTCGAAGCGGAGAGGTTCCTTCGACAGAATCTTGTCACCCTTGATGACAATCGCGCTGTCTAAGCTACCGCCCTGAATTTTTCCTAATTTCAGAAGTTCCTCTATATCCTCGAATATAGTGAATGTGCGAGCAGGTGCAAGTTGAGCGACATAGGTTTCAGGATCAATGTCGATAGATAAATGTTGGACATGTATGCCGCGATCGTCGGCGGAAGTGCAGGTAATGCGAAACCCATCGTAGGGCAGTGCTATAATGGAACGATTCCCTGAAGTCACGGAGATGGGTTCGTCCAAGACGAAATACTCGCGATCTGCTTCTTGATCAACTGGTTCGGACTCTTGCACTAAATTCACGAATGGTCTTGCTGACCCGTCGAGAATTGGAGGTTCGCTGGCATCCAATTCCACCACTGCATTATCCACTCCACAACCAGCAAGGGCACTCATTATATGCTCGATGGTGTGAACCTTGGCATTCCCCTCGCTGATGGTAGTACTACGAACAAAATCAGTCGCGTTTGAAAATTTAGGTCGAATTTCAGGTTTCCCGAAAAGGTCTAATCGACGAAAAACGATACCGGCGTTAACCTCTGCAGGCTTCAGGGTGAGCTTAACAGCTTCACCCGTGTGAAGAGATTTCCCCGTAAGACTGCGTTCCCTTAAAATTGATCTTTGCTTAGCCGCCATACAAGGGGGAAATTTCTACCCGAAGGCACCTCGACTGTAAAGACGGAAGGTCGATGAAGTTTCTCCTCGAGGCTTGCAACGCGACGTAATGATCAGTAAAAAACACTCTCAACATGGCCATTATAAGTAAGACGAAAAAAAAGTACTTCAAACGAATGTACTATCGTAAGATGGAAACCCTTCTTCGCTCAAATTCATACAAAAGAACGATAAGCCGTTTCTTAATGGCGATTTGCTTTTTAGTCTCCGCAATTCTCGCCGGGCTTCTTTATTTAGGAAGATAATTCCAGCCTAAACCGATTCGTTCTATTTCACTTAAGAAAAAGTTCGGCTTTATCGTCGAATTCCCCGGATTTTAGAGTTTTAGCCCATGTCTGATAACTGGCTACCTTGTCCTCATGCGCCAGAGCGTCATCTAAAGCAAAATCATACAGTCGTTCATAGAGATTAGCCTTTAGGAAATTCCCTAAGCGGAGGTTCGCCGCCTTATTCCCAATCAAGACGGTAAAAAGAGAATCCATTTCCTTTACTCGAGGACGTTGATGACCGAGGGTGACTTTAATGGAAGCTTGGCGAAACTTGTCGAGGAGTTCGGTGGTTTTAGTAACCTTCAGATCAAGATTATTGTCAGAAATGCCCAAACGCGACAATTTATTTAAACTTTTGACGGGACTGACATCTGATACGAAGTTTCCGGAAAGGCCGAGTACTCGAAGCTCGGTAAGATTGGAAATCGGTTGTATGTCAGTGAAGTGATTGTGCTGCAAGTGGAGTTCTCGAAGCGAGGTGAGTTTCCTCAAAGCGCGCAAATCACTGAGACGATTCTCCGTGAGGTAAAGATGTTCGAGGTTCGTCATGTCGGCAAGCCCTCGAACATCCGACAAAAGGTTATCCGATAAGACTAATCTCCGGAGAGAAGTGAAAGGCTTGAAATCGTTCGCATTCTTTAGTTCGTTCGCCCCGAGAAGTAGAATCTCAATGCTCGGCAAATTTGACATGGAAGACAGTTCGGTGATTCGGTTCTCGAAAAGATATAATTCTTTCAAGCGATATAGACCCTGGAGTTCGACAAAGGGATCATGATCTCGCTTTCCATTGCCACTAAAATCGGAATATGGTTCGTTCAAATCGAAGGATTTATTCTTATTCTGATCCTCGTATGGTTCCGCTCCCCCCAGCCGGTTTCCTTGGAGATGAAGGACTTCTAGATTTTGAAGTCTAGAAATTCCTTCGAGGTCTAGAAGTCCATTATTCGAGGCATCCAACATTCGCAACTCACTGAAATTCCCTATGCCGGACAGACCGCGAAGACGGTTATTCGCAACTCGTAGTTCCTCTAGTTTCCATGGTGCATTTTGCCGCTTAGAATGAATGGAAAGCAACTCGACCTTGAGTGCCTTGTTTTGCAATGGAGAGAGCCGAGGAGCCTTGGATTCCATTCTAATTTCCTTAATTCGGTTAGTCATTCTGATACTAGCCAAGAGACCTTTGGAATAGAATTTGTTGAGGTCGCGAATGCGATTTCCGGAAAGATCCAGTCGACGAAGGTGGGCCAATTCCGTAATCGGAGATATATCTTCGATCTGGTTATCCCTAAGAACCAGTGAAGTCAGGTTTTCGGCTGCTTCAAGCCCGGTCAGGTCACGAATGCCAGCTCCACTAAGCTCAAACCTCAAGAGTTTTTCAGCAACAAGTTCCTCGGTCAGTTCACCTATATTCACCTGAAGCGTCCGGCTAAGAGCTTCCTCCAAGGCTGGTTCAGGAACGAACAGAGGCTTTGCCTTTAGAGAGAAGCACCACGCAATCGCAACAAGAGCGAATAAATTAACGGACACGCGAATGGGAAACCTAACTCTAGACGGAAGAAGGGTCATTAGCTAATAAAGTCGACAGCGATCGGCGAAAGTTTAACGAAAACGGACAACAAGATCCTTTGGTTCGACCGAGTCCCCTACATCCACCAAAATTGCGTCCACGACACCATCGGCTTGAGCGTAGATAGTAGTCTGCATCTTCATGGCTTCAAGGACGGCGATTTTATCGCCCTTTACAACAGATTTGCCAACACTCGTGGAAATACTACTGATCATAGCTGGAATAGGAGCTCCGAGATGCATAGGATTAGCGGGATCTGCCTTCTCTCGAGCCTTGGTCTCACCCTTCACGGACTTGTCGGGTACTAATGTTTGTCGCGCCTTTCCGTTGAGCTCGAAAGTGAGAACGCGAATTCCTTTATCGTCTGGTTCACCAACATTCAAAAGTTTGATAAAGAGGGTTTTGCCTTCCTCGATTTCAACAGAAATTTCTTCGCCTAGTTCAAGCCCGTGAAAAAAGGCAGTTGTTGGCAATACGGAAACATCGCTGAACTTTGCCCGGAAGGCAACGAAGTCCTGATGCACTTTCGGATACATGATGTGGGAAAAGAGGTCGTCATCACTGACCTTTCGACCCAATTTTCTGGCAATGGCAGACCCTTCCTTCGCAAGATCGAGTTTCGGTACGGACGCACCTGGTCGTCCACGGATCTGCTTACGCTTACCCATTATGGCTTTTCTTACTTTCGTAGGCCAACCCCCAAGAGGTTGCCCAAGGTTGCCGGAAAGCAGGTCTATTACAGACTCGGGGAAACCGGTTTCCTCAGGAAGATTGACCAAGTCATCAGGCTTTACACCTTTAGTGATGAGGAAGATAGCGAGATCACCTACACTTTTGCTGCTAGGCGTCACCTTGACGATGTTCCCGAGCAGATGGTTTACCTCTCGATAGGTTTTTACAACATCAGGCCAACGTTTGCCCAGACCAAGAGCAGCAGCCTGCTCACGAAGATTAGTATATTGCCCACCAGGCATTTGATGCTCATATACCTCGGCGCTCCCGAAAGGTGGCGAACTATCAAAAGGAGCGTAATACTGACGAACTGCTTCCCAGTATATGGAAAGATCGTTGAGGCAATCCAAATCCAAACAGGTGGCTCTCGGTGAATTTCTTAATGCATGGGCCACGGAGTTGAGGTTTGGCTGGCTTGTGCAGCCCGACATCGAAGAAACAGCCAGATCCACCACGTCGACGCCTGCTTCAGCCGCCTTCAATACGGAAGCCGAGGCGATGCCACTGGAATCGTGCGTGTGGAAATGAATGGGGATGCCGACCTCGTTTCGCAAGGCCTTCACCAACTTGTACGCGGCGACTGGATGGCAAAGACCAGCCATATCCTTAATTGCAAGCAAATGCGCTCCCATCCTTTCGAGCTCCTTGGCCATATCGACGTAATAGGAAAGCAAATACTTCTCTTCCGCCTTGTCCGTAAAGTCGCCCGTAAAGCATATGGACGCCTCGCATAGAGACTTTGTCTCTTCGCTGACTGTTTCCATGGCCACCTTAAGGTTGGGCAGGTAGTTCAAGGAGTCAAAAATACGAAACACATCCATACCCGCCTCCGAGGCGTGAATTACGAAATCCTTAACCACATTGTCTGGGTAATTCGCGTAACCCACGGCATTGGAACCGCGAAGAAGCATCTGAAAAAGGATGTTGGGAATCTTTTCGCGAAGGGTTCGCAATCGTTCGTAGGGGCACTCCCCGAGAAAACGCATACAGGTGTCGAAGGTGGCACCGCCCCACATTTCCAAGCTGAATAGTCGTGAAGTTCTTCGTGCGATACAATCAGCCACCTTTAGCATGTCGTATGACCGCATCCGGGCAGCAAAAAGGGACTGGTGAGCATCGCGAAGAGTTGTATCGGTGACCAGCAAGCTCTTCTGCTTACGTATCCACTTCGAAAACTTTACGGGTCCCATTTCGAGGAGTAAGTCTTTGGTTCCCTTAGGGATTTCGGATTTGTGATCGTAGTCAGGTTCAATCAAGGGCAAGGTGACGGCGGAACGCCCCCTACCCTTCACCTGAGGATTCCCGTTCACCACGACATCGCCAAGGTAGCTCAACAGTTTGGAAGCTCGGTCTCGACGAGGCTTGAAACGGAAGAGAGCAGGCGTAACGTCGATCATCGAGGTTGTCGCCTTGCCCTTGACGAATTTCTCTTGGGTAATCACGTTTTCCAGAAAAGGGATGTTGGTCTTGACCCCACGAATACGCATTTCCCGCAATGCTCGGTGCATTCTGACTAAAGCCAGAGGCAGGTTGGGACCAGACGCCGTTATCTTTACGAGCAAGGAATCATAAAAAGGCGTAATGATAGCCCCCGTCTCCCCCATGGCACCATCGAGTCGAACTCCAAAACCAGCAGCCGAACGATAATTCAGGATTTTGCCGTAGTCGGGAGCAAAGTCCTTCTCGGGATCCTCTGTGGTGACTCGGCATTGAACTGCACAACCGTTACGGGGGATTTGATCCTGTCGAGGAATCGCGACTTCCTTTCCATGTAAGGAAAAGCCCTCGGCAATAAGGATTTGAGAACGGACGATATCTATGCCCGTGATTTGCTCAGTCACCGTGTGCTCGACTTGGATGCGGGGATTCATCTCAATGAAAAACCACTCTCCCGTATCCATATCCAAGAGAAACTCAACCGTTCCAGCGTTGTCGTATCCGATCCCCTTGGCAAGCCTTACCGCAGCTCCGCACAATTCGTCGACCGTTTCATCTGGCAACCCAATGGAAGGAGCAACTTCAACCACTTTCTGGTAACGTCGCTGAACTGAGCAATCCCGCTCGTGCAGGTGGACCACATTCCCGTGCTTATCACCTAGAATCTGTACTTCCAAGTGCTTTGCCCGACCAATGTAACGTTCGAGAAAAACAGCGGGGTTCCCAAATGCTTGATCCGCTTCGTTGCGAGCCTCCTCGAGAGAGGCCATCAAATCCTTTTCTTCGCGGACGACTCTCATTCCTCTCCCTCCCCCGCCGAAAGCCGCCTTAATGATAAGAGGGAAACCGATCTTCTTGGCCCACTTTCTAGCTTCGGCAGGTTTAATTACCGGATCAGGCGTAGCCGGCAAGGTAGGGACACCAGCAAGATCGGCGGCCTTACGGGCAGCTACCTTATCACCCATCTGCTCCAATAATTCGGGACTTGGTCCGACAAAAGTCAGTCCCGCAACGGAACAAGCCCGAGCAAAAGGTGCATTCTCGGAAAGAAAACCATACCCGGGATGGATAAGATCAACTCCCTTTTCCTTGGCAATCGAAACAACCCCCTCGATATCCAGGTAGGCAGCGACGGGCCCCTTGCCTTTGCCTACAAGGTAAGCTTCGTCGGCTTTAAAGCGATGAACGCCAAAACGATCCTCTTCGGCGTAGACGGCAACTGTCCGAAAGTTAAGTTCGGTTGCGCTGCGAAAAACACGCACGGCTATTTCACTACGATTGGCGGCTAAAATTTTCTTCATCGAAAGTTAGGCTATATGGCTCTTGTGTAAAACGGAAAAGGTGAACATCGATGGCCTTTCAGCCTAAAGAACTCAACGTCAAAATGAAAACTGAGTAACATCCGACGCAAGAATCATCCGAAAGTTCTCGAACCACGGATCCACTAGTGAAAATAGGCCAAAATGATAAATCAACGCCGCAGTTGCCAAAAAAGGGCCGAAAGGTATTTCGATACCCCATCCTACCTTAGAAACCTGACCGCTTGACGCATCCGCTTGGGCCTGCCTCCTTCCATGAGCCAAGACCAGAGGCAATAGTATGGTCGTACCGATTAAAGCGCCCCCAAAGATTGCAAACAAGGCACCTTGCCAACCGCAGAATGCCCCGATGCATCCCAGAAACTTGACGTCGCCTTCCCCCAAGGCCTCCTTTCCCATCGCTTTTTCGGCAAGAAGGCCAATCCAATAAAGAGAGGAAGAACCCACGAGCATGCCTAGCAACGCATCAAAACCAGATTGAAAATGCTCTAACTTGCCTCCAATTTCGAAACCTAATCTCATAGCTGGAAAGGAAATGGCTAGGGCCAAGCCAAGTAAGGCTCCACCAATACTGAAACGATCAGGAATGATAAAACTTTCAAGATCAGTAAGAGCTGCACCTATAAGCAAACAAGCAAACACCGAGGCAATGAGAACTTTCTCGGGATAAGCACCGACTCCGAAAGTAAGAGCTGCCCATGCAAAAGCCCCACCCGTCAAAGCTTCAACAATCAAATAACGGGAAGCAATTCTTGACGTGCAGCAAGATGCTTTCCCACGTAAAAAAAGCCATGAGAAAATTGGGATATTCAACAGCCAAGGAATCGGTTCACCACAAGAGGTGCATCTGGAACCAGGTCTCCACATTGATTCCTCACGGGGAATGCGGTAAGCGCAAACATTCAGAAAACTGCCGAAAATGCTACCCAAGACAAAGGCCCAAGCACCAGCAAAGGTTGGATGCTCTTGGACAATAGTTGTTAGCATGAACTTAATTTAAGAAAGTTTTTTTCGAGCGGCCTCGAACATTGAGTCTACGGGAACATCCGAGCCGGACCAAATGGCAAGGGAGCGCGCCGCCTGGTGGACTAACATGGACAAACCATTAGCCGCTCGCAAGCCAAGATACCGAGCCTGCCTGAGCAAGGCGGTCTCCGCCGGATTGTAGATCATATCGTAGACCTTCGTTCCTTTCGGCAGTGCGGAGAGGTCGATAGGAGCAGGGTCTTCAGGTCTCAATCCGAGAGAGGTCGCGTTGATGACGACGAGGTCACTTTGATCGGCAAATACCGATGATGCATCGACAAAAGCGAAAGCATTCACACTGGCGACTTCTTCGCTTACCTCGGGTAAAGCGGCTAGCAATTCGCGCAACCGGCGAGACGAGCGATTACCGATCCAAAGCTTGCGACAGCCTTGAAGAAGGCATTGAATCGCCGCCGCTCGAGCAGCTCCGCCGGCACCGAGAACAATCACCTTGGCCCCCTCTAAGTCGACCTCCAAATCATCCCGAAGGGCTTGCTCCAAACCATATCCATCCGTATTGAAACCTCGCCATCCGTCATCACAGGCCAGCAAGGTATTGACCGCACCTATGGATTTCGCCTCGGCACTCAGTTCAATAACTAATTCCATAGCTTTCACCTTGTGGGGAATCGTTAGGTTTAGTCCGCGAAATCCTGCGTTTAATAAAATCGGCAAAACCTCCGACAAACGATCAGCTTCGACCTCTAATCGCCGATAATTCCATTTCGCAAAACGTGGATCCGCCTTCGCCATTTCGAACAAAGCTGCGTTATGGATAGACGGGCTAATGGAATGCCCGATTGGAAAACCAAGAACTGCAAGAGACGTTTCCTCTCGGGATACATCCGACAAATCCTCAGGTACTAAAATTGGCTCAGGCATTCGCCTCACGACGCAATGCGCCATCGAATTCAGAAACGAACCGAAGAAAGAGCCCTGCCAAATCCATATTTCCCGCTTGGCGATAATGCATGGCCAAATTGCGACAACCCCGACCCAGCGTCTCAGCAACAGTCACGGGTAACAAATAAGCAGCTGAATGCCCCGAGTGAGAGTCGCCCAAGAAAGCTTCCAGTTCATGTGATTCTCGAAAACGGCCTCCAGACCATACGTCGATGTAAAAAGGAGGATCTTCCGTAAAACAACCGACCATGAAACGTCCCGGAAGCCCTATTGGCTCTAACTCGACGCCAACGCGTCGGGCAACCAACAAGTAGATGACGGAAAGCGTTATAGGCAATCCTCGCCGACGCTCCACGACCTTATGAATAAAGCTGTTATCGGGGTCACTGAAATCCTTGGTCGCTCCCCTAAATCCACACTCATGAAAAAAAACCCGATTCATAATACGGCATTGCTCTCTTGAAGAAGTCGGTGGTGTCATCAATTCTCGACAACGCTCAGCCATTTCATCCAAAAACAAGTGACAAGAAGCTATGTCACAGGTTGGAGAAACCGTACGATCCAGCAAGAACCAGCCCGTTTCTAGTTCATATTTCAGAGAACGAATGAACTCCAAAAAAGCCTGTACTCCATCCGCCCAACCCAACTCACAAAGAAATTCTCTAGCCCGATCGGCTAGACCCGCATCCGATCCCTGAGCCGTCTGTCGCAAAAAAGTCTCAGCAGAGCCGGACAAACGCTTCAACTCCTCAATCAAAGCCTTCTTAACAAAGGGCGAGTCGTCATCCAGAAGACCAAGCAGGGCTTTCGCCCTATCAGGAGACAAAATATTTTCAGTCACAGCAGCAGTCTCGCGCCGCTGAGGTTACAGACGCAAGCCTTCATGTCGGAGGATTTCATTGAATACGGCCCCCGAACAAAGAAGAGCCGACTCTAACTAAGGTGCTACCAGCTCGAATGGCTTCTTCCATGTCACCCGACATTCCCATAGACAATTCGGGCAACTCAACGTCAAGCAAACCAGACAAACGATCGCGTAATTCACGAAGAGACTCAAAGCACCTCCGAGCAACGGATGAATCATCGGCGACAAGGGGAGCTATGGTCATAAAACCCTCGACTTTTAATTGAGTACAGGAAAGAGCGGTCTCTAGAAAGCCGCATGCCTCTTCAGGTAAAACACCAAATTTTGCAGGATCTTTTCCAGCGTTGACTTGAAGCAAAACACGCAAAATGCAGTTCGAGTTCTCGGCGGCGGTATTTAAACGACGCAAAATCCTAAGGGAATCAACCGACTGGACGCGACAAAACTTATGAGGAATAAATTTCACTTTGTTAGACTGCAAATGCCCTATAAGTTCCCAATGACCTTCAAGCGTAGCCGATTCCATTTTTTCCAAGGCCTCCATAACACGATTCTCACCAACGGAGAAAAAACCTGCTGAAAACGCAAGACGGGCGGCTTCAATGGGCCATGACTTCGTGACCGGTAATAAGGTAACCTCATCGGGACTACGACCACTTGCTTCACAAGCATTTGCAATGCGCACTCGAACATCACACAAATTGTTAAGAAAAACTTCTGAGGTTATCATCATAAGGAAGCGATAAGGAAAATAAATATGTAGTTGCCTAGATTAGAAAAATTAATTAAATGGAATTAATGCAAATTCAAAACTTCAAGACTTTTTGCGACTTGATCGAAACGAAAAGCTTTTCCAAAGCCGCTCGCTTGAACGGAGTGACCCAGTCAGCGGTCAGCCAGCAACTCAAGGCGATGGAAATTCATTACGACATGTTGATCATCGATCGCAACCAAAAGAAGTTTCGGCTCACTCCACAAGGAGCGAAACTATATACGACTTTCAACGAAATTCTGCGATTGTATGAAAAGCTCAACTGCGAGTTACAAGAAATGCGTAACATCGTGAGCGGGACTATCCAACTCGCCACCGTAAACAGCATCGGACTTCACGAACTCCCCCCATACCTCAAGCACTTCATGAAGGAGTATCCTTCGGTCAACGTTAGAGTCGAATATCGAAGAGCCAACCTCGTATATGAAGACGTACTCCACGGATCAGTTGATTTGGGTCTTGTAGCCTTCCCAAACGAACACAAGGAACTTGAGGTCATTCCCTTCGCTGAGGACGAACTGGTCTTGGCCACTCATCCGGATCATGCATTGACAAAGAAGGAAAGCATAAAGCTTTCGGACTTACAAGGTCTAGACTTCATTGCATTTGAGCGTGATATCCCCACCCGCAAGGCAACCGATGAAATACTGAAAAAAGCCAATGTCACAATAGGTCTGGTGATGGAATTCGATAATGTGGAGACCGTGAAACGTGCAATCGAGATCAATGCCGGTTGCGCAATCCTGCCCGCTAGCACCATCCGAAATGAGGTTGCACAGAACCAGCTGGTTTCCTGCAAGCTTAACGGGGGTAAATTCTTACGCCCTCTAGCCATAATTCACAAGAAGAACAAACTTCTCACACCCGCACTTCGTTCTTTCATTGAATTAATGAAAGGTGAGGGAAAAGTATCTTCAAGCGACCCGCAGTAGACATCCTTCTAAGCTGGAGAGAAGTATCAATCAAGTTTCGCGTGACCGATCTCAATCTTTTCCAATCGAGCGGTAAAGCTTCCTACGGCGACCTTGCTTGACATCTTGACGGGAATACGTCGGGCATCGGCCGAGTACCATATTCTGAGGATGCCCCGAGGGCTTTTCTTGAAGACTCCTCGCAGGTTTTTAAGTGCAGGAGTAGCCTCGAACACTTCAAATTTTCCGGCCCCGACCCGAAGTCTTTCTTTTTTCTGTACGGCTACCAAAACATCTTGAAGAACTCGGCCATCGCATGTGGGAAAAGAACGCTTTATGCCAGTTTTGATTTCGCCTAGACGGAACAAATAGGCAATAGACAGGGGATCGAAACAGGCAGGTTTTATCGAAATCTCCCGTTCTAGCTTTCCATAATTAAAATAAAGGGCTGAATTGTGATCGTAGTCGAAACGCACGACCACATCGCGATTGGTTTTCCCTTCCTGCTGTTTTTTTTGGTATAACAACGATCGACTAAAATCAGGAGCTAGGTAGCTTTCCGCTCGGGTACGAACTTTGTAGAATGCATCGGCAAATTCGTTGGTTCGAACAGAGAGAACGAACTTGTGGCAAAGCGTCCCATTGACCTCCTCGGATGGAGCCACTTCGAGAATTGCTCTACCGACGGGAACAAGTCCCCATTTAATTTTATAATGAAGACGCTCTCCGGGAACGAAAGGGAGTGATGATTCTACTGCCGAACCTGCACGAACAAGTCCGAGATAGATGACCAAAAAACAGGCAAAGCGGAACTTCACTTCACTACCGCTATAGGTTTTAGGCTCCAAATGTCCTTGGCATACTCCTTTATGGTGCGATCGGAAGAGAATTTCCCCGAACGGGCGACGTTCCGAATGGCCATTGCACTCCATTTTTCAACGTCAGAGTAAACGGAATCGGCCTTTTCCTGAGCCTCGACGTAGGCACGGTAGTCAGCGAGAACAAAGTAAGGGTCTCCCCAATCGAGCAAGCTGTGAACGAGATCAGAAAAGACGCCGCGTTCCCCACAAGTAAAGGTATTGGAACTGAGCCAATCAACAACAGCTTTGAGTTCCTCGTCCGATTCGTAGACGGCTCGTGGATCGTAACCTTCTTGGCGAAGCTCCTCGATGCCTTCGACGGTCTTGCCAAAAATAAATATGTTTTCTTCGCCGACCTCGTCTCGGATTTCGACGTTGGCTCCGTCGAGGGTACCAATGGTAAGGGCTCCATTCAAGGCAAACTTCATATTCCCCGTGCCTGAGGCTTCCTTCCCAGACGTAGAGATTTGCTCGGAAAGATCAGTCCCAGGGATGATTCGTTCGGCTGAGGAAACTCCATAGTTGGGAATAAAGGCGACTTTGATTTTGTCACCGATTCTGGAATCATCGTTTATTCGCCGGCCGACTAGGTTTATGGCTCGAATAATAAGCTTGGCGAGATGGTAACCAGGAGCCGCTTTGGCTCCGAATAGAAAAAGCCTTGGCTGAACGTCGAGCCCTGGATCGTTCAGCAGACGACGATACAGAGTGAGTACATGTAGAAGATTCAAGTGTTGTCGCTTGTATTCGTGTAGACGTTTTATTTGAGAATCGAAAATAGCTTGAGGGTCAACCCTCAAGCCAAGTTCAGTCGAAAGGTGAGCGGCCAAAAGTTCCTTGTTACATCGTTTCACCGCCCGGAACTGCTCTCGAAAAGAAGCGTCCTCCGAAAAAATATCGAGCTCACGCAGAAGATCCAGATTGGTTACCCAATTACCACCAATGGCGGAGGTAATCAGATCGGACAAACCCGGATTGCAACCCAGCAACCAACGGCGGGGAGTGATTCCGTTGGTCTTATTGTTGAATTTCAGAGGGTAAAGCTCAGCAAATTCGTTGAGTAAATTTTCCTTTAGCAACTTCGTATGCAAGGCTGCCACACCGTTTACCGAGTGGCTACCCGCCACGGAAAGGTGAGCCATTTTTATGCATCCGTCCTTAACGATGCTCATGCTGGACTTTCGTCTTTCGTCGCCTGGCCAATTCACCTCTACCTCATCGACCAAGAAACGACGATTCACCTCACGAACTAGCTCCAGATGACGCGGAAGGACCTTTCCGAAAAGATCTTCTCCCCAAGTCTCCAACGCTTCGGGAAGCAGAGTATGATTGGTATATGCGAAAGTACTACGAACAATGTCCCAAGCCGAGACCCAGGACAGATGCTCCTCATCAACCAAAATCCTCAATAGTTCTAAAATGGCAACAGAAGGATGGGTGTCGTTCAGTTGCACGACCGCCTTGTCGGGAAATTCCTCCCATTTCGTATCTTTCTTCCGAAAACGGCGGATCATGTCTCGCAAGGAACAAGCTACGAAAAAATATTGCTGTACGAGCCTGAGTTCCTTGCCGCTTTCGGTTTCGTCATTGGGGTAAAGAACCTTGGATATGCTTTCTCCCAGAGCCTTCTCCCGCACCGCCTCGACGTACCCGCCTTGATTGAAGGTCTCCAAATCGAATTCCTGTGAAGCCTTGGATTCCCAGAGACGAAGGAAATTAACGGTTTTGACCCCATATCCAACAATGGCGACGTCATACGGCACCCCCTCGATTGTCTTGGTTTCGACCCACTTGGGCGAGTAATTCCCAAAGCTATCGTAATCATGCGTCACACGACCGTACAATCGAACGGTCTGAGAGTACTGAGGGCGTACGATTTCCCAAGGATTACCGAACTTCAGCCAGTCATCCGGACTTTCCATTTGATGCCCCTCACGAAAACTCTGCCGGAACAGCCCGAACTGATAGTGGATACCGTATCCGATGGCAGGCAGTTCCAGCGTAGCCATAGAATCCAGAAAACACGCGGCCAAGCGACCTAAACCACCGTTCCCCAACCCCATATCGTGTTCTTCTTCGCAAAGTTCCTCGAGATTTTGGTCCAGTTCCGACAATGCTTGCCGAACAGGCTCGCGAAGACCGCAGTTATGTAAATTCACATTCAACAAACGCCCCATTAGGTACTCTAGACTGAGATAATATACTCGTTTTGTATCGGACTTACTGTGAACCGCTTGAGTCTCGATGAAACGATCGATCAATTGGTCTCGAACCGCAAGTGAGGTTGCCATCCACAATTCTCGTCTTGTGGCATTGGATAAATGGCGAGCCATCGTGAGGCGGAGATGTCGCAGAATCGAGGTCTTCATCTCCTCGACCAAGTCATTACTCACGGAAAGTTTGGATTCGACTTCAAGATCAGCTTCCTTTGTTTGCAAAGTCATTGTTTTGATAAGCACTTAGTTGAAAACAGCATAAACGATAAGCTGACCTCACGAAAGTAAACTAGCAAGGCTCGGGCCAAGCTTTAACGCACGGGGAGAGTACTCGATAGCTTGTTCGCAACGAAAAGCGAGCGTTACTCGGCTCGAAACTTGTGAACAACCACGTGCTTATAGGTTTCTCCGGGCTTGAGCACACAGGACTTCCATCCCTCTTCGCCCTGATGGTTGGGGCTATCCGGAAACACTTGAGTTTCGAGGCATAGGCCCGAACGAAGGGGATAAGGTTTACCGCTCTTACCGACAAGAGTGCCATCGAGGTAGTTGCCCGAGTAGAACTGAATTCCCGGTTGGTCGGTATGAATTTCCATTATACGACCACTGCTTAAATCCTTCAACGTCACAGCATGGGCAAGTCCCTCATCGTCACGACGAATAACCCAAGTGTGATCGTATCCTTTTCCGAACTTCAATTGCTGGTGATCACCTTCGATTCGGGCGCCAATCTTGTGGTAAGTACGAAAGTCCATGGGCGTCCCAACGACAGGGGCGATGGCGGTGGGAATATTAGTATCGTCGGTAGCCACGAAATGATCGGACATTATGCTCAACTCGTGTTCGAGAATGGTTGGGGCACCCTCACCGGCCAAGTTGAAATAAGTGTGGTTCGTGAGATTCAGGACGGTCGGCTTGTCCGTGGTCGCCTTGTAGTCGATGCGCAACTCGTTGTCGTTGGTCAGTGTATAGGTTACCTTGCATACGAGCGCCCCCGGATAGCCTTCTTCACCATCAGGACTCGTACGCGTGAAGGTAACGGCGATATCATCCTCGTCCACTTCGGCAGACCACAAATGTTTGTCGAAACCTTTGACTCCACCGTGCAAATGATTCTTACCATTGTTTACGGCGAGGCTGTATTTCTTGCCTTCGAGAGTAAAGTTGCCATCTGCGATTCGGTTTGCATATCGCCCCGTGACACACCCGAAATACGGACTTTTTTCTTGGTATTCGGCAAGGGTTTTGAACCCTAGAGCGACGTCCCCG
>Ga0315322_10002256_pt1 | contig 14897 bp, 7 predicted proteins | sample M110021515metaG_FD_203461 | JGI IMG/M metagenome (GOLD analysis project Ga0315322, IMG submission 203461) | Ammonia-oxidizing marine archaeal communities from Monterey Bay, California, United States - M1 100m 21515 | ecosystem: Environmental > Aquatic > Marine > Intertidal zone | place: USA...
CCTTGGCCCATTGACGATCTACTGATCCTGCATCAGCCAAAATGGATGAGCCACTACGTTGGATAGGCTCAACCATTTTGAGTCCATACAAATCGTCGATCACAATTGGGTTCGAAGTACGCGGCATCCTCGGTGCACGATAGCGTCCGGGATACTTACTGTCATAGCGGTATCGCTCACGAAAGTACGGGTCTTTCAAAAGATCCGGTGCTTCAAAGCTGCCATAGCGATACGGATCATAGCCATATCCATCAAAGCGATACGGGTCGAGATATCCGTACCCACCCCACCCGGAATAATAGCCGTATCCAGGATACGCACCGATCCCGATGCTGATATTCAATCCCGACGATCTCTTGTAAGACCGATAGGTTTCATCCACATTCGCTGTTTGTCGATGATTGTCATACCGTTGAAGTTTCGCGCCTCGACTAGAATTGTGACGGCGCCCAAATAGAAGCTGAGCCTCTGCGTCTGAGCAATTCAGAACACAAATACTGACAACGCTGATTATCAATAAACGACACATGCAACACGCTCCGGCAATTCAAAGACTTCGAACTGCTGAACTCTAGGACGCGAAGAGCCATGCTGGGTGAGTTTGAACCAGTTTTATGAAACACCTTTCGCACCAACCCCTACAATGTGCATAAGTCGGATGTCTGGGTTGATGTCGCTCGGCCCCAACCGTATGAGCTGAGCGCAAACGACTGCTTTTGTGCACTAAACACTATTTTGCTGCGATGGGCGGCATCTATCATTCGCTGTTACGCTGGTGTCTACGGACTCACATTTTTCTTTCACCATCGAATATTTTTCATGAGATTACTGACAACACTCACCTTACTTTTCAGCGTCCAACTCATTGCAAATGCTGATGTACGCATGCCAGGTCTTTTCAGTGACCAGATGGTGCTGCAGCAAAAGATGGACAATACCGTGTGGGGCTTCGCGGATCCTGGTGAAAAAGTCACTGTCAAGGCGAGCTGGGGGAACACCGCCAAAGCAACAGCCAATCCAGCAGGTCGGTGGCAAGTGTCACTGGAAACACCTTCGCACGGAACTGGCCATTCATTGACCATTCGTGGAAACAATACGATTGCGCTGAAAGACATCGCTATTGGTGAGGTCTGGTTGTGTGCCGGCCAATCGAACATGGGCTGGGCGTTGGGTAACTGCTTTAACGCTGACAACGAAGTGGCAAGTGCGAACGCACCCAACTTCAGGATTTTTAAATCATCACGTGAGCATTGGCATGAACCACTCGTTGAATCACGTGATCTACTTGCGACATGGGTTTCCTGCACGCCTGCCACCGCTGCAACGACCTCAGCAGTTTCTTACTACTTTGGTAAGACGCTTCACGAAGCTCTTGGAGTTCCGGTTGGAATCATCGTGCAAGCTTACGCGGGAACACCAATCGAAGGCTGGATGCCCACAGAAATTCAAGCCGGTGACAAACGTACCGAACAACACATTGCCCAGCTAAACAAAATTTCACGGCGTTATGACCGTGCTGATGCTTTGAGAACGTGGGAACAGGAACACGTCACCTACAAGCAAAAGATTGCTGCAGGTGAAACGATGAAGAATCAGTGGAGGCAGCTGCAACCACCCTTCATAACGAAACCGGCCAGCCTCGGCCATCAATATCCCAGCCATATCTACAATGCCATGATTCATCCCATCCGACCTTATGGCATCCGCGGTGCGATCTGGTATCAGGGTGAACGAAATTCAAAAAATGTTCCACAGGCAGAACACTATTGCGACCAAATAAAACAATTAATCAGCTACTACCGATCTTCTTGGCACGAGCTTTCGGGAGGAAATGTCGCGGACGACTTTCCGTTCATTCTGACCCAGTTACCCAGCTGGCATGCAGCGCAACACAAACCCGTCGAAGGCTTGAAATCACCGTGGGCTGTCAACCGTGAGGCGATGCGTTTGGCCAGCAAGGACTTGCCCAACGTAGGGCTGGTCGTTTCCATCGACACAGGTGACGTGGTTCTCCTGCACCCAAAAAACAAAAAACCAATCGGAATACGTCATGCGCTGCATGCACTTGAAAATGTTTACGGCATTAATGTGGTCGGATCGGGGCCACGCTTACGGACTCAGAAAATCGACGGTAATCGAATTGTCCTGAACTTTGACTCCATTGGCAGTGGGCTGATCACTGCCAACGAATTGATCAAATCCGGTGATCCCAAACTGAACTCTTTCGCGATCGCCGGTGTCGATGGACAGTGGCAATGGGCTGACGCTGTGATCGAAGGTGATCAGGTGGTGGTGTCTTCCAGCAAAGTCAAAGCACCAGTTGCGGTACGCTACGCGTGGGCGATGAATCCATCAAAACGCAACCTGCTCTACAACCACGAAGGTTTGCCAGCATCACCATTTCGCACGGATGATTGGCCATTATTCAATCCTGAAAATGAGGTCATCGAAGTCCTCAAACCCAAAGCCCCAGACGGTTACGTTCCAACGGACTGGGTACGACCGGCGATGCTCCAACGCGTTGACTCAACTGCAACCAGAGCCCGAAGCCGAGATCACATTAAGGAACATCACGACGCAGAGAGTCCGGAAACTGAAAAACGCGAGACTAACAACAGGACGGCCCCTGAAATAACAGATCTCAACGCAGAGGATATTTCCTATGCATTGGAAAAAAACATTCCCGATCTGGAGGAACCGTTTCTCAACACGTCTCCACAAAACCGGATGGACGGTATCGCGGTTGGCAACCTGGAAGAAGACCATGAACTCTCGAAAACCATTCTCGCTTTCGCCGAGGAAATTGCTGCAGGTGATCACGGAGAGATTGATAGTCTCCTTCTGTATCAAAACAACAAATTGCTTTTCGAGTCTTACTACCGACGTGGTCGAATCAATTACCCTCACTACCAAATGTCGATCACCAAATCCTACACAGCGATGGCGATCGGTCGCGCGATTCAACTGAAACACCTGAGCATGGAAGACTTGGATCGCCCGGTTGTTGAGTTCCTGAAGAACCTTGATCAATCCAAGCTTGTTTCTGGGGCGAATCAGATCACCCTTGCCCAAGCCCTGAACATGAAATCCGGTATTCGAATTGATCGAGCCAAGGTGAATGAGCTCAGAAGAGAAAAGGACCGCTTATTGGGTCAGGGACAAATCCAAGCTTATCTGCAATACAGCGCCCCGATCCCGACTGGGAAGAAAACCTTCAAGTACCAAGGTTCTGATCCTTCGATAGCAATGCAAGTACTGGACGCTGTTGTACCGGGTTCTGCCAGAGATTTCATCGAAACAGAGCTGCTCGCAAAACTTGGAATCACCAATTTTGCCTGGCAAGACGATGTCAGTGGACTCCCCAAATCAGCTGCTGGAAGCAGCATGCGTTCCCGTGACATGCTCAAGTGGGGCATGTTGGTGAGCAACGCCGGTAAGTGGAACAACGAACAACTGATTCCGGCCGAGTTTGTCCGGCGGGCGACAGATCGTATCAACACCAATCCTCAGGGAACCTCCTACGGCTATTTCTGGTGGCGACACGACATGCAAGTCGGAGATCGCACTTACGATTGTCGATCGGGTCGTGGTGCTGGTGGCCAATTCATTTTGATGCTGCCAGAACTGGATCTGCTCATCGTTGTGACAGCGCATCAGCAAGGCATGGGTAAAATGCTGAGTACGGTGCCGAAGAAAATCCTGCCTGTATTCGCCCGCGACAAGTAACGAGTGCTTCAGCAAGACGTGCAGGTAAACTGCTGAAGTTACCGGCCACGGCGCAAATCACTGATGGCCGGCGGTTTCACAATCACTTGTTCAAGATCAAGCAAACAGATCTGTAACAACGTTTGCCTTTTCTGGTCCGGTGAGTTGGTGTAGCCGGCCTTCATGCTGAAAGTTCAACGCATGATGATCAAGTCCCATCAGGTTCAGGATCGTCGCATGCAAATCTCGGAAGTGCACTTTTCCTTCGACTGCCCGATCGCCTGTGTCACTGGTTTTCCCATGAACATATCCTGATTTGACTCCACCGCCAGCCAACCAGAAAGTGAATCCCTTAGCGTTATGGCCAGTCTCATCTTTTCCATCATCAGGTGTCAAACCTGGCCGACCAAATTCGCCGCCCCACACCACGAGAGTGTCATCCATCAGTCCACGGGCGGTCAGATCTTCCAGTAGCGCTGCGATGGGCGCATCAGTCGTTTCACAATTGGCCTTCAAATCACGACGATGATTCTTGTGCTGATCCCAACCACCATGGTTGAGTTCAATGAAACGGACTCCCGCTTCGGCAAATCGGCGTGCCAGAAGACACTGCCTGCCAAAGTCAGTGGGCCGGCAGGTACCAATCGATAATTTTTTTCCAACTCGGTAGCGTTTCAATGTCGCTTCGGTTTCATTGCTCAGATCCAGCAATTCAGGAGCAGTCGACTGCATTCGGAATGCTAGCTCCATCGATTCTATCACCCCCTCCAAATGCTGATCTCCAGAACGCTGCATGGCGTGCTTGCGATTCATTTGCTGCACAAAATCCAATTGCTTCCGTTTGATTGAACTCGGAAGATGATCACCGGAAATATCACGGATGGTTGCCGCAGACATGTTTTCGCCGTTGGTGCCGATCGGCGTACCCGCGTACTCCGTGGGTAAGAATGCGCTGGAATACACCGATGGCTTGGCAGCATTCAAACTGATGAAACTGGGAAGATCCTCATTCTCACTTCCAAGACCGTAGGAAATCCACGAGCCCATGCTTGGTCGCTTTCTCAGTCGCTCGCCAGTGTGCAATTGCAAAAATGACTGAGCATGATTGCCGGTATCAGCATGCATTCCATTGATGACACAAAGTCGATCTGCATGTTTCGCTGTCTCTGGCAAAAGCTCCGAAACCCACATTCCACTCTCGCCTCGTTGCCGGAAAGCGAAAGCCGATCCAGGATGTTTCTTGTTCCCTGTTTGCGGTTTGTAATCGAAGGTGTCCATTTGCGCTGGACCACCACTCATGCAAAGAAATATCACCCGTTTTGCACGGGCTGTATTCGCCAAAACCGTGGAACCCAGCGACGTTCCTGATGAACCGGTCGCCTGACAAAGCGAGGACTGCAAAGCCAGGTAACCAAATCCACAGGACGCCGATTGCAACATGTGTCGTCGTGAAATCATATCAATCGTCAATCCACGTATCGAAATTCATTTGTCATCAACATCGCCTGACAAAAACTTTGCCAAACTCGCTGCCTTCGCTGACCTGTGTCAGTCACTCTTTTCTCAAAATGGGCATCAATAGCCACAAGATAATCCATCGCGCCATTCAACTCGACCTCACTAGGCAGCCTCTGGAAGCAGGCTTGAAATACGCTTCTCACCCTGGCTGAATCTGCTGACGCGCCATTTGCCTCAAACTGAGAATCTTCAAGTAATTTACGAGCGTAGAGTCCAGCTTGTGAAACCATGAAGTCACTGTTCAAGAGAAACAGCGTCTGGGTAGGCAAAGTAGTCACATCGCGCTGACCCGTAATCCCCACTGCATCAGGCAGGTCAAAAGCAACTAATTCCAGTGGTGGTGCATGCCTCAACATGCAAAGGTAAATGCTTCGATGATTCGATTTCTGGTGAAGATTGGTTGCTTCCCCTGGGGGCCAATTTATCAAAGCGTCAATTTTTTCAATCGCTGATCCCTGCTGTGGCGAATGATCCAGTCTTCCTGTGACATGCAGAATACTGTCCCGTAAGGACTCCGCATCGAGGCGTTGGCGATAATGCCGCGCCAGCCAACGGTTATCAGGATCTGCGTTCAGTGAGTCGGCATCATGTTGACTGGCAAGCTGGTACGTCCGTGACAACACAATCTGCCTGATCATTTGTTTTACGGACCACCCTTGCTGAACAAATTCGTCAGCCAGATAGTCAAGCAATTTCGGATGCGTTGGCCTGGCACCGTAGACTCCAAAATCATCTGGCGTTCCAACGATCCCGCGTCCCATCAGGTACAACCAGATTCGGTTGACCATGACACGTGCCGTATGTGGGTGATCCTCGCGAGTTAGCCAGTCCACCAACTCCTCCCTGCCGCTTCCGCCCTTTCCTGCTTTGAATGGTCTGTTTTCAAATCGATGCGTGGCAGTCTCAGGCAATGTTTCGTAAGCCGTCAAAACACCCCGATTAACCGAGGCACCTTTCTTAGCACCATCGCCATTGATATGTATTTTGATGTCAGCCGGATTCGCTTTGTCGCGAACTCCCATCGCATACCCTTCAACAGGTGTCGGAATGATTCCTTTGGGCTGTCCCGAATGCGTGTGTAAACTGACAGCGGCATCACGATCCAAGCCGCGATCGTAAGCAGAAAATTCACCAACGTTTCCCTGAAGGGGCGCGAACTTGTCACTTCGTCTTGCCAGACTGAATTCCCGTGACTTGCCAAAAGTTGCCTCAAGCTCAGACTCCAACTCAAGCTGACCATTCAAATACACTTTGACCGTCCCACCACGCCTCACCAGAACAATGTGGTTCCATGAGTTGGGAGGAATGACAGTCGAACCCTTCACTGATTTCTTCTTTTCATTTCCATTGAAGACAAAAAGCTTGCCAGTCACAGCTTTCTCGTGTTTACCACCAATACCGAGATGGTCACCCGGCAAAGCCTTGTCACCTAACTTGGCTCGGGAAAACAGATAGGTCGTGATCGGCCGCGCATCATTGGCCAACGTGTTACGAAACCAGAATGAAATACTGTAGGATTCCGCGTCGCTTGGGAATTCACCCTGCAAGGCGTTTTCTTTCACCACGGCATAATCAACTTGACTGAACGAAAGCTCTGATTCCGGTTTCAATTGCCCGGCGTGCTCGGTCAGTGATTCATTGATTACAGGTTGAAGTTTTTGAACCGCACCCCGGTATGCTTCTGGCAAAACAGGCGTCTTGCTACGATCAGGTCGCGTCTGATCGAGGATCAAACGTGATCTTAACGCGTGCAATTCAGTAGGAGGTGCGGTCAGTTTTTCATTTCCAGCAGCGCCGTACAGTGTCTGTGTACTCGAGAAAATCCCTGCAAGCGCATAGTAATCGCGTGTTGGAATGGGATCATGCTTATGATCATGACAGCGCGCACAGGCAATACTGAGCCCCAGTACTCCAGTTCCAACCACATTGATCTGATCGTCAACCACATCCATGGCAAAGTTACTGTTCATTGCTGAAGCCGGCTTAGAACCAAGTGCCAGAAAACCGGTCGCGACCAGATTGCGATTTCTCTCATCTGCGTCATCTGCCTTGAGTTTGTCTCCTATGATCTGCTCTCGAAGGAAATGGTCATAGCCGGGATCACGATTCATCGCATCGACCACGTAATCACGATAACGCCACGCATGGGGAAACGTTGCGTTTCTTCCCAAGCCATCGTCACCGTTGGATTCGGCGTATCGTGCTACATCAAGCCAATGCCTACCCCAGCGGACTCCAAATGCGGGTTCCCCCAATAGCCGATCCACGAGTCTGCGGACTGCCTGTTGTCCATGTTCTTGATACTCATCAACAAACTTCTCAACCTGATCAGAGGTCGGTGGCAAGCCTGTCAGATCGAAGTAGAGTCGTCGAACCAGTACTCTGTGCTCAGCATCGAATGTCGGTTTCAGTCCAGCGGCTTCTATTCGCGCCAGTACAAATTGATCCAGTGGCCCACGAGGCCAAGTCCGGTCAACAACAGGTGGAACCGGTGAGACAACCCGCGGCTGAAAAGACCACAATGCATCTAAGTCATTGCTGCCCTTAATTGGCTTCACCCCCGCCTCGGTCCTCGGATCAAAGGCACCTTGGGCAATCCATTTTTCAAAGTTCTTCAATACCGACTCTGGCAGTTTCTCTGTCGGTGGCATTTCCATACCGTCATACCGCATTGCCTGCATCAACAGACTCTCATCCGGTTTTCCCGAAACAATGACCGCTCCTGATTCACCGCCCAAGATCAGGCCCGCTCTTGTATCGATCAACAACTTGCCACCAACCTCCTTCGAGTCAGCGGCGTGGCATTCGTAACAGTGCTCGACAAGAACGGGTCGAATTTTCTTTTCAAAAAACTCTATCTGTTCACGATCAGACTGTGAAAAAGTAAGCGACGTTTGGAATGCGAGCAAAAACCCCATAGCTGGAACAATTAGTTTCCAAAAACAAAATGTGGTCAGAATTCGTGAACGGAACACGACAAGCACCAAATGGAGAGAAAGTTGGGAAGGGCAGGCAATCCAAGGAAGGACTCATTAGTTTAGTGTCACCATTCACCCATTGAAATGACTTTTCGTGGCGATAAACGCGGGGATAAACGAATTTTGTTACTAATCGCATCGGCAGAACCCCACAATGACCAACCTGACAGGGGCATCTGCCCGCACCGTTGGATGCACCATCCATCCAAGCAATGACCCCAAACACGAGGCTGAGTGGCTGTTCTCCAACTGTTTTGCGCTCTGCCATTGAACCGCGTAGGCATAGCGGCATCGCTGGTTAAACTTAAAAGAAGGCTCCGACGAATCGGTCACTAACAAATCGGTCAGTGACGACACCCGTTTTAACAATAATGTGCGATGAAATACCTTTACCTCATACTGCATCTGACCTTTCTGAGTTCCATTGACCTGGCTGCTGAACGTCCCAACATTCTGTTCATCATGTCTGATGATCACGCATGCAATGCGATCAGTGCCTATGGCGGCAGACTCTCCGCAGTCGCACCAACTCCCAACATTGATCGACTTGCCAAAGAGGGAATGCGACTGAACAAGTGTTTTGTCACGAATTCAATCTGCACACCCAGTCGTGCAGTGATCCTTTCGGGTCAGCATTCACACGTCAACGGTGTGAAGACGCTGGTTGATGCCTTCCCAGGTCCCGACAAAGGCATTCCCAATGTTGCCGAACTACTTCGGCAATCCGGCTACCAGACGGCACTCGTTGGCAAATGGCATCTTCGTTCCGCACCGTGGGGATTTGAGTACTGGAAGGTGGGGCCGGGCCAGGGTCTTTACCACAACCCGATCTTCATCACCTCGACCGACGGTGTCGCCTATTCATCACGCGTCAAGAAAACGGCAAATCGCACAAAGGGCTATTACACAGACCTTGTCACTGACTTTGCATTGGAATGGCTCGACCAACGGGATGACCAAAAACCATTCTTCATGATGCTGCACCACAAGGCTCCTCATGGAAAATGGGAACCAGCTGATCGGCACAAGCAATACCTTGCCGATATTGAAATTCCAGAACCCGAAACGCTATGGGAAGACTTCTCACACCGCTCCTCGGCCACTCGGGAAATGGGCACTTCCATTACAAGCAGGCTGCATCCGCGACGTACGATGGTCGCTGATGTTCAAAAAACCGATTGGCCCGCTGGGTCAATTGACCTCTCTGCGATGTCCGAAAAAGAAAAAGGGAAAGCTGCCTATCAGAAGTATCTGCACGATTACCTCGGATGCGTCAAAGCGGTCGATGAAAATGTTGGACGTGTTCTGGACTACTTGGATAAAGCAGGTCTCGCTGACAATACCTTGGTGATTTACACCGCTGATCAAGGAATGTTTCTCGGCGAGCATGATTATTTTGACAAGCGTTGGATATACGAAGAATGCCTGCAGATGCCATTTCTTGCCCGTCTTCCCAAAGTGATTCCTGCGGGTTCTGTGAATGACGCTCAACTATGTTCCAACCTCGACTTTGCGCAAACGTTCCTTGATTTCGCTGATGCCAACGACACACCCGAAGTTAGCAAGATGCAAGGACAAAGCCTACGCACGATTCTCAGCGGGGAAACGCCAACTAAATGGCGTGATGCTGTTTACTACCGTTACTGGATGCATCTCGCGCATCACAATATTCCAGGTCACTATGGTGTTCGTAATGATCGTTATAAATTGGTTTTCTTTTATGGGCTACCGCTTGATGCAAGTCTTGGGAAAGGCAACTTCCAACCTTCGACGGCCGGATGGGAACTGTATGATCTAAAACTTGATCCTCAGGAAATCAACAATGTTTACGATAAACCTGAATACGCAGCGACCATTCGTCTGCTGAAGAGTCGCTTGGTGGAACTGAAACAGCAATATGGCGACCATGACGAAGCCTACCCCGAACTGATGGAGCGACGGGAACGGCTGTGGTAAAGGGTTGCAAATGCAAGAATGGCAAGTGAGGTGGCCTTTCAAAGATCCATTTGTGATCCATTTGTCAAAAACTGTTCAACGTCATGTGAATGAGGCTACTCGAGAATCGACACCGCCGCTCATTCTCGGATTAACAAACCCTGATTGGTTGGCAAAATGCTCACCTGATCGCTGCCCCACGCCCCTGTCAGAGATAAAATTCTTTCTTGCACAATAATTGTGTTTGAAGGGGTAACCTGACCAACCTATCTGCTTTCCTAAGCAAATGAATGATTCAACGCCCCCAACCGAAGCAGTGATTGAGAACGCTGTTCGCCGCACCATGGCTGGGGAAACCATGGCATTTGAGGCCATTGTGCAGCAGTTTGAGCGACCATTACGACTTTGGTTGGCAACGCAGGCTCCTCCGGCAATTGATGTCGACGACATTGCTCAGCGAACGCTGATTGCCGCTTTTTCCCAACTCGGTAAATATCAGCTGGGTACCAATTTCGCAGCTTGGCTGTTCACCATTGCACGGTATCAACTCAAATCAGAACTGACTCGCCTGCATCGTATCGCCGACTACCACACCCGGTTCGCACCTGAGTTATTGCAACGAGAACTCGACCGACGCAGCGATTCAATGCCGGAATTACAGGAACTACGACTGACCCAGTTGCAGCGGTGTGTCGCGGCTCTCAGCGAACAAGAGAGTCGATTTATCGTGTGGAGATACGACGAAAGCTTACCGCTAGAACAAATTGCATCGCACAGCGGCAGATCAGTTGCTGCAGTCAAAAAGCAATTGTGGAAAATCCGACGGCGACTGCAGGAATGCGTTGAGCGACACATGTCGACCGCGGGAGAAATTTCATGAATGACCAAAATGAATTTCAAGAACTTTGGAATGATTATCTCGAAGGTGAAATCACCAGCGATGGAATGATCGAATTGCAGAATTATTTTGCCAGTGATGAGCAGTTGCTACAGCATTCGGTAGATAGTTTTCAAATTCATCGATTACTAGGCTACGATGCAAAGGCCGATGAACAGCGTGATGAGTTCGTCAAGTCAACGATGGCTCAAGTGCTGGCTTCACAGCACGTGACAGAAACATCACTTGAATCTTCGAATTCTCGGATGATCCCACATACAGGTCGATCACAAAACTCACTAACGTGGCGACTTCTGGCAACTGCGTTGGTCTTGGCTGCTTCAGTCCTGATTGCGTTGAGTTACTTCTCTGAATCCTCCGCAAACCGCAATGCAATCATTGCAAAGACAACCAATGTCCACGGCACGATTGAATGGACTCATGAAAACGGAGTGGTCGAGACATTGACTGAGACCAATGTTTCTTTAACCGGCGGCACGCTTGAAACGATGACAAGCGAATCGACGATCACAATGCAATTCACGGATGAAACGACCGTCACTTTGGATGGCCTTTCCTTGCTAACGATTTCCGAACAGCAGCAGAAAATCCTTAGATTGAAACGGGGCAATTTGTCAGCTGACGTAGCACCGCAGCCAAAGTCAAAACCAATGATGGTCTTTACTGAAGCAGCTGAACTGCGGGTCGTTGGCACGCAGTTCAATGTGAATGCCCGAGACGAGTCAACAAAGTTAATTGTCAATGAGGGTGAAGTGCTGCTTAAACGAACCACTGATGGGGAATCCGTCAATGTGGTTCCACAACACCAAGTGGTTGCGTCTCTTCGCGACGCCAAGCAGTTGAGATCCGTCAAACGTGCCAGGCAGGCACACGTTTGGAAAAGTGATCTGCAGTCTGAAACCTCCCATGGAAAATGGATTCCATCAAAAATGGAACTTGTCAAGGAATTGAAATTGGCAGTTGCAAATGGCAAGCTCACTCAGGCGGAAGCAACCAAAATTTACAAGAAAGCAGCCTCATTAAACGACCAGCAGGGAAGCGCATTCGCTCTACCTTCACGCTTTGGTCTGTCGGTGGTCGTGTCAGTAAATCAGGAAGCTACCATCCCTGTGGTACTTGAGCAGAATTCAAGCATACGAATCACTGGTCGTGCATACGCCGCAACCGACCTTGTGGTAGGGATCACCACCAATCAACTCGATGGTGGTTTTTCCGGAAAGTACCAGCAGCATGTTGATCTGACTGACTTGCTCGACCCGGCAACACACGAATTCACCCTTGATATCCCAATCAACGCGATGTCTCGAATCAACAGCGACTTTCCTGCTTCGCCGATTGGAAAAGAATTTGTCAGTTGCTGGTGCTCGCACCCAACCAACTAGGTGACAAAAATCGAATTGACCGACATTGAGATCGTCAAGACTGAAGAGTGAATGGATTTTCCAAGTGTTCTACAGATAACACCAGCGAGCAAGACTCTTCAATTAATAATTAATTCCCACCTGAGAATCGACCTTAGTATGCAATTTCAAAACCTTTTGAAATCAATCATCTTCATCGTTATTGCACCGTTGGGGCTGGCCGCCAGTGAAAAACATTGGAACCAGTTTCGCGGACCTGAAGGAGACGGTTCTTCATCTGCGACTGGTCTACCAGTGAATTTTGACGAAGCATCCAACGTCCGATGGAAAACTGCCATCGCGAATCAGGGGTGGTCATCGCCCGTCGTTTGGGACAATGAAATCTGGGTCACGTCGGGCAGCGATGATAAACAGGAACTCCGTGCACTGTGCGTTGATCTCAACAGCGGCAAGATCATGAAAGACATCAAAGTTTTTGACATGATCGATCGACGACTGGACCCGGCCTACATTTACGATTCACCCCACTTGAACAGCCCGGCAACCCCCACGCCTGTTGTTGAACAGGAACACGTCTATGTCAGCTTTGGGTCACAGGGTATTGCATGTCTGAACCGCCAGAGCGGCGAGAAAATCTGGGAACGCCGTGATCTACGGGTTTATCAACCAGTGCGACAGGGATCATCTCCAATTGTAGACAATGAAAATCTTTATGTCGCTTACGATGGCACCGATGAACAGTTCTTTGTTGCTCTCGACAAAAAGTCAGGCGCAACACGCTGGAAAGTGAGCCGTGATATTGATTCCGACTTTGAATCCCTGCTGCAGAAAAAGGGCATGCGATCCAAAGGAGGTAAACCCGGCGACAGCCAAAAAGCATTCGCAACAGCGAAACTGATTGAGGTGGATGGTAAACGCCAATTGATCGCGCCTGCGGGTGAAGCAACCATTGCTTACGACCCTGAAACCGGAAAAGAACTTTGGCGAGTTCGACATCCCGGCGGCTTCAACGTTGCCGCTCGTCCACTCTATGCCCACGACCTTGTCTATGTCTTCACCAGTGGCCTGACTGGTTACCTGATGGCGATTCGAGCTGACGGAACCGGTGATGTTACCGATACCCACGTGGCGTGGTCGACCACGCGAAGTACACCCCATATCCCCTCACCAGTCATCCTTGGTGACCTGATGTTTCTGGTCACAGACAAAGGTGGTATCGCACGCTGCCTGAATGCCAAAACCGGCGACGAGTTGTGGAAAAAACGACTGGGCGGTGATCACTGGGCATCTCCTTTGCTCGCCGATGGCAAACTTTATTTTCTCAGCAAAACGGGCGAGGTGCGGGTACTGGCGGCCACTGAATCCGCTCCCGAATCTGTCATTGAGAATGAACTCAATGCACGCTTCTTTGCCTCCCCTGCAGTCGCAGGTTCATCTCTGATTCTGCGATCATCAACTCATCTTTATTGCCTGCAAGAAGGTCATCAGCGCACTGCCGAACAGGTTGCTGCGGATGTTTACCCCGCAGCGTCCTCAACAGGCGGCAAACCTGCATGGTCAAAGTCAAATCAATCCACCAAGCAGGAGCGGCTTGGGGAACTCAGAAAACAACTGGGGGGGCTTGTGAAAGCAGGAACCCTAACACGCAAAGAAGCCATGGAAATCTTTCAAGCAGCTCAAAACAAAGAGTAGAACTTCATCATTACACCCGCGACCGGCGTCACCTCACATGACTCGCAAACCATCAAACCAACACAACAACAAGAGAACATCCATGAAATCCATCATTCTGTTTGCCACCCTGTGCCTGATTACCTCTCCGGGCATCGTCCTTGCGCAAGAAAAAGCTGCCTCTACTGGCGACAAAAAAACCGCTGGAACATCTGATGCGGACTTCGAAAAGGCTTACCAGCAATTGCTGGAAAAAGCTCCAGAGGTACGCGAGAAAATCGAGAACGGGCAAGCGACCAAGGAAGATGTGATTGCCTGGATGAAAAGGCAAAAGGATGGTGGCAAGGGAAAAGTTGGAAAGGGAAAAGAAGTTTCCAAGACCAAGGCCAATCAATCAGCCGGTAACAAAAAAAACACCGGAAAATCTGAGGTGGACTGGGAGCAGGCATATCAGCAATTGCTTGAAAAAGATCCTGGAGTCCGGGAGAAAATCGAGAACGGTCAGGCGACCAAACAAGACGTCATTGACTGGATGAAAAATCAAAAAGGTTCTGGAAAAGGAAAAGAAGTTGCCGGACCCAGCGAGGAAGAACTGGAGAAGTTGAAACAGAAACTTGAAACCATGGTAAAAGCCGGCACCTTGTCCAAAGAACAGGCAGCCAAGCTTCTGGCAACCATGCAAGGCAGCAGCAAGAGCCAACAGGATCAACCCAAAGACATGGACGCCTACGGCGAAGAACTCAAAGCGGCAGTTCAATCGGGAAAGATGACCAAAGAACAGGCCATCAAAGCGTGGAACCAGGCAATGGCGGGAACCAAGAATGCGAAAGC
>Ga0315322_10002259_pt1 | contig 14879 bp, 11 predicted proteins | sample M110021515metaG_FD_203461 | JGI IMG/M metagenome (GOLD analysis project Ga0315322, IMG submission 203461) | Ammonia-oxidizing marine archaeal communities from Monterey Bay, California, United States - M1 100m 21515 | ecosystem: Environmental > Aquatic > Marine > Intertidal zone | place: USA...
ACAGAAACCCAATTTGTGGGGCTATTTAAGCATAACACAAATTATAAGGACAAACCATGGGATTGGAATAATTTGCTCAGGCAAATGCTCAAAAAGAAAATCTATTTAGTTCCGGAAGAACCTCAGACATAATATGCATTATAACACGAACGATAAGAAGGATGGTTTATATTTTAAAAAACCATTCGGGAATTCATCCACAGGATTCTCTGTAAAGTAAATTGTACAGGATAAATGATTCTATGACATTCTCAAAGACTTAATAAAACCTATATGTAGCTTGATTTGCAGATGTACATACAATTTACCACGTTTGTCTTATAATTAATATTATGTTAAATAGAATTTTAAGCGCATACACTCCATTATTAGAATCCGTGAGTAATAACCAAGGCTGCCAAAATGAAATTAAAGGACCAATAACGATCCGAGTGAAGTAAGACTTCCTTCCTCTTCCAGTAAAATTCTGTAATAACCTGCCGGCAATTCGACCCCGTCAATATTAACAAAATTGCCTTGAATCTTTTTCTTAAGTACTACGCGACCAATTGATGAAACCGCCACCAAGTTCGCCTGGTCGGATACAGATCTACTTAATTCAATGTTTCCATTGTGTATCATCGGATTTGGAAAGATGCTGGCTGAAATAGCTGCAGGCGGATCATTGGTTGTTGTATCTTCAATATAATACACCCGAGCGTTTCCGGTTTCAATGCCGAATGCATTTTCCCCTGAAAACGCTCCTATAATTACTGAATTGCCATCTGCGCTAATGTCCACAGAAGAACCTGACCTCGCGTCTATGCTTTCTCCATGAATATTCTCTCCAATTTGATTCCATTGGCCAGATTCCCATTTAAACACTTTAACGTTTCCTCCCCAACTATAAGGATCTGATGAACTTCCTCCACCAGCTGCCAACACATTCCCGTCTGCACTAAGGCTTAAAGATTTACCTATAAAGCTATCTTCTTCCAGAATTTCAGTCCCCTTTAAAACCCATGAACTGCCGTTCCAACGAAACACCTTAACATAACCCACCACTGAATTAGTATAGGTAACGGCTATTACAGATCCGTCATGATTTACAGTTACCGCCCTACCTGCTGCACCCCATTCATGCGTGCCGTCTAGGTCCGACCCTTTTTGACTCCAATCGCTACCGTTCCATGAATAAACTCGAGCATGTCCGCCTTGAAGTGCAGAACCATCGTTATTCAAGGCTCCAACAATTACTGTATTTCCATCACCACTCAGCCATGCTGCTTCTCCCGATCGATCACCAAGTGCTTCACCATCCATATCCGAACCTTTTTGAATCCATGAAGATCCGTTCCAGCTAAATACCCTTACGTGTCCTGAATGAAATCCACCACCATCATTCTCATAGGCTGCAATTGCGATGGTATGCCCATCGGAGCTCAACGAAATGGCGCAACCAGAACGGTCTCCCCCATTTTCTCCGTAAATATCGGATCCTAGTTGATCCCAAATCGATCCGTTCCATTTATAAATCCTCACGGTTCCGGCCAATGTACCGCCTCCATCGTGGCCATACATACCCAGTGCAATGATATTACCTGCAGCATTTATATCAACACCAACCATTGCATCTTGATAGCCTTCCCCATACAGGTCTTGGCCTTTCTGTATCCAAGAGGTGCCATCCCATGAATAGGCTCTTGTAACACCTGCACTTTCAACGGGAAAATCGAACATTGGCGCACACATTACAATAGTATTCCCAGTGGCATCAATTCGTACAGTGATTCCAAAAGAATCATGTTCATGATCTCCATCTATATTCTGCCCCTTCTTTATCCAGGGCTGAGCGCACAAGCTTGTTGTGAACAGAAAAGCCGAAAGCAGTATGAATAATTGGCGTTTGATGGACATAAGTTAGTAAATCGTGAGCATATTTGAAAATTCTAATTAATCATGAACATAACCATAAATATAGCTCAATTAATATTATGTTAAATAGAGTTTTAGTTAACCTACTCTATATGTAAATGTTAAGGTTATATATTGTCAATGATATTTGTTGTAGCGCCTTGCCTCACCTTTCATAAAAGAATCAAATTTTGCAGGCGGTTTAATTTGAAAATCGGAACCATCTTCGAATATGAGACCTGTTGCGGCCAAAAACAAACCCTTGTGCTTTAACGTATTGCCTTCCGGACCATAAAGTTTATCCCCAAGTATCGGATATCCTGATTCGGAACAATGAATTCTGAGCTGATGCGTACGTCCGGTTTCCGGATATAATTCCAATAAGGACAAGCATTGACTTCTCAATGATCTTACTGTTCTGATTACCCTATACGTTGTTCTGCTTGGCTTCCCTTCTATCTTCGATTTCCAATAACCTGTTGGCTCAGGGCTTCCCATAACTACTGCATGGTAACGCTTTCTTACTGACCGTTGTTCAAATTGCCTCCCAAGCTCTATCAATTTACTCGCTGTCTTGGCAATGACCAGCAGTCCAGAGGTCTGATTGTCCAAGCGATGTGCTGGCTGTGGCCAGGCCAATGCATCCTTTGCTTCAGATCTGACCAGTGTTCCCAGCGCATTCTGAATCGTTCTCAGCTTGTTGCCACTAACATCAATACCCGCGGGCTTGTTGATAATTGCCATTGAATCATCCTCATAAACTATCTGAAAATCAACGAAGTAACCTTTGTGTGGTTCTTTAACCACTTGCTTTAGCTCTATGATGTCTCCCCGTTTAACGAATCTGCCTGTTGTTGCAATTGCACCATTGATGTACATGAGCTCCCTTTTGATCGCCTTCTTGATGCCTTTTCTGGAAGGAATGTATGCTGCAAATACGTCCACACAATAGTCTGACAGCCTTGCTTCTATTGGAGTATCTTCAACGGTATGAACAGCAAGAGTTATCATTTCTGCAATATATAAAGAAAGGTCTCGTAAAGTAGCTTATTGTGGTATATGCACAGGGTCTTATAGCCCAAATTCACGAATAGGTAATTCATTAAATTGTTTTAGTCAAATATATATGAAATTGAACAGGTAATTTTTATAGAATGATTTAAATAGAATTTGCCTCATAATTAAATCAATAAACACGTAAGAATTGCATCTTTTACATTTGAGGTTGGTAAGGATGCCGCCTACATTTACTCCTCAATCAATAATTACTATATCATGAAACAAATTTTATTCAAACGGTCCTTAATACTACTTGCCATTCTATGGGGGTCAGTCGGGGTTTCGAACTCACAAACATCGGTTAACATTAATTTCTTTTTTGACTCAACGTGGACGGTATCTTGTCCGACACCGGCAGTGATTGATTTCAATAGCTATGGCACAGCCACTGGGTACGACCCTGCAACTGACAGTATTGACATATACATCAGCTTTGGTGACGGATCAGATACAACTTTTACTGTTCCCATCGGTAGTTTTGCGGATTTCTCCTTTTGGCTCCAACATACTTATAGTCTCGCAGGGACATATATGACAAACATGATAGCTACCGCCCCGGATGGAGCCAGCGATACGCTGACTCACGGGCCAATATATATCTATGACGATTGCGCAACGATTACCGGAGCAACGTATCTGGACAACAACAGCAACTGTATTTTTGATGCTGGTGATGATACGCTGAAGTATCACCCAATAGAGATTATTGAAGCATCCACAGGAATTCTACTGGAACAAACCTGGACCAACAACCTAGGAATGTATTCCGCTACTGTTCCATCCGGAGTGAACTTAGAAGTTCATGCTACTGCTGTTTCCGGAGCTACCTTAAATTGTCCTAGTTCCGGAATGTACTCATTTAACATCCCCAGTGGATCTATTTCTTCCTACGACTTTGGCTATTCTTGCGATACAGCTCATTTTGATCTGACGACTTCCGTTTCCGGTGCTGGCTTTGTACCTGGTCAGCTTGGCTATATGTATGTTTCTGCTGGTAATCTATCGTGTCAGCCACAGTCCGGGACAATTACTCTTACACTTGACCCTTTGGTTTCATATGTAAGCACCTATTCAGGACCCGCACCAAGCACTGTAGCTGGCAACGTTCTTACATGGAATACGCCATCCATGAGTATATCAAGCTATTATTATGGATGGTGGAGCCAATTTTATGCTTACATACAAGTAACTACGGACACCAATGCAACCATAGGTGACACTGTTTGCCATACCATTTCAATCGCACCAACGGCCGGGGATATCGACATTACCAACAATCAATATTCTTACTGCACGCCGGTTTTAGCCTCCTTTGACCCTAATATGAAGGAAGTAACACCTAAGGGTATGAACACATCAGGAGATGTTGATCCGGGTACTACATTTACCTATACCGTATACTTTCAGAATACCGGCAACTACCCTGCTACAAATGTGTATATTTTAGATACAATATCTGCTCATTTGGATCTTTCAACACTGGAAATTATCGCAGCCAGCCACGAAATGAACTTGCTCGATCTAGGTTCTGGTATTTTTAAATTCCAATTCAATGACATCAACCTTCCGGACAGTGTGTCTAATGAACCTGAAAGTCATGGTCATGTTACTTACAGAATCAAGACCCTTAACGGTCTGCCTATAGGTACGGAAATTGAAAACACAGCACATATTTTCTTCGACTACAACGATGCGGTTGTGACCAACACAACCTTGAACACAATTGCAGTTGTGAGTAGTATAACTGAAAAGACGGAGCATAAAGCAAACCTCTACCCCAACCCTACTCAGAACATATTGAATGTAGCATTCGAATCGGCAGTACAAGGCAAACTGGCCATTAGAGATCTTAGCGGAAGATTGATTAGCTCTATCCGGATCAATGGATCAAAAACGACGATCAAAGCAGCTCATTTATCAAAAGGGATTTACAGCCTGGATCTGAACGGAAGTTTTGTCGGCAAGTTTATTGTCAACTGATTTCTTAAACCCCTAAAACGAAATCCCATAGTTGGTTCATCCGACTGTGGGATTTTTGCTTTAAGCCTCTACCTTGGTCAGAACGGAACCGACTTCAAAAGGTCTCTCACCAATGTGAAAAACCACCATTCAACTCCAAAACATGTTTGAAACCTAAATTTTCCATCACTTTCATTGCAGATGCACTTCGTCCACCACCATGGCAATAAATCAAGGTTGTTTTAGACCTGTCTAATTGACTAATTTCTTCCTTAAAGCTCGTTCCGTTAAAGTCAATATTAATGGCATTTTCAATTTTACCATTCTTAAACTCGTCAGGAGTCCTCACATCCACAAGTTGCACTTGTTGAATGTTTATTAGCGCCTCTTTGAACTCTTCCTTACTTACACGTTTAGCAATTCCTTTTCCTTCCACTTTTTGTTGACTGGAACCATTTTCTTGTGCACAACCAGTAATTACCATGGCCAACACTATGGATATAATAAACAAGTTTTTCATAATTAAACCAGTGTTTGCCAAGCTCCTGCATTATGCGCATGGATCCCGTTTGAAGTTAATATTGATTTAGCTTGACCCGACCTTGCTCCGGATCTGCAAACTAAAATGACTTCTTTTCCCTTAAGCACATCCAATTTAGCTGAAATTTCATTTAGAGGAATGTTTTTGCTCCCCGGTATGTGCCCACTTTTAAACTCACCTTTTGTTCTTACATCTACTACAATGGCTCCTTTGCTAATTAAATCCGCATAGTCTATTGTTTCCCCTAATATCATTTCTTTTAATTTATTTAATACACCCATCAATATTAATTTTCTTTGTTTGCTAAACTAAAAAGATGCAATGAGAACTACAGTAACTTATGTTACACAGCGTAAAAATTTATTACTTAAGCATTTCTATCTTGTTCCGATGCAGCTTGATAGCTCCGGACATCTCAAGCTTTTTTAATATCCTGGAAACAACTACTCTGGACGTATTTAAATCATTCGCTATTTTCTGATGGGTAAGATTAATGGTTGTCTCTTTACAGATTTTAACTTTTTCAATTAAATACTTTTCAATTCTAGCGGTCATATCGTAAAATGCCAAGCTGTCAATGGCCTCTAACATTTCTTGAAAACGCATTTGATAGGCATTAAAAATATATTTCCTCCATGATTCATACTTAACCAACCACCGATTCATGAATTCTATCGGTATGACAATCAACTCAGCATCTGAATCACAAATGGCTCTTATTTCACTTTTAGACACTCCTATTCCATGATTCATAGACATCGAACAAGTGTCGCCGCATTCTAAATAATAAAGTAGCAACTCATCTCCATTTTTGTCTTCTCTTAAAATTTTAATAGTGCCTGAAATTAACAAAGGAATACTCTTAATGTAATCCCCTATTTCTAACATCTTTTCGCCCTCAGCTATAGTAATCAAGCGTCCATCCTGAACTATTTCGGACAATAAATCTGGTTCAAATAAAAAACCATATGAATTTTCTAGCTTCTTTCTCATTAATCATGTTTTAAATCTTATCTCTTATACTAGAATAAAGTAGATAAAATTTAGACAAATCTATTGGTACACATAAAAGTCTGGACAAACAAATTTATCGTAAGGCTAACATTTTGAGTACTTGACTACTCTATTAAAAGAATCGAAAATTACAAACGCTTCATTTCGTATTTACTATTGATGTATGTAAAAAATGGAAAACACCACCAATAAAATCTCTCTTTATAGTATTAATTGATCAAAGAAAAAATACAAAGACATAAAAAAGGCCCCTTAAAAAAAGAGGCCTTTTATGTATATAGTAACTAAATATTAATTCACATCCCAGAAAACTTTGCCGGTTAGGGCATCGTTACTTCCGTTAGCCGCAGCAACGTTAGTACCATTCACAGAATATTCATCAACAGAATAATTATATCTAAATGGAGGAACTGTTCCAGCACCAGCTGCTACATTCATAGCTGGATAGTCATACATTCTCCATGTTGACCAAGCTTCAAGGCTTTGATCATACATCGCTACCCACTTCTGAGTTCCAATCAATTCTCCTGCATTAGCTGCACTCCATTGAACTGAAGGCTCCAATAAAAAAGCATCAGCATCCGTTTGCGTACCGCCCCATTGCATAATGGAAGCACTAACCGCATAACCGTAATGCACATCAGCAGCACCTGGCGTAGCCCAACCTCTATTAGCGGCATCCGCTAAATGAAATTGAACTTCAGCAAAAGATAACAACACTCCTGCATGAGTAGGCACTTCTAGTGCATCTCCCGGCTGAGAATAATCAGCATAAGCACCACCTAAACCATGTGGATTACCTATAATTGAATCCCCTGCACCAAGATTTCTAAAATACATGGCTCTTCGTGGATCATTGCTAGCATTCATGATATCAGCCAATGTGTTCGAAGCAATAAAATCAGTTCGACCACTCTGCACTAAATCTTCCCAAATTGGATTTGTATTAGGTGATGCAGATTGATAGTTAAGAACTGCATGGTCACTGTTTGAACCAAAGACGTCATTAACTATTGATTCAACCATTGCCTGACTACCACTTCCGGAGACATCAGCCATTCTCATGGCTAATCTCAATTTCAAAGATGCAGCAAACATTGCCCAATGACCTGTACTACCTCCATAAAGAATATCTGAGCTACCGAAGTCACCCATACTAGTACTACTCTTCAACGTAGTTACTGCTGCAGTTAAATCTGCAAGAATACTTGCATAAATAGCTGCATCGTCATCATAAGCAGGGGATAAATTCTCCACACCCATTAATGCTTCAGTAAAAGGCACATCGCCAAACACATCTACCAAAATGGAATAAGCATAGGCTTGAATGATATCGAGACAAGCCAGCTGTGCATTCTTAACTCCTGCCGATAAAGCACCGTCAGCGTTTACAAATCCACGCGCTTCTTTCACATCTCTAAGCACTCTAGCATACATTCTGTCAAATACTTCACCGTTTATGTTTCTTTCGGTTAATTCGTAATTTGATTCATCAATGTAAGTAGTTTGTGTCCAATGCTGAGACCACAATCTAAAAGTATTTACATTGACGTTGATGTTCGACACATAATCAGTCAATTCTTTAATTGAATTTGCAAATAAAGAATTAGCTGGTACAGCTGTCGGTTGTTTATCATTATCGTTGAATTCGATAATCTCTTTTTGACATCCTCCAAAACTAAGAAGAATGACTACCAAGCTTAAATTAATAATTCGTTTCATTTTCTTAAAATTTAAAAGTTACGTTTAAACCAAGCTCCTTAACAGCTGGATATGCTCCCGATTGGTAACCTTGAACATTACCTGCACTTAATCCAGCTTCAGGATCAGTATGAGGAGAATTTTTAAACAAAATAGCTAGATTTCTACCTATGATTCCAACATCAATTCCTTGAATACCTTTCCCATCAAACATAGTCGTTGGAAAAGAATAAGTAATCATCAATTGTCTCAGCTTTACATAAGTGGCATCATAAACATGCATTGCATTTGGAGCAGTTGCCCAACCATACGCATTTGCATAATTATCAAAATCACCATTGATTGTGTTTTCAGCACCTGTAGAAGTCATGTTTCCATCAGCATCATATATATAAGCTCCAGAACCATCTACAGCAGCACTAACAGCACCTTCAATATCAATTCCTCCACCGTCACTTACATAGTCTCTAATGGGATTTCCATCCGAGTTAGTTCCAGCAGTGATGTCGTAAATACCTGTTCCGTATCCATACCAAGTATCCAGAGAGAAGAAGCTTCCGCCTTTTTGGATATCAATTAAAGCACTTACCGATAGATTTTTATAGCTAAAAGTATTGGTTATACCACCAGTCCAATCTGGAAGCATGTTACCCAAAATTTCTGGTTTAGACGTTTTGGCATATCTAACACCTGAAGTTTCCGTACCATAAACAATTGGTTTACCATCGTGGTATACATAGTTAGTACCATTGATTGTACCGTAAGATTCACCAACAGTCGCTTCAATAGTAATACCACCTTGCAATGAGGCTAATTGATACGTTTCCAAATCACCAGTCAGCGAAACAACCTTATTTTGGTTTGTTGCCCAGTTCAATCTCATATCCCAACTAAAATCACCGGATTTAGAAGTAAAAACATTACCATAAAGCTGTAGCTCCATACCTTTGTTTTCTATCTCACCCGCATTAACATACTGGTAATAGGTACCAGAAGAAGATGAAGGTCTAACTGCTAAAATTTGATTCGCAGTAGTAGCCGAGTAATAAGTGAAATCAAATCCTAGTTTATTTTTGAAGAATTTATTTTCAAATCCTATTTCAAAACTAGTTGTGTTTTCTGGAAGTAAAGCGTTGTTATAGCCTGTATTTGGAGCACTTGAAAGCGTCGTTCCTCCAAATGGTGTTCCGACAGAATAAACATTTTGCAACCGTTGCATTGGTGCATCGTTACCTACCTGAGCGTAATTTAATCTTACTTTACCAAAATCCATAAAGCTAACATCCAACAACTCAGAATACAATAAACTTAACGTAGCTGCCGGATAAAAGAACGTGTTGTTCTCTTCTGGAAGCGTTGAACTTTTATCCATTCTTGCAGATAAATCTAAATACAAAAACTTGTCATAAGCCAATGTTGCTCTTCCTAAGTATCCATTTACCGCTCTAGATGCATCTGTCTCAGAAGGTGCTTCAATTCCATTAACACTATTGCTAAATGAATAAATTCCTGGAACTACCAAACCACCATTCGTCATGGCATCTGTTGTATTAACACCTGATCTTCTGATGTTCGTACCGACCATTCCGTAAAGATTGAAAACATCATCGGTACCAAAGCTCTTGTCGAAATTCAAGAATAAATCATAATTTCTCTCGTAAAATGACTTGGTGTACTTACTATACATAGGTACATCTACAGATTGAGCTCCAATTCTTTCTTCTTGCAATTCGCTGAAATTATCATTTGTGATTCTTCCCATTACAGATAACCAATCATTGATTTCATAATCCAACACCATGTTGCCAATGAATCGGTCTCTATTGTCTGTGGAATAATTTTGATACCTCATGTAATAAGGATTATCAAAGTAATGTGGATTTGCTCTCGTACTTTCTGGAGCAGTAAAACCATAAGCATTCCATGATAAGTTATTCTCATTTAACATGTAAGCATCGTATTGTTGCACCATATCAACATTAGTACCATACCATTGTCTAAAACACTGGTTAACGTTTCTGTTATCATAACCTGTTCCGAATCGGCCCAAGCCTTGCGTGTTGACATATTGCATTGATGAGCTGAAGGATAGCTTATCCGTCAAATCATAATTCACATTCAAAGAAGCGTTGTTCTTTCTCAAGTTACTATTAGGCATGATTCCTTTTTGCCTCATATCCGTTAAAGAAAATCTGAATGCACCATTATCATTTGCTCCATCCAAAGCGACTGAATTAGTCGTCATCATGGAAGTTTCATAAAATGTCGTCGGATCGTTTTCTGCCGCTTCATAAGGAACTGGCTGTAAATACGTAGACATCTCTGGATGAATAGATTGCCATGAAAGTAATTGATCTGCTTCGCTGTAGGCTAAACCAAAAGAGGCATCATCACCCATAGGCGTTGATAGTCCATCTAATGTACCGTCACCATCCACATCAACTTGTTCAACATAGCCATTGTAAACAGCACCTGTATATACTGTATCTGGTCCATAGTATCGACCATATCCTTGTCCGTATTCTTTTTGATACGTAGGCATCGTGTTTTTATTTATTTTACCAAAGGTCAAACCAGATGTTACAGTAACACCAATTCCTTTTTTACCCTTAGTACCTTTTTTCGTAGTAATCAAAATTACTCCGTTAGCAGCACGCGCACCATACAAAGCAGATGCAGCAGCACCTTTCAATACGGATACAGATTCAATATCCTGCGGGTTAATATCCATTGCAGCATTTCCGTAATCAAATCCACCCCTACCGGTTTGTTGGTTTGAGCTGTTGGTTACATCATTATTAATAGGAATACCGTCTACAACATACAAGGGTTGGTTATTACCGCCTATCGAAGTATATCCTCTTATAATAACGTTAGCAGACCCACCCATAGTACCACTATTTTTGATTTGAGCACCTGCAACTTGACCGGAAAGAGAACTCATAAAGTTCACGTCGCCCATTTTTGCAATACCGTCACCATCAATAGTTTGTGTCGCGTAACCTAGAGATTTTTTATCTCTGGAGACACCTAGAGCCGTAACAACTAGTTCTTCCATCAACTGGCCTTCACCCAACATCACATCAATTGTTGTGAGCCCTTTAACAGGTTTCTCTTGGGAATCCATTCCAGTAAAAGAAAATACCAATACCGCATCTTCATTTGGTACTTCGATTTTGTATTTCCCGTTGTCATCAGATGTAGCACCCTTTTCCGAGCCCTTAATCATGATCATGACTCCAGGAAATCCTCCTCCAGAATCATCGGTAACTGTACCGCTTACAGTTTTTACTTGTCCAATCACTGCGCTCGAAAGCAGCAGAAACAAGACCATAGTTAAGCAATGTTTCATAATTTCACTTTTTGATTTTTAGATAAAGTTTTCATTTAAAAAACTCCTGTTTTCAAGAGTTTAAACAATTAGTTAGTCAACAAAAATTTAATAAAGAAATAATACTGAATGGCATCATTCATTTTTTGGTCAGTGAAGTAAAACTATTGTTTTTTACTGTGCCATCCAAAAATCAAAATACCGAAAACCATTAAATTCTCACCGAAAAAGCGCTAATAACACACATACACCACTGATATACAATCGTTTAAAATAGACAACAACTTGTTAGTAATTATCTCAACAAACGGTTTTAAGTCCTCTAGCCACATTTTGTGTGAATGCAGCTAGATAGATTTGATTTTTTAAGCCTATATCAGGCACTCAGGTAAACCTTCAAAGACGACCGTCTCTTTTTACATCCTACAAACTGCCTGTTCGTGCATATACAATACTGCACCAAACTCGGAATATAAAAATTACATCATTGATTATTAGGGAAATGTAGCTTGTATTGCGCACTGTCCTGCGTAGATTCCTGCAAATATTTAGAAAACATCGTGCGGCGAAATTTTATATCAGAAATTTGAAAACTATACATATCGTAACCATGCGTAATTAACCAGCTAACAAAATCATCAATTACGTCGGGCGTCAAATGAGGCATCGACATGTTATCTTTAAATTGGTCGTAATTTCTTGAATTTGTCATTAATGCGCTCAATTAAAAGATAAATATAGAGGAAACCAACCTTAAAGTGCAGCACCACAATTAAAATTCAACAAATAATTAATTCGCCAACTGATTTTTTAAAACAAGAATTACCGCAGAAAAGACTAGGAACAGATCCGAATAATAAAATAAACCAACAGAATATATAGTATTACGCCATAGACATTGTAGGACCAGCGTTTAATTTTTATTTCATTCCAATCCGGATTTTCTTGGCTTACCTGAAGAATATCTGTAATAACACCGCGAAGTTGCTTTTCATAGTATTGATCTTTGGCAACGTAGCTAAAAGCACCAAATTTTATCAACTTTGAAGTTAGATCAGCGTTAGATTGACCAGAAACGATAATCACTTTAGTACTCGGAGACTTTTCATGAATTTCTTGCATTAAATCCATTCCATTTATGGAGATTTGATTAGAAACATCCAAATAATAATCAAGTATTACAATATCTGGTTTGCGATACATCTCTCTCAGGCATTCTTCAGCACTGGAAAAGCCCTCTATAATTAGTTGCTTCGTATTATCCAGCGTCTTATCTGGAAATAAGTTTAAATAACGACGCATTAACTGTAAGTCGTATGGCGAATCATCAACGATGAATATAGAACACTCCTTTAGAGCTGTTTTACCGGTTATATAATTACCGAATCGAAATTGTTGAGTAAATATGGTCAAGGCGATAAAATATTAGTCATTAAGTTCGACCAAATCACCTTGCGCTTAGCGCACAAAATAAATTGACCAAGAGGTTTGGAGTGAACTAGTTACGAAGAACAACCTAATGAAGTTTGTTATTGTCGATAACAGGAAGCAAAATGTCGTTGAATTACCTAAGTACCTGTTCTTCCTATTGCTATAATTCGAAAGTTGTTAAACAAAAAAAGAACTCGAATGAGTTCTTTTCTGTTGAAAAATTAGAATTCTATTTAAGTGGTTTCTGTTATTTTGTTTTGATTTCCAAAAGGGAGGCGTATCGCCTCGCACTTTGGGAAATAAAAACATATCGGTTAGACAAGGTTAGTGGTTAACTGATTCGAATATAAGAATAATATTTTGTTTTTTTCGATAAAACGACATTTTATTTCGTTTTAATGCAAAAAAGAGCAGTTATTAGACTTAATTACCTTGCTCTACTTATTGTTTAGTGATTGTTGCTGTGCATGATCCCGTTCCACCTATCAATGGGATACCACTACTATCATAATTGAAGGTAACCGTCATTTCAGATCCCGCATTATTCATAGTTCCTGCACCATCAAAAATAACATCACCACCAATAGTGGTAATGGTTTGTGAAGGAAAAGTAATGACTGAACCACTTATTGTTGCAGTTGCCATACCACCAACAGCATTAAAAAAGTTATCAAACTGCAAACCATCTGATCCAGAAGCAACACCTTCTTGTGCTGTATTCAAAGGAAATGCAGTTGCTGAGCAATCTGAGGACAAACTATATGTACCGATATAATTACTTTGACTTATCACAACACTAACCGCCCTTGCCGCATTTGCTGTTCCATACTCATTTTCAGCAGTATATGCTACTTCAAATGATCCTGAAGATGATGTGTTAACGGCCGAAAGATCTGCGGTAACTGTTGCTACACTTTCATCTGGATTAATTGCCGTTGCACCAGCATCGGCGTACGTGCTACCAACCGTTACCGAAGCTGGATTGTTTCCAAGAATCGTTATGGTCGGAGGGTTCTTGTCTTTTTTACATGCAACAAACGCAATTATCAAAGCAAGGCTTAATAAGGAAATAAATTTTTTGTTTCTCATTGTTACGAATTTAATTTCTACGAAAATAATGAAAACCACTATATGTTTTTCGTTAAGGCAAATTTTCTATTCAATCAATTGTAAAATAGGTGTAAAAAAACAGCACCAACTTAGGAGGAGTTGGTGCTATTGTTTCGAGTTGAAACTTGTAGATGGCGTGTTAGTTATTAGCAGTAAGCAATATGGGGTTAATCTATATGAGCTACATCTCATTATAAACCAAATAAACACCCATTTGTAAAATCTTTAATCAAACCTGGTTTATTTGTTTGATTCATCAATAATACAAATATTTTTTTACAAAACAACGATTAAACAGAATATTATTTCGATTAAATACCATTTTTGTACGACAAATAGAATTTAGAACAAGGAGCTATCATCAGCTATAAAAGAATATATTCAAGAATTATTACATCTAAATCGGCAAAGAAAATCTGCCGAACAATCGCTAGAACACATCATCACAATCAAGTAGTTCGTTTAGAATTTCAGCATGTTAAATAATAGACCCAACTTGTCAATTATTGATACTCCAGGATTGACCGCGAAACCTACAGGCTATTAATCATATCTGCTCGATTATTTATACCCGATTTTTTGACTCAAAGGAACCTTACTCTTCACGAAATTACCCGTACCAAATGCCACTTCCTTACCAACATCGTTAAAGAGTGTAGCTGAAGCAGTAAACAAATTTTCAGATGAAAATCGAATTTCTCCAAATGCGCGCACCTTTCCTTCGGATACGGGTCTAATTAAATTAATGTTAAATGATGTCGTGAGAACGAAATAATCATCTACCACAGAGCTAACGGCGAAAAACGCTGCATCATCTAACATTTTGAAATAGACTGAACC
>Ga0315322_10002260_pt1 | contig 14877 bp, 15 predicted proteins | sample M110021515metaG_FD_203461 | JGI IMG/M metagenome (GOLD analysis project Ga0315322, IMG submission 203461) | Ammonia-oxidizing marine archaeal communities from Monterey Bay, California, United States - M1 100m 21515 | ecosystem: Environmental > Aquatic > Marine > Intertidal zone | place: USA...
CGTAGCTGTTGGCGTGAGTGTCGTGGTCGTCGCCCTCATGCTCCAAGCGTTCGCCAGCACCGCTTCAGCCTTGCGCATTGAAGACGACGCTGCGCTGCGCGCCGAAAGGACCGCATGAAGTACCACTTTTCATGGTTCCAGCTCATTGAGCCGGCCATCCATGCCCTCGAAAGCATCGGTGCATCCCACGACGACGCCATCCGCGTGGTCACCTCCTGGGGTATCTGCATCGGGCTGCTGTTGTTCGCCCTTCTCGGCCGAATGGGCCTGAAGAAGGCGCAAGCCGCTGGCGGCACCAAGCAGTTCATCCCGGGCACGGGTCTTGGCATCGGCGCCATCTTCGAGCTCTACACCGGTGCCATTCTCGACATGGTATCGGGCACCCTCGGCAAAGAAGATTCCAAGCGCTACTTCTGGCTGCTCGGGGGCTTGTTCCTCTACATCTTCATCAGCAACCTGATGTCGGTCGTGCCCGGCGGTCTTCCGCCCACCGACAACATCAACACCAACGTCGCGATGGCGCTGGTGGTGCTTGCTGTCTACGTCGTCGAGGGAGTGCGCCGCACTGGCATGCACTTCTTCAAGCACATGATGGGTCCGGTGTGGTGGCTCGCGCCGCTCATCTTCGCGATCGAGGCCGCCGGTGTGTTCATCATCCGGCCCTTGTCGCTCAGTCTGCGCCTGTTCGGCAACATCAACGGTGACCACACGGTCTTCACCGAGATGCTGAACTTGGTGCCGGTGGTCGTGCCGGCCATCTTCCTGGGCCTGGGGATCTGGGTGTCCTTCCTCCAGGCCTTCGTCTTCACTCTTCTGTCCGCTATCTACCTTATGCTCTCCGTCGATCATGGCGACGACGAGGGCCATCACTGATTCAGGGCCGGGTTTGAGCCCGGCCGACCATCATCCCCCTCGGAGGTTCACAATGAAGAAGCTCATTCGGGTCCTGCCCGCAGTCGTCGTCCTCTTGCTCGTCGCCAACCCCGCCTTCGCTGGCGAGGCCAATGGCCAGGTGGCCATGGCTGCCGGCCTTGCCATCGGCATCGCTGCTGCTGGTGGCGCTGTCGGTCAGGGCAGGGCTGCTGCCGCTGCCCTCGAAGGCATCGCTCGCAACCCCCAGGCCAGCGGCAAGCTGTTCACCCCGATGATCATCGGTCTCGCTCTCATCGAGTCCCTGGTCATCTACGCGCTCGTCATCGCGTTCCAGCTTTCTACCAATGTGGCCGGCTGAGCCGCACGTGACTCGCCGGGCCTCCATTCTGGGGGTCTGACTCACATCGAGCTCGCGAGTCGCACCAAAGAAGGGCTCTCCCATGACATGGGAGGGCCCTTTCTGTTGTTCTTGTGCCTCTCCCGCACCGAATGGAGACCTCGACTCTGGCCTTGCCATCGGGTAATCAACCGCCTCCACGCACCGCGTCCCTCTTCTGGGAAGGAGTCCACTTCCATGTCGTCCCTCACGCGCTTGCTGCTCCCGCTGTCAGCTGCCCTCGTCCTCGTGGGTTGTCCGAAGAAGGATACCGGTCCACCGCCGATCATCGAAGGCTGGCACAAGGAGGACGCGGAGTCGTTCGAGTGCTGGTATCCAGCGCAATTCGACAAGCTCGACGAGGTCCAGCGCAAGCTCAAGCGCGCCGAAACTCTCGACGCGATGATGCTGCAGTGGAAGGGTGGCAAGGAAGACGGCGTGTCCTTCAAAGCCGGCATGGTCGACGAGCTGGAGACCACCCTGTTCGGCGACATGTCCAAGGTCGAAGCCGTGGCCATCAAGAACCTCGACTTCTGTAAAAAAGCCTCCAGTGGCGGCGGAAACGACGCCTGGAGCTCCTGGCTCAACGGCCTGACCGCGCAGCTCACCGAAGGCGAGTGCTTCAACCGCTTCGACTACACGATGTTCGACTACCTGGAGATCGAGACGGGCTGGCAGCGCGAGATGCCCATCTGCCAGGACGACAAGGTCCGCATCTCCGGCACCTCCTCGGACCGGTTCCGCCTCTCCGACAAGGGTCCGTGGATCAATGTCGCCGGCGATCCCGACCAGCCCACCTCCGCCAGTGGCGAGTTGCCCTGCAACTTCGAGGGCTGCTTCCGTGGCCAGCTCATCATGAAGTTCACCACCGAAGCCGGCGTAGTCACGATCTACCCGGTGGGTGAGAAGCTCATCTTCACCGCGCCCGAGCACGGCACCATGAGCTACCGCATCAACGACGACACCTTCTACGACAACACGTGGTACCAGTCTGGCGGCATTATCGACCATACTTCCGTCGAGATCTCGCCTGCGCAATGAGCAATCGTCTACACCCGACGCGGAGTCTCCGCGCCATTGCTTGCTGATTTGTTGAGTCGCCGCGTCGTTTAGGAGCCAGATGGCTACGTCGGTCACGCAGAAGCTGATGTTCTCCGCGGTCACGACTACGGTCCTGTTCGGCGCGGCTGAGCTCGGGCTGACCGCAGCGGGCTGGCCGAAGATGACAGCCAGGGGTCCCCACGAGAACACATTCTGGGTGACAGACCCCAACCTCGACAAGTTTGAGATGCCGCACAACGAGGAGAAGACCAACTTCAAGGTCACTACCGATGAAAATGGTCTGAGGGCGCCTATTCACGACGTAGACAAGCGTCCTGACACCCACCGCGTGATGGCCCTCGGATGCTCCACCACCTTTGGCTGGGGGGTGGCCGACGACCAGACCTACCCCGCGCGTCTCGAAGCCCTGGCCAGGGGCTCGGGGCATACAAGCACCGAGGTCATCAACGGCGGGCAGCCTGGCTACACGACCTTTCAGGGCCGGATCCTGTGGGACGACACCCTGCGTCACTATGACCCCGACGTCGTACTCATCGGCTACGTCGTACAGGATGCCCGCAAGGCCGCCTACTCCGACCGCAGCCAGGCCATCTTGCTGCGCGAAGGCCACTTCATGAAGCACAACCTGCTTCATCGCTCGCGCATCTACATCGGGCTCCAGAGCCTCATCGGCGGTGTGCAGATCGAGGCCAAAGAAGTCGGCCCCAACGACACAGGCGGTGTGTACCGCATCCCGCCCGAAGACTTTGTGGCCAACCTGCGCTGGTTCGTCGACGCCGTGCAGGACCTCGGCGCCACGCCCGTGCTCGTTGGCTACCCGCTGGAGCGCACCGGCTACACCGCCCAACACCGGCGCATTCTCAAAGCAGCCTCCGAAGAGCTCGACGTGCTGTACCTCGATCCACAGCCTCAGATGGAGCAGGCGACCCATGGCGCCCAGCTCTACTTCCCACGGGACCGCGGCCACGCCAACGCCGCCGGAAACGCCCTCATCGCCGAGTGGGTCCACGCCTTCCTCGCCGAGCACGACCTCCTCGGACCCTCCTGATGACCGAAGACGGCCTCCGCGACTCTACCCTCGTGCTGCTCGTTCTCAATGAGATCGATGGCCTGCGAGAGACCTTCAACGCCCTGCCCATTGGAGAGTTCGCGCGCACCCTCGCGGTCGACGGCGGGAGCACCGATGGCACTCGAGAGTTCCTCAGCGAGCGCGGCATCCCCATCCTCGACCAGTCCATCGCCGGTCGGGGCGTGGCCTTTCGGGTCGCGCTCGAAGCCACCGACACCGCGCGGCTGGTGTTTTACTCGCCCGACGGCAACGAAGACCCCGCTGACATCGCGCGTCTCGACGATCTGGTGCAGCGAGGCGCAGACCTCGCCATCGCCAGCCGCTTTGCGACAGGCGCGGTCAACGAAGAGCAGGACCTCGTTCGTCCACGGGCGCGGGTCAACAAAGCGCTCACCTGGGTCGCCAACCAGCTCTTCCACCACGGCCCCTACGTCACCGACACCATCAACGGCTTCCGGGCGCTGCCGCGCCACCGTCTTGAGGAGCTGGCCACCACCGTGAAGCGCTTCCCGATTGAGTACCAGATCAGCATCCGGGCGATGTGCCGCGGCTGGCGAATCGAAGAGATTGCAACCCACGAAGGACAGCGGTCCGGTGGAGAGAGCAAGGCGCTCTCGTGGCCCGTCGGCAAGGACCACATCAAGGTGCTGCTGTCGGAGCTGCACAACGCGCGCTGGCTTCAGTAGATCGATCCTGCCGAGGCGAGGGACCGCCAAGCCTCAGCAATCCGCAAGCCTGGCCACCACCAGCTCAGTGAGCTCAGAGCCCTCGGCACTACTGTCCATGCGACGCTCCCAGCCTTCCTCGAAGGGAGTGCGGAAGTCCCCAGCGGCCGGCCCTACCTGCTTGAGAGCGTCCGCCAACAACGCCATCGCGGCGAGGAAGGTCGGCAGGGGCGCCTCGATGGTGCGGCCCACGAGCTGACGGAGGACCTCTGTGGCTCCATGCAGGTCGCTGGCGGCCCACAGCACCCGCGGCAAGCCGGCCAGGGCAGCATCCAAGAGGGGTGCGCCGACGCCACTGTCGGCATCTGACAGCGCCAAGGCAGCCTCTTCGGCAATGAGCCCCGCCCCCTCCCCCGCCGGCATGCCTTCCAGACACCGCGCCACCAGCCGAGCTCGAAGGCCCGAAGCCCCCACCATTCGCGCCACTGTGAGGGCGAGCTCGACCGAGCCGCCCGCGAGCAAGGCGTCGACAGCACACTCGGCATAGCGACGCGGACCGTGGGAGCCCACCAGCCAGACGGTGGCATCCGGTTGACTGTCGACCGCGGACAGCGCGAGGAGAAGGGACTCCCAGGCCTCGTCTTCACGGTCGCCGATGCGAGCCAACAGCAGCCCCGCCATCAAGCGCGACTCATGGTCCTCGGAGTGACGGCTCGCCGCCTGCAACAAGACCTCGGCCACCCGTGCGACACGATCTGGGCGACGCGCGATGAGGTGAAGCCGGCCCAGAGCATGCGCCCAGGAGCCGGGAACCGCGGGGTGCCGAGCCACGATCCGGCTGAGGGCGGGCGAGAGCTCCGGGTGGGCGAGCGAGAGTTCCACAAGAACCGCCCACGGACCAATCTGAGGAGGGTCGGGCGGGAGCGGCCGGTCGGTCATTCGCTCCAGAGTGGTCTGCCAGGTGACGCCCGCCGGACCGGCGCCCACCTTGCGCAGCTGGTCGCGGGTGACCTCGCCGAGAACCTGGATGGCCCCGGGGGTGCCCGGTGGGGTCGAGCCCGCGAGGCTGACTGCGCGGCCCCACGCATCCACAGCCGCCGTGAGGGCGGGCACCTCAAGGAAGCATCGGGCGAGCCGAGCTGCAGTCCGTGCGCCCGCAACCGCCGCGACATGGGGCTCCACAGCGGTCCGGACCCCCACCACCGCATCGACAAGCTGCAGCGCCGCCCCAGCCTCCGCCCCAAAGCGCGGATGGGGATGGCCCTCCGCAAAGAGGGCGGCCACAGCGCGGTCCCGCTCGTCGGCGCGTCGAATGAGCGCCACGGCCTCGGCCACGGTGTCCCACGCGTCGTGGGTGGGGAGATGACGACACAGCGCTGCCACCGACCGCACATGGGCGATGGTGCCTTTGCGGAGGCCCGCTGCGACCGCAGATCCTTGGCGGTCCCGGCCCAGACGAACCAGCTGCGCACACAGGTCCGCACGCGCAGAGTCCAGCCCCACCCAGTCTGGCAGGACCGCTTGCCAGCGTCCTTTCTCGGCTATTTTCTCAGCGGCGCGGTCCGCCCAGTCCTGCGCGGACTCAAGCATGCCCTCACGGTCGGCGAGCTGACTGGCCACACACCATAGATGGGCTGCATGGGCCACGCTGGCGAGTGAGTCAGGCGGCACAAGGGCGAGGCCGGCTTGCGGACCCAGGTGGTGGAGTGCGGCGACCGCAAGCTGATGGCGCTCCTGCACCTGGTCTTCGGGGTCAAGAGACCGGGCAGACAGCGCGTCGAGGGCGCGCCGGAGCAGCCCTACGCCCGGATCGGAGCGATCCACGAGGTCGACCGGCCCCTCCACGTCGCCTGAACTGGCTTGCTTGTCCGACACGACCGGCCCTCCTCGACCACGGCGCAGCTCCACCCGGCCCGGCCGCAAACTCTCAATATCGCGCGACACCGCTGCGAGGGGGCTCTGCACCATCACGGTCTGCACGGCAGCCCGTTAGCGGGCGGACAGGCCCACTGTCCCCGAGCGACCATGTCCGCCAGCACCGACGCCCCCCTGTCCGCCCCCGAGTCGTCCAGCGAGTCGTCCTCCGCAAGCGGTCGGCCCCCTGTGCGCTCCCACACCACCGAGCTGCCGCCTGTAGCGGGCGCACTGTCTCTGGCGTCGGTGTGGCCATTCAGCCTCGACCGGGGCCGCCAACATCCGTGGTGGGTGTGGACGACCACGCTGTACAAGCAGCTGGGGAAAGGCGCGCTGTCCGACACGCTCGCCATCCTTGGCTACGGCGTCAACGACCACTCCGCTCTCGGCGAGGCGGGCCTTCACGACGGCGCTCCCGGCGGCATCCACCTCAGCCCGGCGCGGGCCCGACGCATCGAGCTCCACACCCAGCCGCCTTTGCCCCCTGCGGACCTGTTCGAGGTGGCCCGCCTGCGCGCCATGTCCTCCGACCGTCTGGCAGGGCTCGGCCGCTTGGCTGAGCCCTTCGTCCACCGTCCGGGCGAGCGAGGCTTTGAGCGCGTGAGCTGGAAGCAGGCACTGGCAGCCATCTCCGAAGCGGTCCCCAAGCCACGCGGCAAGCGGATGGCGTTCCTGGCAGGTCCCGATGGGCTGTCTCTTGAGGGCGCCTATGCGGTGTCGAAGACCGCACGGGCACTGGCATCGAGCCATGTCGACCTCTGCGTCCGCCACACTATGGCCACCGGCCGCGCTGCGATGGCCAAGAGTCTCGGCACCGCAGCGGCGTCGACCTCGGCCTCCGAGCTAGCCGACGCGCAGCTCATCCTGCTCGTGGGTACCAACCTCGTGAGCGCCCACCCACGGGCCGGTCATCTGCTGCTCAAAGCCAAGCGCAACGGCGCCCGCATCGTGGTGGTCAACCCGGTGAAAGAGCCCTCCCTGGCAGCAGCTTGGGAAGCAGGCGACCTTCGCGCCGCGCTCTTTGGCGCCCGCATCGCGGACGACTTCGTACAAGTCACTCCCGGCGGAGATGCAGCCTTCTTTGACGGCGTGGCCAAGGCCATCCTCGAGCGCGAGGGCCAAGATCGCAGCTTTGTAGACGACCACACCCAGCCCGAGTCCCACACCGCGCTGTGCGATGCCCTCGGTGCGCGCAGCTGGGAAGAACTGGAGCATTCGAGCGGCTGCCTGCGCCGCGACATGGAGTGGGTGGCAGAGCTGGCCGTGCGGGCCGACCGCGCCATCACCATGGTGGGCCCGTGGGTGCTGTCTGGCGCCGATGGTGCCGACGCAGCGGGTGCTCTCGTCAACCTCCACCTGCTGCGGGGCTGGTTCGGTCGCTCGGGCTGTGGACTGCTTCCCGTGGCGCCCTCGGCCGGCTTTGAAGGCGCAAGACTGGCCGGTGTCGACCCCCACCACCTGCCCGGCGCCGTCCCCGTCGACGCCGGTAGTGCCGCCGAGCTGGCCAAGAAATGGGACGGGCTCTTCGTTCCCGTCAAGCCTGGCCTGCGCGCCCATGAGGTGGCAGCGGCAGGAGCCCGCGGCGAGCTCGACCTGTTGGTGTGTGTCGGTGCTGACCCCGTCGGCATCCTCCCACGCATCGACAACCTCAACGGCATTGGCGTGCGCGTGCACCTCGACACCTGGCTGCGCCCGTCGATGGTCGCCGAAACCGACCAGCTCACCGTGCTTCTGCCCATCCAAGGGCTCTACAGCCAGCCCGGAGGCGCCACGCTGTGCACCACCGACCGCCGCTTCCGGTTCAGCCCGGCCATCGTGTCGCCCGTCGCCGAAGCCCGTCCCATCTGGAAGGCTCTGCACGCCCTCGCCACCACGCTCGACCCCGACCTCGACGAACACTTGTCCTACGAAGACTCCGAGGGACTCAGCAGTGAGCTGGCCGGCCTGGCCCCCGAGCTGGCCACGCTCACGCTCCTCAAGCGGCCCGGCGACTGGGCTCAGCCAGGCGGACCCGTGCTCCACGACCGCGGACAGTTCTCAGATATGCCCGACCAACGAGCTCGCTTTGCCGACCGTCCCGCAACGACTCGGCCTCTGGGACTCCAAGCGCTGTCCCGCCGAACCCCCTCGCTCGGTCGACAGCGCAGCGAGGTGTTGATTTCCACTGAAGACGCCAAAGCACTCGGCATGACCGATGGCATCGCTGTCCAGATTTCGAGCGACAACGGCTTATGCAAGGGCATTCTCGCGGTAGTCGACATGCCCCCTGGTGCGCTCCAGGTGTGCTGGCCAGAGGGCGCCGCCCTGTTCACGGACGACCCCGATGCCAAGCCGCCCATCGTCCAACTCCGACGCGCGGAGTGAGTCCCGCCTCCCCCCACTCAGTGGGAGTCGAGGTCGCCCGGCACACCCAGGGTCTCGACACGGTCACAGAGGAAACCGATGAGCTGGCTGTCGAAGAGCCGCTGGAGATCAGGGTCGAAGGACAGCCCGTCGCGGTCACCATGCGCACCCCCGGCAACGACCTCGACCTCGTGGCCGGCTTTCTCCTCACCGAGGGTGTGATTGATGGCTGGGACGACGTCCACGCCATGGCCCATGTGGTCGACCCCGCCGTGCCCCGTGAAAACACCGTCGACACCGTGCTCGCGGCGGGTGTCCCAGCAGCCCGCGCACGCTCGGCAGACCGCGCGTTCTATGCCAGCTCCAGCTGTGGCATCTGCGGCAAGACCACCATCGACCGCATCTTTTCGCGCATCGAGCCCGTCGGCCCCCCGCCCCTCGACGATCCCCTGCTCCGCGTGCTTCACGACCTCCCCGACCGGCTTCGCACGGTGCAGACCGCCTTTCAACGCACGGGCGGTCTCCATGCCGCAGGACTGTTCGACGGCACCGGCGAGCTGCTCGTGATGCGGGAGGACATTGGTCGTCACAACGCGGTCGACAAGGTCATCGGGGCCGCCATCCAGACCGACCTCGACCTCCGCCAGACCCTCCTCGTTGTGAGTGGTCGAGCCGGCTTCGAGATCGTACAGAAAGCCTTGGTAGCCGGCATTCCACTTCTTGCTGCGGTGGGCGCGCCCTCGTCACTCGCCGCAGACCTTGCCCGCAGGGGCGGCATGGTGCTGGTGGGCTTTCTGCGGAATGGTCGCTTCAATCGCTACGGGCGACTGTCTCCCAGCCCAGGCGCGCCTCCAGTCGGTTGATCACCGGGATCAGCCACGGCGCCATGACCACCGGGTACAGCGACAGCATGCCGTAGCTGAACATGCCGAGCTTCATGCTCAGAGCGATGCCGATGTGCATCAGCACGCCGATGATGCCGTAGAAGTGCGACCAGCGCGTGAGCAGCAGTGGCGAGCAGACCTCCCAGGACACGGTGATCATGCCGGCCCCCCGAAACAGGGGCCACAGCGACCGCCACACGGGATTGTCCGGGTCGAGCTTCGCCGCCATCGGGTCGGTCATGATCTTGTAGAGCTGGGGTGGTCCCGCCATCGAAAACCACCCGCCTGCGCCCAGCTTCACAAAGCCAGCAGCCATGTAGACCAGCCCCAGAAACAGGCGGAGCACATCGCTCACCCAGCCCGCGGTGGTCGTCTTCCTTTCGCGCTTGAAGAGCACGTTCTCAAGCGAGTAGCAGCGGTGGGCGTCGCTGAAGAGCAGCACCAACAGCACGGTGCGCACCAGGCGGTCCACCCCGCGGTCACCGGTGGGAAACATGTGGCCCAGCTGGGCATAGGCGAGCACGCCGATGAGGGTCGCAATGCGCACCCGCACGCCGAGCGCGACGCAGATCATGCTCACGAGAAGAACGCCGTAGAGCACCAGCCCCGCGTTGGGCCCGGCGTCGAGGAACCAGAACTGAGAGCGGTGAAAGCCGGCCAAGCCACCGTACTCGAACAGGCGGTAGACACGGCCGAGCATGCCAGATTGGGCAAGCAGCAGCAGGTCGGCGATGACCACCAGCGACAAGCAGATGCGGGTGAGCGCGAGAGGGCGCACATCGACGGGACGGCCCGCGCGGGCGACCCACCAGGTCCACATGCGGGTCATTGGGCATCCTCGCCGGGGTCTTTTTCGTTGCCCTTGAGCTGTTCCTCTGGTGGCAACACCACGCCGCCCTCCCCAAGAAGTTCCCACTTCCAGTCCGGCGCCTGCGCGCGTCGTCCGTGGTGAATCCAGGGCTCCGCACCCACATTGCGCTTCTGCCACTCCGCGAGGATGCGCACCTCGCGGGCATCGGGAAAGTCCTCCTGAGACCGCTCCAGCACAAAGCGCGAAAAGCCGTTCCAGTTGAAGGCCCGCAGCTTGTTCACCATGGTCTCGGGCATCGGCCTGATCTTTCGGTGCCCCAGCTCGGTGGACAGCCAAGACAGCTCACTGTCGTTCGTGCGATGTACCGGCTGGCCATCCACTTCGATGATGAGGTGACCCACCCGCTGCTGGCCCGAGCCGTACAAGCCCCAGGACTGCGCGATGCGGAAGACCGACTGGAACTTCGCGAGGTGCTTGCTGATGGGCACCCGCACATAGTGATTGACCCAGATGGCGCCGAAGAAGAAGGGCGCCGCTGCTCCCGCCTTGCGCTCCACCTTGGCACGCCACTTCGGCTGGAAGTGCCGCTTGGGGTTGAGCCCCCGCATGCCCGGCGTGCCCGCACACAGAAAGAATGTCACCACCACCAAGGCCAACACCCCGCGCAGGTGGGCCCTCCTTGGCGAGGTCGGTTCGGGGGAAGACGGGGGCGGTTCAGGGGAAGACGGGGTCGGTTCAGGGGAAGACATCGCCTAGCTCCTGGGCACCGGATTGTGGGCCCGACCTACTCCGCGGCGGTTCTCGTCGCCGCAGGAAATCGACTGTCGCCCGAACGTGGTCTGCACCGAATAGGCTGGTCCCGCGAACAAAGCCCGGCCTCGTGCGTCGGCGCGGTTCACAGGAGCGAGGATGTCCACCTCACCCGTCCGCCTCACCCTCGCACTCACGCTGATGGCCTGTGTGGGGTGCGAGCCCGAGAGCAAGAACGCCAGAAATGAAGGCGACTGCACCGATGTCGACGGTCTGCAGACCTGCCGATTTTCGGCGTCCACAAGTACGTCCTCGGGACTGCTGGTGGTCGACCTCAACGTCAACGCATCGGCGGGCGCGTTCCTCATCACCACCGAAGCGGGCAACAACCTCTACATGTCCACCGAGCGCGTACTCGACCCGGACGGCGATGTCGCGCTCAGCTGGGAGGACTGGTACTACGGCGACACCAACCTCACCGCGGGCATTCTGCCCCTGTCCAACGAGATGCATCTCAACTGGCCCGTGCGCGACGACGACGCCCAGCTCTCCGACGGCACCTGGTCCATCGAGATCGCGGCCATCGACTACGACGGCTACTACATGCTCGGCGAGCGCATCGACATCGTCACGCAGGTCAAGCAGGACGAAGATCTCAGCGTGGGCAATGTCAATGCCCGTGTGGTCTACGTCGACGGGCTGGATGCCGACAGCGAGGTCACCTCGGGCACCGAAGCCGCCGTCGAGGTGTGGCGCGAGATGTGGAGCGACTATGGACTCGGCCTCACCGTCACCTACGCCACTGCCACCGATGTGAGTGCTGCGCTGCCCTCGATGACGGATGGGGGGCCGGAGATCGAGGCCATCTCCACCGCAGGCACCGACGCCGACTTCACCGTGGTCATCGGCGAGTCGGTCGGCGGTACCTTCGACATCTACGGCGAGGCCGGCGGTATTCCAGGCACCTTGGTGGCAAACGACCACTCGGCGGTCGCCATCTCCTGGATCACAAATGCCGGTGGCGACGGCGTCTTCAGCGACGACGACGTGCAGGTCTATGGCGAGACGCTGGCCCACGAGATCGGCCACTACATGGGACTGTTCCACCCCGTTGACTACGACCAGCGCTACAACCCCTACGCCTGGGACGCCCTCAACGACACCAACAAGTGCGGCGATCTCGACAGCTGCGACACCCTACTGGGGGACAACAACATGTATCCCTTCCCAGTGTGCCCGAGCTTCGACAGCTGCACCACCCAACAGGCCCTGTCGACCGATCAGACGGGCGTTCTCCACCGCCACACGGGTGCTCTTTGAGCCGCCGAGGAGCCACCATGCATCGCATCGCTGTCGCCATCCTGTTTGCCATTCCCGGGGCCGCGCTCGCCGAGACGCCGACCCCCTCGGACAGCCAGCTGGCGCTCTACAAGGCGCTGTCAGGCCGTCACTTCGAAGCGGGCTGTGCGTCCTTGTCCGCGCTGTCGCCCACACTCTCCGACGACCTGGTGTGGCTGGCAGAAAACACCCACCAGCCCACCTGGGTGTCCATCCGAGCCGCCGACTGTGCCCTCGCATTGCACCCCACCGAAGCCGATGCGGCAGCCCGACGCTGGCTGACGTCTGATGCGTTCAAGGGACTGGCCCTGGTGACCGTGCAGCACCTCGACGCCATGCCCGTGGCACAGTCCACGGCTCTCGTCGAGGCCGGGCTGGCCGGCCCCCTGTCCGAAGCGCTGCGTCCCCGGGTCGCCCGCTTGGCGACGCCAGAGCTCAAGGCGCTGGTCGCTCCCTGACCGGTGATGTCGGCCGTCTGGACTCCAACGAGATGGGCGGGCCACAGCCTGCCGCGGGGGTTCGGTCTGAATGCGACGAGGGTGAATTACGCGCAGATGACCTCTGCGAGGTCACTTTCGACCACCTACTCGAAGTTGCGGTCGGTTGCTTGCACGGTTCGGGGGACTGCAATAGTTTGCGGGCGCCGAGCCGACATAGCTCAGTTGGTAGAGCAAGCGGCTGTTAACCGCTAGGTCACAGGTTCGAGTCCTGTTGTCGGCGCCACATCTTCAGAACCCCAGGTCGAAAGACTTGGGGTTTTGTCGTTGGTGGGTGGCTGATGTGGTTCGGAGCCACCGGCTCGCCCGAGCTCACCCACCCGGTCTCCCCCGACCAGTCCGACGCGCTCACAAACTCCTCGTCGGATCAGAGCCCAGACCAACCCTCGATCCTCTCCTGAGCTTCACAAACATCAAGGGTTCCTGAAGTTTTGTGCTCCCCGTTGTCTTGCACAAAACTAAAGTCTCACTTAATATTCTCGCATGCACGACACCGCCGCCCTCTCCCCCAGCTGGGACCGCCTCTACGAGATCGCTGCCGCGCAGGACGGGCACTTCACCACCCGGCAAGCGCACGACGCCGGCTACTCCCCCCAGCTGCTTGTCCACCATTTGGGTTCTCGGCGGATGCTTCGGGTACGACGTGGCGTATACCGCCTCGTCCACTTCCCCGCCGGAGAGCACGAAGACCTCACCGTGGTCTGGCTCTGGTGCGAACAGGAAGGGGTCTTTTCTCACCAGACCGCCCTCGCCCTGCATGACCTGTCGGAGGTGCTGCCGTCTCAGGTCCACGTCACCCTTCCGCTCGCATGGCGCCGGCGGCGTCTGCGGGTCCCCGAGGGAGTCGTGCTGCACTACGGCGAGGTGGCTCGGAATGAACAGCGCTGGTTCGGGCCGGTGCCTGCCACTGCGCCACTGCGCACGCTGGAAGACTGTGCGACTGCCCGGATTTCCCCCGAGCTGATGCGAGGCGCAGCGCTGGATGCACTCCACCGAAGGCTGGTTCGGCGGGACGAGCTCACGGCCATTGACGCCGCCCTGGCGCCCTTCGGAGGGCTTGAGCCATGACGCGTACATACCGCACAGCTGCTGACTTCAAGCAGTCGCTCGAGCAGAGGCTCCGCACCGCGTCCACCTCCGGCTTCGACCTCGCCCGCCGACGACAGCTCTTGGTGTTCGACCGCTTCCTCGCCCGCATCGCGCTCGAGCTGGGCGAGGCGGTGACCCTGAAGGGCGGTCTCGCCGTCGAGCTGCGCCTTGAGCGGGCCCGCAGCACCACCGACGTCGACCTGCGGGTCATGGGCTCGCCCGATGGCATGCTGCTTCGACTGGATGACGCCACAAGGCGCGACCTCGGCGACTTCATGGTCTTCACCATCCGGCCCCATCCAAGGCATCCGCAGATCCAGAACGCCGGACTGCCATACGATGGCGTCCGATACAAAGTCGAATGCACCCTCGCGGGCAAAGTGTACGCCCGCCCGTTCGGAGTGGACGTGGCCTTTGGCGACCCCATTCTCGGGGAACCCGAGCTGCTGGTCGCCGCAGACACCCTCGCATTCGCCGGCATCGCACCGCCCATCCTTCGCGTCTACCCGATCGAGACGCACATCGCGGAGAAGCTGCACGCCTACACCATGCCCCGAGCCCGCCCGAATTCGCGGGTGAAAGACCTCCCCGACATCGCTCTGCTCGCTTCGGCCGGTGCCCATGATTCGGCGCGACTGCGCGAAGCCATCCACCAGACCTTCGACTTTCGCAGCACACACAGACCGCCGGCCTGTCTTCCGTCGCCTCCAGACACCTGGGACCAGCCCTACACAAGCATCGCCCGTGAAGACCAGCTGCAGTGGCCCACCCTCGATGCGGTGTTCGACGCGGCCCGCGCGTTCCTCGACCCTGTGCTTGCGGGCTCCATGAATGGACACTGGGAGCCGGAGACCTCGACATGGACGCGCAGCTTGGAGTGACCACGACCGATGCGGCCATCGTGGCTTGGTGTTGGCAGTGACTCGGTCAGGCCCAACTGCGCGTCCGTCACTTCGACCGACCTCTGGTAGATGCTCAGAACGAAGACCTGCGCTTGCTCATCGATATTCTCCTGCGCCTCACCCCACCCGACAACTCCCCACCCGAAACACCCGCACCTCACCCCAAGAAGTTTGTGACTCCCTCCCCTCGGGGCGCCACATCTTCAGAACCCCAGGTCGAAAGACTTGGGGTTTTGTCGTTGGTGGGTGGCTGCTGTGGTTCTGAGGCACCGGTTGTCCCGAGTCCGCCCATCCGGTCTCCCCA
>Ga0315322_10002261_pt1 | contig 14876 bp, 15 predicted proteins | sample M110021515metaG_FD_203461 | JGI IMG/M metagenome (GOLD analysis project Ga0315322, IMG submission 203461) | Ammonia-oxidizing marine archaeal communities from Monterey Bay, California, United States - M1 100m 21515 | ecosystem: Environmental > Aquatic > Marine > Intertidal zone | place: USA...
CAGCACTAGCTTTTTCACCAAATCCAGCAAATTCTACAAGTTGATTAGAATTTAATTTAATTTTAAATAATTTTCCAAATGCTACTGCAGTTGCTGCTGCAGATCCAGCACTACTACCCATTCCAAATCCAGCAGGTATTCCTTTTTTTATTTGAATTTCAACACCACTTTTAATTTTTAATTTCTTTTTCATATTTTTTACAACTAATCCCGCAGTATTGTTTTCTGGATTTGTAGGAATATTATCATCTGTAATTATTGTAACACCACTTTTTGTTTTTGTTAATGTAATTTCGTCATAAAATGCATCAATTGCTAATCCAAACGTATCAAATCCAGGACCTAAATTAGCTGTAGATGATGGTGCTCTAATTGTTATTTTTGATACCAATTAATCTTCTACCTCCTCACCTAAATTAAGAATTCTGCTTAATGCACTCTCAAGATTAACAATTCCATCACCAGTTAAATTTGAAATTGGAATTAATCCTTGTTCATATTCACTAAGGTTCAATCCTCGTAAAATACTTGTAGTCAATGAATATGTTTCACCATCTGTATCATTAGATATTGCATTTTCTAATGTATTCATATTTGTTGACCACTGTAAAATTTCTTTTAATTTAGTATCTATTACATCTGTTTTTGTAATTACATTTATTGTTGGTAAATTAAGTCGTAATCTAATTGATGTTGCAAGCAATGCAATTGATACAAAGTTTACTGGCGTAGTAATTATTGAACCATCAAAAAGAAAAATACTTGCTTTTTCATCTGATGTAATTTGATCTATGATAAATCTGCCACTAGAACGATATGCAAATAATTCAATTTGACCTGGAGTATCGACAATAAGATAATCTGGATTTATACTGTTTACATCATTTTGTATTTCATCAATTTTTGATGCAATCAAATCATTTGCCATAACTAATCCACCATTTGGTCCAAGATTGTATTCTTGCATTATTGAGACATAATCCACATAATCTCTTACATCTACATCACAATTGTAAGGCATACTCTCAACACCAGGATCCAAATTTAATATGGCAGCAAATGCACTATTTCTTGTATAATATTCATGTAATTTTGATACAAGTGACGATTTTCCTGAACCTGCTGTTCCAGTAACAAAAATTGTTTTCAATCTGTGTAGATTTCTTTTCTTTGCTTATATTTCAAACTAGGTGATTTTTGAAGAATTTTTTAAGAAATTTATTTTGCAATAATTTAAAATTTTAAACTAATTATTTTTATGCCTAAATCTAGGCATGAAAATCTATGGGTAATTTTTCATCAACTTTCATATTTGATTCTTTAAAAAAACTATCAAATGAACTGGAGAATAGTAGCTATACCTGTTACATTAATCCCAATTATTCTAATTGCTATTCAATTTGATATTAAGATAGAAGATATTCTGGCAATTGGAATTTTTCCATTTGTAGGTGCAATTATTGCAATGATGATTAAACTAGGTTTACAGGGAATTAAATTTGCATATATCACAAAAAAATATCTTGGAAATACTGATTCCTTTTTAAAACTAGTTGGTGTTCGAGTTGGTAGTGAATTTATCAAATTTACAACTCCAATGTTTATTGGTGCAGAGTTTGTTGTAATTTATTATTTGAAGAAAAAAGGAATAGAACTCTCAAAAGCTACTTGGATTGCACTTGTTGATATTGTAACTGAAGTACTTGCAGCAGGTTTATTGTCCATGTTAGCAGGAATAATTGCATTATTGAATGGAGCATATGTTGTAGGAATAGTCATTTTAGCTACTAGTATTTCTATTACAACATTATGGATGGTTATGTTTTTCTTATCATCTAAACATACATTTCAAGTTCCAAATGTTTTAAAAATACTTGTTACAAAATTAGGAAAAGAAAAAGGAACTAAAATAATTAATCAAACAAATGATTGGATGGAAGAAACTTGTACTATGATTAGAGAAAATATCAAAACACCAGAATCTAAAAAAATATTTACAGTTTCATTTTTACTTTCAATAGTTTCTTGGTCATTTTATGGAATATCTTTTATGATTATTGCAATGGGAACTGGTTACATAATTAGTGCATTTGATTCTATAATGGCAGTTATGGGTGCAAATGCTATTGGTAATTTACCTATTACAATTGGTGGTTCTGGTTTAGCTGAATTTGGTATTGTTGCATATCTAAATAATTTAAATCCATTTGATTTTAGTATCACTGAAGGAATTCTTGCTTGGGACGCAGTAATTGGTTGGAGAATTGCAACATATTATGTTCCAATAGCAATTACATGGCTATTATTAGTAAAATTAGCCTTGAGTAAAATCCCAAAAACACAAAATAAATAGAAACCACTTTATCATTAAATGATTTTTTTTATTTATGGATTTTAAAAATAAAATAGTTTTGATCACTGGTGCATCATCAGGAATTGGTAAACAGACTGCAATAGAATTTGCTAAATTAGGTTCAAATATTATTTTAGTTGCCAGAAGAAAAGATAAACTTCAACAAGTAGAAAATGAATTGAAACAATTCAATGTAACCACGTTAATCTGTTCATGTGATGTTTCAAAGAAGGAACAAGTAGAAATAATGTCAAAGACTGTTCTTGAAAAATTTAATTCTGTAGATATTTTAGTAAATAATGCTGGTTTTGCAATTTATGGCTCTGTATTTGATCTTTCAATAGAAGAAATAGAATCTCAGATGAAAACTAATTATTTTGGAATGATTTATTGTACCAAAAATTTTCTTCCATTAATGTTAAAGAAAAAATCTGGTCATATAGTTAATGTTGCATCTGTTGCTGCAAGCTTTGGATTACCTGGAATTGCTTCATACTGTGCATCAAAATTTGCAATGTTGGGATTTTCTGAAGGTCTTAAACATGAGCTTAATGGTACTGGAGTTGGAATTACAGTTGTCAGTCCAATAATGGTAAAAACTGATTTTTTTGAACACCCATCTTTTGAAAAAATGCCAAAATACTCCCCAACATCTCTTAGTTCTAAAACAGTTGCAAAAGCAATAGTGAAAGCTGCAAATTCATCTAGACTTGAAATTATTACACCTTCAGTAGTTCGAATTGCAGTATGGTTAAAACACACATTTCCTTATCTAATTAATCCTATTTTAGGAAAATCTTTTAAAAAACAATTAGAATCTACCAAAACTGACTAGTTTTATTCTTCATCTTCAGATGCTTGACTGGAACTACCTTCATCTATCAATTTAATTGATTTTAATTTAAAATCATAAATTGCATTCATTTCAATTTCTTTTTCTTTTTCCAAAAACTCTGAAACTTTTTTACTCAATGGTGCTTTATGTTGTTCAAAATTAAATTCATAAACAAGTCCTTTTTCTAATTCTGAAATTTTAATTTTTTCTGATAAGTCCATTGTAACTATTTGTCTTCCATCTTCTACAGCCTCATACAATTGAGTATCTATTTTATTATCTTCTTGATACATTTCTAGAACATATCCTGAAATTTTTAATTTTTTTGGTTTTTCAAATTTAGCATTTTTAATTTCATCAGTAACCCAATCAGGAATCTCGTCTTTCTTTTTTACCATTTTAAACTACCACTAATTATCAAGATTTTTATCTTTTTTACTTTTATTCCACCATTCAAGATAATCATCACTTTTATCATCACGTGTTCTTTCTTTTTGATTTAATTTGTATCTGATATCTGAAATTTGTTCTCTTGATGCATATAATCCACATTTTTTACAAATGAAATTTTTTGTATTTTTATCCATTTCCATTGGAATTTCAACTTCATCGTATAATTTGTAAAGATCTTGTCTATCTCTATCTTCTTCTGCAACTTCTTCTTCGTATTTAGTTAGAATTTTCTTTTTTGCTCTTGCTGTACATTCAGGACAAACAACCAATGAAATTCAGATTAATTTTTTCCATAAAAGCGTTCGCACGTTCTTTATTGATCGATATTTTATCTGACACGCGGATTTTTTCATCATCCCTTGCGGTCCGTTCGCCCATCGAAATCCCGCGTGCCAGATGAGAAAATTCCTAAAAATAATCTATTATCTCTTTTCTTCTAATATTTCAGACGCAATTTTTGCTGAATTTTGAGCACCATTAGGAATAAAATTTTTTGAAAATTCCTTCAAATTATCCTCAAAATCGTCATAATTCTCTTTAATCTTTGAAATTGCTTTTGTTACATGTTTAGTTTTGAGGGCTAAAATTCCAAGATTTTTCTCTTGTGCCCATTTAATGTTATTTGTGTGCTCATCATATATTGGAATTCCAATTATTGGTTTTGATTTTCCACCCATAATTTCACCCATTACTGTATGTGAACCATTTACAACTGCATATCCACATAAATTCAAAATTGAATCTTTTTCTTGTTCTGATAAAAATCCAATATCAATTTGTATCCAATCAATTTTCTTTTCTAATGCATCTGAAATTGAGTATTTTTTTCCATCTTTATCTAATACTGAATCAATAGTAGATTCATTTCTTGCATGTGAAATAATTCTTTTTTCATTTTTCATTTCATTTTGATGAAATACTTCTTCATATCTTTGACCTGTTCCATCGTTTGTAGATTTATTACCTGTTCTCATCCAATATCCAAAATTATTATTTTCAATTAATTTTTCAAGATTTGTTTTAGATTTACTTTCAATCTTTCTATTATTTGTAAAATGTCCAACATAAACTACTTTATGTTCAGCTTCTTTTATAAAATTTAGATTATATTCGCACATGGTATATGGGGGAGGAGAATCTGCAACAAGAATTTTTGTTGCTTTATTGATTTGTTTTGCAATAAAAATTAATGATGGATAAAGATATGATCTTGAATTATATAATTTAGGTCTAAATTGATTTGTAACAAATAAACTTGGAATATTTCTATTATTTGCTAAAATATTTGATCCCATATCTCCATCATTAATTACTAAATCAAATTTTTCTTTGTTGTACAGTTTTCTTTCTTCTCTCAAATAATTAATAATTTGTCTTATCAGTGAGGGATTATTTTCAATTGGTAATAATATATTCATTAATGATTTTGAAACACTAGGTCCAAATTTTCCATCAATAGGAGTAGGCATTAGAATATCATGAATTTTTTCTTTTTTATCCGGAAATCTTTTCACTAATTTTTCATAGACATGATCTTTACTTGAAAAATGAATATCTAATTCATCTTTAATCTGAATATCTAATTCATCATTTAATCTCATCATTCGAGAATAATGACCACTTCCCCATGGATAGATAAATTCGCCTATTTTGAGCACAATTTCTAATTAAATATGGTGTTTAAATTTTCAATGATTTTCATTTAAGGAGTCTAAAATATCATGAACATTATTTGCACCTAATTCAACACCAATTTTTTGTTTAGTTTTGAGAGCATATTCTACACTTGTTTTGGAAAATTTAGGAACATCATTTGAGCTAATATTGATCATTTTTTCTAATTTTTTGATATTTCGTTCCAAACCTATCTCTTTTGCTTCTCTAAATAATTCATTATCTACACCTGTTAGGGGAATAATTGGAATTTTGTTTTTAGTAAATACGTGATTTAATGCATTATCAATAAAATTTGCAGGAAATATCAGTGGTGACAAAGCTAAAGATATTTTCTTGTTTGAATGATTTAACATAATTTCTAATATTGAATTTATGTAAATTAAATAATTTTTAATTCCATTTGATTTTATTTTTAAATAATAAAATTCTATTTCAATTTTTTCTTGTACTAATCTTGGAATTATTTGATTAATTATTTTAGCTAAATTCATTAATTCAGATTTTTGTCTATAACAAATAATGATTTTTGTATCATAACCTTGCTTAATTGTTTCATAACATGATACAGCAGAAATTTCATCATAAATTGCACATATTGTTTGTTCTTTTTGTGATTGATATGGAATTCCACCTTTACCTTTATCTGAAAAAATGCAAATGTATGCATTATTTTTTGTTAAATATGTATAAAGTAATTTATCAAAATTTTCATCAGTTCCAGGATGAGCTCCTAAATTAGATTTTTTTTCAATTATGTTAGATGTAGCAGATATTTCTATATCCTTAACTAGAAATCCCTTTGATATTCCTTCTACTTTAACTAAAAATTTTTCTCCTTTTAATAATAAATTACCTCCAATTGTTGTAATTTCTGAAACAATATTTTGAAAATCATTTTTTACTTGTCTTGCAATAGCAATTTTTTCTATACCAAAAAGTAAATTGATAGCTGATGATGCAAAAACAGGATCATTTGCATCAACTAAAATAATGTCACCATCACGTTTAACAGAATTATATTTTTGATTTTTTATTTTCAGAATTTTTTTAATATTTTTTATTAATTGAGGAATTTTATTTTTAGAAAATATATTTGGAAAAACTACTACATATGATATTTCATTCATCTTTTCTCTTTTCAATTCTACTTGTTTATAATTTAGCATAAATTTTTGGGTAATCAATATAAAAGAAATATTTTAAATGAATATGTGACAAAATTTACGCAAGAACAAGTAGATAATCTTAATTCTACAATTAAAACAACTGAAGAAGCTTTACAATGGGCCTCTGATAATTTACATCCTAAAGTTGCTAAAGCATCTAGTTTTGGTGCTGAGGATGCTGTTGTAATGGATATAATGTTAAAAATTAATCCTGATTTCCGATTTTTCACTCTTGATACTGGAAGACTTCCACAAGAAACCTATGATATTATGGATATTGTTAGAAAAAAATACAATATTTCCATTGAAGTATTATTTCCTGATACTAAGGAAGTTGAAGAAATGGTTAAGGAAAAAGGATTGAATCTTTTCTATGATAGTGTAGATAATAGAAAACTTTGTTGTGAAATTCGTAAAGTACATCCTATGAATAAAATGTTGAATACTCTAGATGGTTGGATTACAGGATTAAGACGTGATCAAACAAAAAATCGTGAAGATGTTAAAATTTTTCAATTAGATCATGGTCATGGTGGAATTTTAAAAATTAATCCAATTGTTGATTGGACTTGGGATCAAATTCAAGAATACATTAAAAATAATAATTTGCCCTACAACAGTCTTCTTGACAAGGGTTTTCCAAGTATTGGATGTGAACCATGTACTAGAGCAATAAAACCTGGTGAGGATATTCGTGCAGGTAGATGGTGGTGGGAACAAGATGGTAACAAAGAGTGTGGCCTTCATATAGACCATAAATAGAGGGTTAAACATGTCTGAAGACAATTCAATCCAAGCACATGGTGGAGTTTTAATTAACAGAATTACTAAAGTGGATTCTACAGGATTATTTTCAATTACTATTAGTGAAGATTTAGCAAATGATGTGGAGAATATTGCTGATGGAATTTTTAGTCCTTTAGAAGGATTTTTGGGACAAAAAGATTTTGAAAGTGTTGTATCTCGTGGACGATTATCTAATGATTTAGCATGGACTATTCCAATTGTACTTGACGTGGATGAAGAAACTGCTTCTAAAATGAAAGATGCAGGAGATGTTTTATTAAAAAATCCAGATGGTATAGGAGTTGCAGTATTACATGTTGATGAAACATTTAGTTTTGATAAAGAAAAAACAGCTCAAGGGGTCTATGGTACTACTGATTCATCACATCCTGGTGTTGCATATACAATGTCAATGAAAGATACCTTGGTTAGTGGGAAAATTGATTTTATCCAAAGACCGAATGATACTGAAATTAGACAAAATAGATTAACACCAATTCAAACTCGAGAATCATTTGAAAAAGCTGGTTGGAAAACAATTTGTGCATTTCAAACAAGAAATCCACCACATGTAGCACATGAAATGCTACAAAAAACATCTATTACAACTCGTGATGGTGTATTTGTAAATCCTGTAATTGGCAAGAAAAAATCTGGTGATTTTGTAGATGAGGTAATTGTAAAATGTTATGAAACTATGATAAAATTATACTATCCTGAAAATAGATGTAAACTTGGAACATTACATACACAAATGAAGTATGCTGGTCCAAAAGAAGCAATACATCATGCAATTATGAGACAAAACTATGGCTGCACTCACATCATTATAGGACGTGATCATGCAGGTGTTGGAAAATTCTATGATCCGATGGCAGCACAAAAAATCTTTGATGATTATCCTGAATTAGAAATTTCTCCGGTATTTTTCCCACCATTCTTTTACTGTAGAAAATGCTTAACTTACACAACTCCAAAAGCATGTCCACATGATAATGATGTAAAAGAGCAAATTAGTGGAACTGCACTTAGAGAAATGATTCAAAATGGACAAGCACCATCCGAATTTATCTTAAGACCTGAAGTAGCAAAGGTAATTTTGGATACTCCAAAACCTTTTGTTGATTAGATATTTATTCAAACAAATTTAGATTAGCTCATGAAGTATATTATTCCAATAATTTTATTTCTTGGATTTTTAATTACTCCTGCATTTGCTCAAGAAGAAGTCAATCCTTCTTTAATAATTGAAAATATAGAAATTTCTGCTGAAAAGTTTAACACTGTATTACGTAATGCACCAATGATCCCGCTAGATAATGTTCATAGTATAAGCTGGCAAGTTACTATTGATAATAACTTACTTTATGCTAATCCAAATGGAAATGCAGTTCTTAGAGTATATGATAAACTAGACAATACTGAATTTATTGAAGTAGGTATGGGTCCAAAACCTGATAACAAATTTTGGGTTGCAGTACAAACTCCTGACGAAGGATATGTTGTAGTTCATAGAGATTTAGATAGAGGCTGGTACCCAGAAGCAAAATCTATAGTATCTTTTACTGATAGAGCAGGATTAACTGTAAACAACGGTGCAAGAATAGTAGTAACAAATTTGGATATTGGTAAATTTGAAATTGAATCATATTCTGTACATGGAATGGAAGGAAGTACTGATCCACCTGCAATTAATTCTGGTATTATGATTGTAGAAATTCTATCAGGTGATCCTGGAAAGAATATGTTTGCATATTTTCCATTTTATGTTGCAGCGGGAATTGGAGTTTTGGTAGGAACATTATATCTAACTAAGAAGCGTTCTTAGTTTTATAGAATTTACAACTTTTTTTAATCTTACAAACATTACACATTGGAGAAATTGGTTTACAAATATTTTGACCATACATAACAAATGTATCGTTAATATCGATCCAATATTTTTTATTTATTTTTTTCATTAACTCTTGCTCTGTTTCTTCAGGATTTTTTGTTTCAACTAAACCTAATCTATTAGAAATTCTATGAACATGAATGTCAACTGGTATAGCTGGTTTTTCAAATGCATAAACTAAAACACAATTAGCAGTTTTTCTTCCAACACCTGGCAATTGTACTAGAGTATCAAGATCTTCAGGAACTTTATCTTTGTATTTTTCATGAATTATTTTTGAAACTTCTATAATTCTCTTAGATTTAACATGAAAAAATCCAATTGATTTAATTATTTTTTCTACATCCTTGACTTTTGCATTTGCAAGATCTTTTGGATTTTTATATTTTGTAAATAATGCTTTGACTGCTTTTGTTGTTGTTTCATCTTTTGTTCTTGCTGAAAGTATTGTTCCAATTAGAATACTAAATGGACCTGTCTCTGCATTATGTAAATCTCTTAATGCGGTAATTCTTGGTGGTTTTACAGAATTCATGGTATCGGTCATACCAGTAAGTATTTTTTTCATTTCTAGTTAGAATTTACGCACAAGTATTATAACTGTAATAATAATAATTTTCCATTGGAATTAACTCGAGATGAAGAATCTGCATTAAAAGGTGAACAGGGTGAAATTATGCAAATGGCATATAGAATTTTGGTTGCAACTGGAGAGGCAACTGATGCCGAAAAATTAATTCCTATTGAATGGGCTCATCTTTCTGGTGTAAATTATAATACGATTGGTGATGCAGGTGAGGAATTTCTATCTAGTATTAGTAAGGATGCACGTGTAACAGTTAAAACAACTTTGAATCCAATGGGATTTGATATTGACAATGTATCTAATTACAAATTAGATGAAAATTTTATTTCAAAACAACTATCCATTAGAAATTCATATGAGACAATGGGAGTTATTCCGTCATTTTCTTGTATTCCATATGAGATTTTTGATATTCCAAAAAATGGAACACAAGTTGCATTTGCAGAAAGTAATGCTGCAATTCATGCAAATTCATATGATAATTTAAAAACAAACAAAGAAAGTGCATTTAGTGCATTAGCTAGTGCAATTGTTGGTAAAAGTCCTTACTCCTCATTACGTAAAGAAGATACACCAAATGTTACAATCCAAATGAAAGTCAAAAATCCAAATGAATTAACATATGGAATGTTAGGATTTTATGCTGGAAAAATTGGTGATACATCTGTAAATATTTCTGGTCTTGGAGAAATGGATCAAAGACAATGTAAAGCGATGTGTGGAGGAATGGGAACATCTGGAACATGTGCTAAATTTAATTTTGGTGAAGGTGATCCAAATACTGAAAAAATAGATTTTGATGAAAAAGAAATGCAAAATGTTCATGATGAACTAAATACTGCTGAAAAAGGTGATTTGATTACACTAGGAAGCCCTCAATTAGGTTTGGATGAAATTTCTGATTTAACTGCTAAACTCAAAGGTCGTTCATTTCAAAAAAGATGCATGGTTTTCTTACCTAGAACTGTAAAAGAACAGGCACAAAAAATTGGTTACATAACGGAACTTGAGCGTGCAGGTTGTGAAATTCTTTCTGATTGTTGTACATGTTTAACTCCATTGATATGTAAAGATGATGTTGATGCAGTTACTACTAATAGTATCAAAGGTGCATTTTATCTTAAAAATTCTAATGGTGTAGGTGTTAATTTAAAATCACTAACAGAAATTGTTGAAGATGAAACACAATGAATAAAATTTTAGTTTCAGGCAAAGTGGAAGGAATTGTTTTAAAATCAAATGACCCAATCAATTTTTTAGGAACAGTTGATAAAAAAACTGGAATTATTAGCGATAAGAACCACACTCTTTTTGAAAAATCACTAAAAAATACAATTTTGGTATTCCCATCTGGTATTGGTAGTAGTGTAGGTGCATATACTATCTATTCTATAAAATCTAATAATACAGCACCAATTGCAATGATTTGTAAAAAAGCAGATCTTACAGTAGCTACTGGATGTGCATTAGCAAATATTCCATTAATCATTATTGATGATAAAGAATTTGAATTAATTAAAAATGGAATGAAAATGTCACTTGATACTGATTCAACTAATCTAATTCATTATCAATAATATTTTCTTTTTCTAAATCTCCTAAACTAATTTCTTTAATTTGACTTTTACCTGCAGGTAATGCACGAACAAATTCATCGATATTTATTTTTCTTGTAATATCTTCAAATAGTTTTAAAAATTCTATTCTTATTTTTTTTGCATTTTCTGCCATTTCTAATCCATTTGGTTCAATTATTGCATAACAAATGGAATTTTTTTTAATTGGTTCTGGAGGTCCACATGTTAATGCATAATCATTATCTTCTAGTCGCATTATTCCCACAGCCAATTTTAGAGTCTCTGATTTGATAAAATTCCGTTGACCTTCTATTGTAAAGGAACCTTTAGGCAAGAATTCTCCACTTGGAGCAGATTTTTTAATTTGTTCTGGATGTACCCAGTAAGCACTTACTCCATACAGTCCTTCTCTCCATGCTCTACTAAAACAGACAGTTGCATGTGCAATTTCATTCATTGTTGTATCTGGCACATTTTCTGGATCTTTCAAAATAAAAAATGGAGAACCAAAAATATCACCATGGAATACTTTGTCATTTTTATCTAAATGTTTTCTAATTACAGCTGAATTTGATGCTGCATCTCTACCTCCAATTGCGAGATATCCATCTGTAGTCATAAACCATCTATATCTTTCATACCAATTCTTTTTTCTAATTTCTGAAACCACAACTAGATTTCTTTCAGCTTCTGTTTGATTTTGGAATTTATCTAATTTCTTTTGTGTTTTTTCTTTAATAGCTTGAATTGAATTAATGGCACCTGATTGTTTTTTTGCTTGATTGAATAAAACAGATGCAATTGATTGAAGTGGTGAATCTGTATTTATTTTAATTTTTTCATCTTCTACAATAATTATTGAAATTCCTTTTTCATTGATTAATTTTGCATTGTTAGTTGCTAAAATTTCCTGTGCAGAAGTATCTTTTATTGAAATAATTCCTTTTGAAATCATTATAAAAAGTGAGTTTGCTACATTTGTAATATTTTTTGATTTCTCTTTGACAGTTTGAATTGCTTTTTCTTGTTCAGAAATTTGAGTTTCTAAATCTTTAATTTTTTTATCAGCACCACTTGATTGGACTGATTTACCTTTTTCAACTATACTTTTTGTAAATACTGAATCTAATCCTTCAATGAAGCTAGGAATATTAGTTATTTCACCCTTTAGTTTTCCTAATTTTACGGGTAAAACTTCTACTTTTTCATTTTCAACTATTATAGGATCATGGTTTCCAGATACAACATCTGAAACAATTTTTTTTGTTGTTTCATAAATTTTGATTACTTCTTCTGATGTCAATAAATTCCCAATTTTTTTTGGATCAACATTTGCTATTTCAAATATAGATTCAACATATTTTTTTGGTAAACCCAAAGTTCTTCCAAACCATTTTGCAGAAATTAAATCAGTTATTTTTAAATCATCAAAATTTGATTCAGTAATATTAAAAATATCTAAATTATTTTCTGGTGGTTGTGCATAATCTAATCCCACACTAAGTTTTCTATGTCTCACTTCTATAGAATGTTGTAATGCTAAAATTTTCATTTCTTTACTACAAAGTAAAATATTTCCATCTCCAAAAAATTCTCCCACTAAAATGAATTCTTTTCCGAATCCTTCAAATGTAAAATATGCAATTCTTTCTGCACCTATCTGTTCAATTTTTGTCAATTTTAATCGTAGTAAATCATTTCTTAATCTCTTAAGCAATCTATTTGGTTCCATTTGATCAATTTTTACTTTAGTTAACCAAACACCTGATGTTGAAATCATCATAAACAGATCACTTTTTTCAGTATGGTGAAGCTTGAAGAGAATACTATCTTTGTTAATTCCGTAGATATTGCTAATATAGTATCCTTGTACTTGTTCAGAAATTTGATTTACCAAATATCTTAACTCTATACCAGCTAATGCCATAATTATCGTATTTTATGTCTAAAATTATACCCTTGCTATGTTGTGCTCAAATTTTTACCAAAGATATTAAACATGGTTTGCTTGATTTACGCTAGAAATTTACTTTGGCCAAATTTAAAAAGAAAAAATCTGCACCTACGCCTGAATCTAATGATTCTAAGCCTAAAATTGTAGATGATATCGATGTTCCTGAAATAGAAAAATCTGAATCTATGCCAAATAATTCTAAAGAACCTTCTAAAGATCCACCAATTAATGATGCAGCTAAAAATGAAAAAGATAAAAAATTATCTAAATTATTTTGGATGCGTATTGCTTTAGGAATTGGTGCAGGTATTGCAACAACTTTTATTTTTGAAGATATTGAAGGTGAAGAAAGAAGATGGGCATCAATCGGATTTATGATAATACTCTTCTTTGCATCCATTATAGTTGCCAAAGCAATGAATATGCAATTACCATCATCAGATAGAAAGAAAATTGTTACACAGGGTATTGGAAGCTATGTATTTTTGTATTTATTTTCATGGATCGTCAGTTATACATTAACACATCTTGGAGATACAGCTACAGGAATTAATTTATAATTAAATTTTAAAAAGTAGGAAGATAATTTATGTGGAATTATAAAACACCTGGAATACCAGACGAATATTTTGAACGTGCTGAAAAAGTTCCAATTACAAAAGAGGAAGTAAGAACAATACAACTTAGTAAAGCAAGATTAAAACCAGGTCAAACTGTTTATGATATTGGTTGTGGTAGTGGTTCCATATCCGTTGAAGCAGCATTTCAAATTGAATCTAATGGTAAAGTTTTAGCAATTGATTATGATGAAAATGCTGTCGAATTAACTAAAAAGAATTTAAAAAAATTTAATCTTTCTAATGTTTCTGTAATTCTTGGTAATGCTAAAGAAAAAATATCTGATCTTGAATCTGCTGATGTTATTTTTATTGGAGGAACTGGAGGTGATACTGCAGAAATAGTTAAGCTTTCAGAAAATAAATTAAAATCTAGTGGTAGAATTGTAATTGGAATTATACTAATTGAAACACTCTATTCAGTATTACAAATTCTTGATAAATTGAAGTTTGATTCCATTGACATTACTCAAGTTACCATATCTAAGAGTAGAAAAACTACTACTGGTACTATGATGTTAGCTAGAAACCCAGTTACTATAATATCTGCCACTAAAGTCTAATCTAGACTTTTAATTGGGTAAAAAGGCATGAAAATTATGCCTGGATTAATTGGAATTGGAGTAGGTCCTGGAGATGTAGAACTACTTACAGTAAAAGCAGTCAAAGCAATCCAAAATGCAGATATTATCATGTGTCCAGCATCTAAAGAGACAAGACCTAGTATTGCATTATCTGTAGTTTCATCTATTATTGATAAATCAAAAAATCAAGAAATTATAAAATTAATTTTTCCAATGACTAAAGATAAAGACATTCTAGAAGCCTCTTGGAAAAAAAATGCAAAAATTATGGCTGAAACTGTTTTGAAAGGAAAAAATGTTGTATATCTTACAGTAGGTGATCCATATCTTTACAGTACATGGATCTACATGCATAGAGATTTGACAGAAAAATATCCTGACATGAATATTAGTG
>Ga0315322_10002264_pt1 | contig 14870 bp, 8 predicted proteins | sample M110021515metaG_FD_203461 | JGI IMG/M metagenome (GOLD analysis project Ga0315322, IMG submission 203461) | Ammonia-oxidizing marine archaeal communities from Monterey Bay, California, United States - M1 100m 21515 | ecosystem: Environmental > Aquatic > Marine > Intertidal zone | place: USA...
CATTGCCGGCCGATACTCCAGTGACGGAGGTGCTGAGTTTGATCAGGCTTTTGATGCCGGCAGATTCCTGCTGTTTTCCATCGGTTATAATTTCCGGGAACGCTTTGATCTCGAAAATGCCCTCGTTCGGCTTGATCATGTGAATAACAGTGAGGACCCGGATAATGGTACCAGTAAGAACAAGAACATTACCTCGCTTGTAGGAAAATTCGATAAGGGACGACGGCATCTCTGGGCTGATCTTAGCCTCTCCGACGGTTACGGTGGTCAGAGTGATCTCCTTGGTCTTCAACTCATGCCTTTTTATGATATCACCGATAAGACGCAGGTTGTCTTTCGATACACCCACTTAGACAGCCCGGATGGCAACGGCATCAAACTGAACAGGTATGAAAAAACACTTGTTTCTGGAAAGGGGAGCAAGGTGGATGAGTATTTTTTTGGTCTAAACCACTACCTTTATGGACACAAACTCAAGTGGCAAAATGGCATTCAATATACCGACATGAAGGCCAGTGGAACCGGGAGCAGTTACGATGGATGGGGATTGACCTCCGGTCTTCGCATCAGCTGGTAGTTCTTTAAACACAAGTTTGGGCCGGGTATTAGCAAGGTGATGCCTTTGATCACGAAGGTCTCGACATTCTTCATCTAGAATCGGAAAATTTAATGTACTTGGTATTCCAGTGAAGATTTCCTGCCCAACAGAGAATGAAAGCAAAAATCCTTGTTGTAGATGACGAGCCGGACGCGCTGGAGTTGATTGAATATAACCTGCGCGGTGCCGGCTATCAGGTATTCACGGCATCCAATGGCAACTGTGCACTTGAGTTGGCACGGCGGCACCTTCCGCACCTTATCGTGCTAGACCTTATGCTTCCCGAGGTCAGCGGAATCGAGGTCTGTAAAACCCTTCGCCGCAGCCCGGAGACCGCCGACATGCCGATTCTCATGCTTACAGCCAAGGCAGAGGAGATCGACCGTATAATAGGGCTTGAAGTGGGAGCTGATGACTACGTTACAAAGCCCTTCAGTCCACGCGAACTGATCCTTCGCATCAAAAACATTCTTCGGCGGGGTGAACAGATTGAAGGGAAAAAACCTACAGTCATTGAGGCCAAGGATCTTTTCATCGACCCGGAAAGGCATGAGGTCATGCATAATGATGTAAAAATCATCCTGACAGCCACGGAATTTAAACTGCTTTACATCTTGGCGGGTCGACAGGGACGCATCCAGTCCCGCGAGCGTTTGCTGGAGGATGTCTGGGAATACGAGGCCGATGTCTACATCCGGACAGTTGATACCCATATGCGCCGCCTCCGGAAGAAGCTCGGGAGCGCCGCCGAATATATCGAGACTGTGCGTGGCGTCGGCTATCGCTTCATCGAGGGCTAAAGCAGGCAGGCTTGCCCTGTCCGGGTCTTTTCTCTTTTATCAAGAAAGAAAAACGTCCCCCAACATGCATTGGCCAACCATCACTCTTCTGTTTCTTTTCGGCGGCATTGCACTCCATCTCTGGTGGAGGAGTCGCTATAAACAGCAGGTAGAGGACAACGAATGGCTTCGTCGCGACCGTGACCAACTCAAGAAGGAGAGGGATGAAATCCGCAACGAGGTTGATACCCAGCAGAACGCTCTTTTTGACAGCATGGTTGAGGGTGTCCTGCTTTTGGATGAAAAAGGATTTATCAAACATGCCAACCAGGCCATCCTCACACTTTTCAACCTTGAGGCAGACCGTGTTATTGACCGGACGATCATGGAGAGCCTTCGTCTCCATGAACTGGAAGCAATGCTTCATTTTCTGGAGCATAAAAACCAAATCATGGGTGCCGAGGTCAAGGTACCGGGGCAGGAAGATAGCCAACTGGAGGTTAACGCTGTTTCAATCAAGGATACCGATGGCGTCCATAGTGGGTTCATCATGGTTTTCCATGACTTGACCCGCATTCGAAAGCTTGAGAACACGCGCCGTGAGTTCGTTGCCAATGCAAGCCACGAACTCCGTACGCCGCTTTCCATGATCAAGGGCTACGTGGAGACTCTTCTTGATGGAGCCAAGGACGACCCAAAGGCGATCGAACGATTTCTACCCACCATTGCAAAGCACACAGACCGCCTTACGCTTCTGGTCGAGGACCTGTTATCCCTCTCAAGACTGGAATCCGTGGGTGATGCCCTTGAGCTTTCTGATGTAAATTTACATGAGATTTTCGTTGAAGTCAGTGATGAACTGGCTCCCAAAGCGACCGATCGGGATATTGATATCGATAGCCGGATAGATCCCATGCTCACCCTTCAGGCCGACGAACCTCGCCTGCGTCAGGTTTTTTTCAACCTCCTTGAGAATGCCGTCAAGTATTCCGGTGAAGGGAAGCAGGTGACCGTGTCCGGCAATCAGGGAAAAGAGGGCTTCCTTGAGATCTGTGTGGCGGACAACGGGAATGGCATCCCACAGCATGCTCTTGATCGAATCTTTGAACGCTTTTACCGGGTGGACAAGTCCCGTTCCCGCGAAAGCGGTGATACGGGCCTTGGACTCGCCATTGTTAAGCACATCGTTCAGCTTCATGGAGGTACGGTCTGGTGCGAGAGCACGGTGGGGGAGGGTGCAAAGTTCTATTTTACCCTCAAATTAAATCTGCAACCCGCCGGGCCGGCGTCACTGGAGGAGTAGATTCTACCCTTTTAGGGAGATCCTATTCGCCAAAATATTTCCGGAAAGACTCGATTGTTTGTTTGGCTGCGGCATCCGGGTCCGGCCAGTCAAAAGCTTCCGCTGAGACATACTGATCGTACTCAATTTCCTGCAGGGCTGCTGCAATGGGAGGAACATCCAGATGACCGTTGCCGATGGGTCGCCGGTTGGTGTCTGCAAAATGTACGTGCCCAACATGCCTGGCGGCAGTGCGCAGAGATGAGGCAATGTCTGCCTCCTCAATATTCATGTGAAAGAGGTCGGCCAGCAGGACGACTCCATTCGTATCGAGGCTGTCAAGGAATGTCGCGCCATCCTCGATCCGGTTGAAGAGATTGGTCTCGTAACGGTTCAGGGGTTCATAAATCAACTTCACGCCTTGGCTGGAGGCATGGGAGCCAAGCTCTTCAAGGCCTTGTGCCAGGTGTTGGAGTGCCTCCTCCCGATTGCCCCCATGCACTCCCTGCATCGAGCCAATGATGGCCGGTGCCCCGTGCGGCGCCCCGAAATCTATCATTTCCTTGATGAAATTCTTTGCCTTCCCACGCACAGAAGTATCCGGGTCAATCAGGGTAAGCCCATGCACGACCTTGCCGGCGCCTGTTCCCACCGCAGCAAGCCCCAATCCGGTTTCTCGAAGGATGTTTTCGAGGCCCTCCGCCTTGGGTTCCGGTGTGAAAAGCTCAACTCCATCATACCCGAGGTCGGCCGCCTTCCGGCAACTGGTTTCCAGGTCATCCCAAAGTATCCAGGGACCACCACGTAAAGAGTGTACTAGTGAGATCGTAACAGCAGACTTTATCATGAATCGATTAACCTATTATATTTATAATTAAAATACCTTAAAAACGGGGTTTAAAAACACCCTTAATCAAGCTCCAGAATCATCTTGATGATCTTGGATGGATCGGCGGCCCAATCCTCCATGGCCCGGGGTGCCTCGTCAATGCGAACCGTGCGGCTGATGACCTCCTCCACAGGAAATTTACCGCCCGTTTCAAGCATGGAAATCACATCGTTAAACTCGCTCAGAGCATTGCGTGAGCCAAAAACATTTAACTCCTTTTGGACAAAAAGCTTGGTGTCGTATTCCACCATCTCCTTTGCGTAACCAATGTAGACCACCCGGCCGGTGAATGCCACCTCCTCAACGCAAGCCCGGAAGGTGGCCGGAAGGCCCACGGCTTCGATACAAACAAGAGGTCCGTCTCCGTTCGTTATTTCGAGTTGCCTGTTGTGAAGGTTATCCTTTAGTGAATTAATAGTGTATTTTGCACCCGCTTTTTTGGCAACTTCCAGCTTCTGGTCATCGATGTCCACGGCGATCACGTTGGCCCCCTTGACTGCGGCCCCGGAGACGGCGCCCAGGCCAACAATTCCACACCCGAAAACCATCACAAATTCCCCGGCTGCCACCTGTCCCCGGTTTGTGGCGTGAAAGCCGACAGTGAGAGGCTCGACAAGTGCGAGCTCGCGATGGGACAATTTGTCCGAACGGTAGAGTTTTTGGTGGGGTACGGTAATATAGTCCGTCATGGCCCCGGGGCGTCGGACGCCCATGGTGCGGTTGTCGACGGCGGCGTTGCGGAGTCCGCGTCGGCAGGGGAGGCAATCATCCGTGTCATCTGCACCGGCCTGGTATGGATTCAAGGTGACCTTCGTTCCCACGGCAAATTCATCCGGCACATGCTGTCCGACGGCCTCAATAGTGGCCCCAACCTCGTGCCCGATAATCATCGGGTATTGCTGCATGGGGAAAGTGCCGCGGTATGCATTTAGGTCCCCGCCGCAGAAACCCACCTTATGGATTCGCAAAAGGGCTTCATCGCCTTTTGGGTCGGGCTTTTGGATTTCCTGGATTTCAGATTGTCCGGGGTTCGTTATGGCAAAGGCTTTCATAATTTTTAATCGGCAATGGAGCAAAACGGGTTTTTCCCAAAGGGGAAAGGCCGAAAATCAACTTTTCTGATCCCTGCTGACGCGTTCCCCAAAGATTTTCTACTGCCCGAGAAAAAAAAGTTATCCAATTCACTTGCGCCATGAGGGCTCCAAGTCTACCTTTTCGCCCTTTAATAAAGTTAGCACCCTTATCACGAGCATAATTTATGTAATATTCTGGCCCTTTCGGCTAATACCTTCTATCCTAAACGACCCGACCAAGCAGCTAAAAGCCATTTCCGAAATGGAACCCCCTTCCCTGCAGCCTCCATCTACCCCAAGCCACTTCTGTCCCTGCCTTTTATCGCAGCGCCAGATTAATTAATTTTGCCACCCCACATAACCACTTTTGGCGGATGACCCGCCATTAACGAAAAAGTCAACCAAGTACAAAAAATGAAAAAACTACTACTGTTGCTCCCATTATTATTGGGAGCCTATGTTCTGCAAGCTGGTCCCGAGACAGCCGATCCAAATTCACAAGATTTTGACCCTGCGGGCGATTTCGATGGAGATGGTTTTACCAACCTCGAAGAAATCGACGAGGGGACTGATCCTCTGGATGATCAGTCCACCCCTGGCCCTGAAGGCGAAGGCGCACAATCCGAGACGGGTGGCGTAGAAGGTGAAGAAGTTGGCAACCGCACCCCGGTTGTTGAAAACGTGACTGCCGGGCAGGTTGCCGGTACCAAGACCATGGAAATCTTCTATGACCTGAAGGTATCCGATGGGCATCCCTGCACCGTGACAGTTAAATGGTCCACCGACAATGGTGACACCTATCCATTGACCGCAACCGCAGTCGTTGGTGATGCTGGCCCTGGAGTTGATCCTGGTCCAGGATTGAGCGTGACCTGGGATATGGGCGTCGACTGGGACGACAAGTTCACCCAAGAAGGTCGCATCAAGGTCATAGCGAGCCGCATCCCGCACGATCACGTTCCGGGTGGTGGTTCTGAGACCGGAGGCCACTCCGAAACAGGCAACCCATAAGCAATCACTGATCCATCCCAACTCATTGAAATTTAATCTGCTGCACTTGAAGCACCCGCATAGTTCTTCCTTGCTTGCCCATGTCCTTTCGGGCATCTGGCGATAAGGAATATGAGCGCGTGAACCATGCAGCGATCACTGGGTTGGCTTTTTCCGTGGGGGCCTCCCGCCGTATTTATGGCGGGTGGTTCCCTGCCGGGAAGGGCACAGGATGATTTATACATCTTTAATCTGAAACCATACATTTCCCGCAATAATCTATCCTCCCTTCAAGAAATAATCGTTAGCCCCCAAACCCATTTCTCCGGGAGTGTTTCCGGAATAAAGCCCGAAACCCACAGCATCCACTCATCATGAACTACAGAATCCTTGCACCACTTACAGCAAGCCTGCTGATCTACCTGTCAGGTTTTGCTGCGCCACCAAAAGTAACTGATGTGATCGCATCTCAACGGGGGGGAACCAAGCTGGTTGATATCGCTTATAATCTGGAATTGCCTGATGGGTCATCCGCATTTGTTGAAATTTGGTTCAGTCACAACAATGGCCTCACCTTTCCAATATCTGCCGGTGCCGTCACCGGGCATGTCAATGCGGGTGTGGTTGCAGGTGCGAACAAGGCAGTTGTCTGGGATGCGGAGGTTGACTGGGACAAGAGCTTAACCCAGCAGGGCAAGATTCGTGTAATCGCCACCTATGGTGATGAGCCCTCAGGTTTTACCGGCAGTGGCGGAAGCGACTCTGGTGGCAGTGGCCAGGCAGATGCAAGCCTTGTTACCGTTCCCTGGGATGTTTTCTGGCGCTACAAGAGCTGGGACACACAAAACCCATGGGAAGACGGCAGTTCCAACATGCCAGAATGGTTTTCCACCAAAGGCGGGAACCTAGCCCTGATGAAGGTGGATCCTACCGAGGTGACCAATAAAAAATGGAACGAGGTGGCCGAGTGGGCCTTGGCCAATGGGTACACGCAACTACCTCTGGCTTCTGTTGATGCAAATCCCGACATGCCCATGACCGGGATAAACCTCTGGCAGGCGCTAAAATGGTGTAATGCCCGCTCAGAAAAAGACGGTCTTGATCCTGCTTATTATCTGGATGTATCGGAGACTCTGGGTGACTGGAACAACGATGGTCAAATTACGAACGGGCAAGATACCTTTCAGGGCTGGAGTCAACAAGACTCAAACAGCAACGGCGCTTGGGATCAGGGCGAATCTTTCACGGATGCAAACAATAATGGAATTTATGAAGGCATCGAGTACATGGATTTAAATAATAACAGCCAACACGATATCGGTCGAACCCAAGTATTTCGAACCGGATCAAATATTCCCAACTATGGCAAATATGTCAATGTAGGCTCATCCAGCCTCGTCTACTGGGAGAATTGTATTGATTGGGGAGCCAACGGCTATCGTTTGCCCGAGTATGATGTTTATTTTAAGTTGGTCACAGGTGGTAATCACAAGAAAAAGTGGCCTTGGGGTGATCAATCACCACTTGAGTACCCTGAATTTGGTTTATCTGTAAACGCCTCCAGGCCACCACAAGAATTTCTCGTTGAACCGGTCCAGGCAGACAGCCTTACCGCCAATGGCTACGGCCTTAAGCACATGATCGGTAATGTTGCTGAATGGGGGGAGTCCGCGCACGAACATCAGGGAGTTGCCAAAGGCAATGTATTTGGAGGTTCCTTCCTCGGCCTTGATAAGGCAGATGGTGCCCAGACACCTGCCTTCACTGGTGCTGTAGGCGCAACTTTATTCGATCTTTTTCTTTCCGGCCCTGCAGACAGCACCTCAAGTGCCATTGGCCTTCGCTGTGTTCGATTCCAGTAACTCAAATTTATATTTTTTAAACTACTTCTAGTTAATGCAACAGACACGAAATATCGATTTGTCTCTTTCCGCCTCATGGTGGAAATGGAACATCGGCATATTCGCGTCTATCACCCTCTCTTTAATCTGCCTTAAGGCGGATGAAGAGACCATTGGGTTTGGTGATTCCCCGGTATTTTTCTTGAATACAGGGGATGTCGCCAAGGAATCAGAGACATTTGCTGCAAGTGGTTTTGGGGATTCAGCAGGTTTTGCCCTAAATACAGGGGATGTCGTCGAGGAATCAGGGACATTTGCTGCGAGTGGCTTTGGGGATTCTGCAGGTTTTGCCTTGGATACCGGTGGAGTTCTGGATTCCGGGCTCGAAGACTTAGGCTTTGGGGATTCTGCAGGTTTTGCCCTAAATACTGGTGGGGGTCTGGATTCCGGACTCGAAGACTCTGGTTTTGGGGATTCTGCAGGGTTTGTTCTAAATACTACCGACACGGAACATGTTTCATCTCTCGATACCAGTGTAACAGCTTACTGCGATTCTGACGGGTTCATATTGGATACACAGGATTTGGGCGCAGGCTCTGATGATAATCAACAGGAATCAATATTTACTACCGGGGTACAGGATGTTCCCGGGCTCGGACAGGCTTTTGTTGATGCAGATATAAGTGATGGTGCGTGGGTATTGGTTGGCTATGGAGAAAATGGTGCATTTCCCGGGCTTCTTAATACACAAAGCGGTACCTATGATGAAGCCCGACAGGGCGCGGCCACGCTCAATGCCCTTGAATTTATAAAATCGAGTCCGGAACTTGCAATTTCGTGGAGTCAGACGGGCAAACCCAATGGAGGTATTGAGACTTATCAACATGCTGTTTCCTTTTCCTTTTCCGATCCATCAGCACTTACTTTGACGGCTCAATTGGTACCACCTGCAGGCGGAGGTGTCAATGAGTGGTCCATAGTCTCGACAGACGCATCGACCGTTGAGCTTGATCTTCACGTTCTACATGGTTCGCCAGGACTCCCTTCAAAAATGTATGCGCGCGGGGAGACCTTCGGCGCTCGCTACGGAGGTTTTTATGGTTTCGCATGGTTTGCACCTGGCCAAATTGGTCACAATCAACTGGACTGGGGACCGGATGGGCAGACCATAAATGCTCTATATATTGGCGCTAATGAGCAGCCCGGGTATGTGGCTTCCGGAGCCGGTGGCACTCAGAATGGCTACACCCCTTCGACGATGGCGATTTGGGCTCGCATACCTGGAAGTGAAAATGAAGCGGTAGCAGAAACCCCTGGTAATGCCTTTTACTTTGATGGACAGACCTATGTTAACATTCCTGACAACAACTCGCTCGATCTTGTTTCCAATTACACAATCGAAGCCTGGGTCAATGTCATCGACAATCAAAATAACACGATAATCGATAAAGGGGACTATCGTTACCTATTCCAGACCCACACGAATAATTCAAGTGGACTTGCGCTCCACCGCAGCGGGCAATGGATCTATTCTGCCGGTAATATCCCGATTAACGAATGGGTCCACGTTGCTGTGACTGTCGCAACGGACGGAACGGTTAAATTTTTCAAGAACGGCGAACTTCTTAGCAGCCACACAGGCCCACTCAGTTCACCTGACAGCGGGCCCATAAACATCGGTCGTCAGTCTCCCAACACTTGTGCCTGCAACCTTGCAAACGGTAGCTTCGATGAGCTTCGCATCTGGAATACAGCCAAGTCCCAGGAGGAAATATCTGCAAACTATAATAAAATTTTATCCGGGGACACCGAAGGCATCCTTGCATACTGGAAATTCAATGAAGATGCGGGAGTGGCTGTTGCAGATGGCTCAAATAATGGAAACCACGGAACCGTTATGGGCACCCCCACATGGTTGGCATCCCAAATTCCTGCAACCGGTGCCGTTATTTTAGATGATCCTGCTACTATCGACACCGATGGTGATGGTTTTACGGATGCAGAAGAAATAGCTGCCGATTCTGACCCAGAAGACTTTGATAGCACACCTGTGGCGCTCCATCCCCCGGGTGGAGTAGGGGAGGGGCTGACCTTTTGGCTAGATGCATCCTACCTGACAGGATTGGCAGAAGGTGATCCTGTTACTGAGTGGCATGAACTTTCAGGGACGGGTTCCAAACTGACAACTAATGAAGTCGCCCCCGTATATTTATCTCAGGGCATAGACGGAATGGCTGCGGTTGAGTTCAAAGAAAACACGACCCTCTCGTCTGTGCCTGTCGATTTCGATCTCGTGAATGACTTCACCATCTTCCTAGTCAAGAATGACGACGCACAAAACGACTCCAACACCACCTATGCCATATTCACTGCGGCAAACAAGGAAGCCATACGAATCTACCGACACGGTAACTACAGCAACAGAAACGAGAAAATTATCGTTCAGGCTACTGGCGGAGGCATAAATGATTATATAAGCGATGGAGCCCCTACAATCACTCAAGGGCAGACGTACACCACTACCTACGTTCGAACAGACTCCTCGTTATTAATGTATCGAGATGGCATTCTGGTCGCTACGGATTCAGGGACCGCAGGGCCGCTGCAACCCTATGATTCCGAGAAACAACGGGTCGAACCGCTTAATCTTACTCTAGGCGGCGAGCACAACGGTCGCATTTCGAAGTTCGTAGTCTATAATCGAGTCCTGTCCGATAGTGAGCGCTCATCTGTTCACGCATACCTTTCTGGTGATTCTGATTCAGACGGAATTCTAGATCAGGATGAGTTAGCCTTCGGTTCAGATCCTCATGACAGTGACAGTAAACCCGGCCTCGACTACAAGCTTCTGCTCCATCTGCCCTTTGATGATGTTTCCAAAATCGCCAAGAATTCTGTAAGTGGGGATTCGGTTGGAGAGGCACATGGATTTACCGATCAGAGTTTGGTGCCAGGCAAATTTGGCCTAGCTGCCAATTTCAACAAAGGCACCAACTGGGTGTCCGTCCCCCCTGTACCTGCCATCTCGCCATCTGGCAATGAGGTTACTGTGTCAACCTGGCTCTACCTAGAAAAACTTCCCTCACAAGCCCCTGGGTATCGTCAAATATTTGATTCAAGCCAAGACACCCACATCCTTTACCTAGATTCCGCTCAAGCCAAACTGCGTTTCATTGTTAAAGACTCCGATGGTTCAATAGGCGGCCCCAGTATCCCCGAGGCTGAACTGCCACTCCGTGAATGGATTCACGTGGCAGGCGTCTATTCTGGTTCCGAATCCAAGGCTCGAATCTACCTCAACGGTGTGGAGAACAGCTCTTACTTCAATGGCGGACTAAATGGTATCGTTAAAAGCGGACAGCACGCAGAAATCGGCAATAGCCTCGCCGGAGATAGATCCTTCCCAGGCCTAATTGATGATCTCCGTGTCTACGACCGGGCCCTCAGTGCCGAGGAGGTTGTTCAACTCCATGCTTTCGTCCCTTTTGTGCCCGCTAATCTAGTTGCTTCTAGCCATGCCTGGATGGACTTTATCCTCGACAATTCTACTCTTGCAGAAAATGGCGAAGCCAATGCTACAGTAGCTAAGATCACCTTGGTGAACCCTGATGCGGCAACTAAGCCCGCAATTGTATCCGAAGGCATAGGCAATAAGCTGTGGGAATTCGATGCACGTGGTGACATCAAATCGGCTCCTGCCATTGGCCTAGATGGTACAGTCTACATTGGCTCTAAGGCCAAGAAGCTGTATGCAATCAATGGGCAGACTGGCGCAAAAATTTGGGAATTCTCTGCCAACGACTCCATTGACACCTCACCTGCCATCGGCGAGAATGGAATCGTCTACTTCGGCTCCAAGAGCGACCACATCTATGCTGTTCACGGAGTAACTGGTCAGAAGGTCTGGGAGTACAAGACAGGCGGTGATGTTTACTCCTCTCCTGTCATAGGCGCCGATGGCACGATCTACATAGGCTCCAATGATCAGCACCTCTACGCCTTTGATGGCGACAATGGTCAAAAACAATGGGAGTTTAATGCCGGTGGTGACATCCGAACTGCTCCTGCCATAGGTTCAGATGGAACCATCTTTGTTGCCACTCGCAACGGCAAGCTCTACGCCGTCAACGCCGAAAATGGAAAGCAACTTTGGATGTTCTTCACTGGCTCTTATCGCATTGAGTCTTCCCCGGCTGTTACCGCCGATGGCCTCGTTCTCATAGGTTCTCATTCAGGCAGGTTTCAAGCCATCCACTCTGCGACTGGGCTGAAGGTCTGGGAACATAAAACCAACAACCATTTCAATGCCTCTGCAATCGTTGGCCCAGACGGCACGATCTTCGTAGGCAATAACTCCGACAAGATTTATGCCCTCAACTCATCGACAGGCGAAAAAGTTTGGGAATTTGCCACCCGCAAACACATAAAGGGTGCTCCGGCCCTTGGGGCTGACGGTACCCTCTACGTAGGATCTAAGGACAAGACCTTGTATGCCCTAAACTCCTCCAATGGACAAAAGCTCTGGGAATTTGATGTTGATGGGGATATCGAAGGTTCTCCCGTGTTGAGTCCCGAAGGTATAATCTACGTTGGCACCAAGGGGAATAAACTCTACGCCATTCAAGGCGCCGCAGGGCCCATGCAAAGCGCATGGCCCATGTTTGGCCGAAATGCGCAGCGCAATGCTAGCCTTGGAATTAATACTAGCACCTTCCCTATTGAATTCACCTACGCGCTCGCGCAAGGCGAGGGAGATACCGACAATTCAGCATTCCTCCTTGTGGGTAATGAATTGAAACAAGTCGCTCCCTCAGATTTTGAGACACAGGATTCCTATAGCATCCGTATAGAAGCCTCCGAGCCTGACGGCCAGAACCTCGCAAAGACCTTTACTATTTCTGTTTCGGATGTGGATGAGCCCCCGACCGACTTAACCCTCGACAATGCCACCATTCTTGAAAATCAGCCAGGGGGCACCGTGGTAGGCTCTTTAACCCTGGCCGATCCGGATATGGTGGAGAATGTGCCGGTCTTCATCACAGAGGGCGTGGGCGATAAGCTTTGGGAGGTGGAGCTCGCCGGAAAGCAGGTTTCTGCACCGGCGATCGGCCAGGATGGTATAATCTATGTAATTACCGGTTCTCCGGATGAACGGATTTATGCGATTGATGCAGCCAGTGGCCAAATCCTTTGGCAACAACCCGAGGAAGTGGGCTCCTCCAATATCTTCGGTGGATATTCTGCGCCAACGGTCGGGCCGGATGGTACTGTTTATCATGGTGACACCAGTACGTTTGTCCGGGCACTTGATGGCAAAACCGGTGAGCAGATCTGGGGTTTTGAGGCTTCGAAAGTTTTTCTAACCTCGCCTTCGCTTGGCAATGATGGAAGCCTGTTTATTGGTGGCGGGGACAATAAATTCTACTCGCTGAGTCGAGAGGGCGGGGAAAAGCAATGGGATTTTGAGGATAGCGCGGGTACACTCGGTATCTGGTCATCTGCTGCTGTTGGGCCGGATGGCACTGTGTTTGTCGGCGGAGCCACGGGCAAGATGCTCGCCTTCAACCCTGAGACGGGACAAAAAAAATGGCAGTTTGACATTCAGTTTGGCCAAGCCCGGTCTCCTTCGATCGGTCCAAACGGTATCATCTATGTCACCAGTACGGACAAGAAGCTCTACGCACTTGCGGGAGAAACTGGTGATCTTGTCTGGAGCAATACTTATAGCACGATATCCCCCAGCATCGACTTTCTTTCTAATCCCGTGGTGGGGCCGGACGGTACCGTCTACACAGGATCCCACGGTAAAATGGTTACTGCCTTCAACGGGGAGACGGGTGACAAGATTTGGGAGTTCGAGGCAGGTGGCATTGTGAGGTCCACGCCAGCCTTGGGCGCTGATGGTGTCCTCTACGTAGGCTCTGCAGACAACAAGCTCTATGCGCTGGATACTGCAAACGGGGACAAGCTTTGGGAGTTTATTGCTGGTGGGCAGGTTAATTCTTCACCGACTCTTTCGGATGAAGGGGTTCTTTATGTCGGCTCGGATGACAAGAAGCTTTACGCAATCCAAGCCTCTTCCAGTCCTGCGGACTCCTCCTGGCCGATGTTTGGCCAGAATGCAAGAAATACCGGCCGGGTAATGCCCCCACTCCCTCAACCCATCTATGCCTTCGTCGCAGGGGAAGGGGATGACGACAATGCCGACTTCACCATCGAGGACAATGAATTGAAGCTCAATGCTCCGGCAGACTTTGAGGCCAAGGCTGCCTACAGTGTTCGCATCGAAGGGACTGATCCCGGTGGCTTGAAGTTTGCCAAGGTGATGGCCGTATCCGTGGCCAATGTCGATGAGGCACCGACCGGCCTTGTCCTCGACAATGCCACCGTCGCCGAGAACGAACCAGCAGGAACAGTTATCGGCTCCTTGACACTTGTTGATCCGGATACTGCTGGTGGGGGTTCTGAGATCGAGGGGTTGGTGGCACATTTCAAGTTCGATGAGAGTTTGGAAGATGCCGTTAACGGCGACGTTGGTGTGGCCACGATGGAACCCCAATACGCCGAGGGTCCCTTCGGCACAGCCCTTTGGTTCGATGCAGCCGACAAAGTGACGATTTCCGCAGCGAACCTGCCAATGAACAACGCGGCCCGCACCTTGAGCCTTTGGGCGAAAGACGGGGGTTCGGCCGGTGCACCTTTCATGGCGACCTGGGGCAGTTTCGCCAGCACGAAGGGCTTTGGGTTGATCAAATTAAATAGTAAATGGGCTGGCTACAGTCACAGTAATGATGTCGATTCAGGCGTGGCTGTCTCGTCCGATTGGACGCACCTGGCGATAAGTTATGACGGGGAGGCGATGCGGATTTATCTCGGTGGCGTTGAGAAGGGAACCCAAGAGGTCCCTCTGGCAACCGCCGGCGACGACTTCGTTCTCGGCATGGCATTGAATGGTGGCCAGGAGTGGAAGGGCTGGCTTGATGAGGTTCGAGTTTACGAACGGGCCCTTTCGGATGAGGAAATCTCGATGGTCATGAACGGTGGGGTTGGCAAGCCTGAAACCACCTACGCCCTCATTGCCGGGGAAGGGGATCATGACAACACATCCTTTATAATACTAGGGGACCAGATCAAGTTGGCAGAATCTTTGGATTTCGAAACGGATTCTGAATACTCCTTGCGCGTGCGAGGCACGGATTCAGAAGAGAATTTCATCGAGAAGGTTCTTCTCATCACTCTTGAAAATGATCTTGAAGAAGATACCGATCAGGATGGCGCGACGGATGGTGAAGAACTGGCTTTCGGTACCGACCCGAATGATCCTGATAGTGACGGGGACGGCTTTATCGATGGGGAAGAGTTTGCCGCGGGTACAAATCCCACGGACGAGCTTGAGATCCCCGTTGAGGAAGGGGAGA
>Ga0315322_10002265_pt1 | contig 14866 bp, 14 predicted proteins | sample M110021515metaG_FD_203461 | JGI IMG/M metagenome (GOLD analysis project Ga0315322, IMG submission 203461) | Ammonia-oxidizing marine archaeal communities from Monterey Bay, California, United States - M1 100m 21515 | ecosystem: Environmental > Aquatic > Marine > Intertidal zone | place: USA...
TAACAGCATCAAATATTTACAATATTCCAATTTCAATTGAAACTTGGGCATTGATGTTATTTTCAGTAGCATCAGGTTCTGCAGCAGCTAATACTTTGACAAACTATCACGATAGAGATATTGATGCAATCATGGAAAGAACAAAAGATAGACCTCTTCCATCAAAGAGAATTTACCCTGCAGTTAAAGCAAGAAATTTTGGATTAGCATTGGCAGGCATATCATTGGTATTGGCTTTTGCAATTTCATTTACTACAACATTAGAGCAAGGAATATGGGCAACAATATTCATTGCATTTGCATTAGTAAATAATATCATTGTTTATTCATACGTACTAAAACGAAATTCTAGAACCAATATTATTTTAGGTGGACTATGTGGAGGTTCTCCACCAATGATTGGTTGGGTTGCTGTAAGCATGTCAGATTTATGGACAATGGGTCTTGCAATGGCAGGATTAGTGTTTATTTGGATTCCAATGCACATTTGGGCTTTAACATTACATTTCAAAGAAGATTATAACAAAGTGAATGTTCCAATGTTAACTGCAGTACAATCAGAAAAAACATCAGCAAGAGCTATTGCATTATCAACTGTTGTAATGGTATTATTTTCAATTGCACCATTTTTCATCACAACAGAAAATGGTGAAGATATGGTAGGTGATGTGTATTTATGGACTGCAATTGCATCAGGGGCATTAATGTTAGGGCTATCAGTTTGGGTAACAATCAAACCAATGGAAAAAGCTGCATGGACGTTGTTTAAATTTTCTAGTCCATATTTAGCAGTGTTATTTATTGCATTAATGGTAGATTCAGGATTATAAAATACTGTTATTCTCATCCAAACTATTCAAATTTTTAGTAATTTTGTAATGTTGTTTAACCAAATCTTCAACCTCAATTTTTAATTCGTGTGACTTCCATTCAGATTTAATTAAAGAAGATAATTTTGCAACAATATTCCATTGGACTGTGTTTTGGTCATCAATTAATTTTAAAAATTCTTTCCCTTTTTCATCATCATTCATAATTTTGCAACAAATTACAATGATAAAAAAGTTAGTAGTGGTAATTGTATAATTTCAAAGTTTTATTAACAAATATGAAGAATTTAGTATATTGCAATGTAGTATTTCTGAGTGTAAAGAAAAATCAATACAAACTGTAAAAATCAGTTTTAAAGAAACTAGAAACTTATGTAAATATCATTACAAATTATTTAAAAATAAAGATGAAAAGTATGCCCCAATTTTTTCTAAAGCATCAAAATTCTGAAATAAATTTAATGAATATTTAATCTCAATATGTTTGAAAGATTTAACTTCTATTATAACAAACCAAAAATATGGTTGTCAAAAAAAAATCTAAAATTAAAAAGAAAATAGTCAAAAAAACTACCCCCAAACCAAAAAAACAAGATAAAAAACCTGAATTTGAAAAAGCGTGGAAAGAATATAATTCTGCGCTAAGTGGTTGGAAAGAATCTTTAGTGCAATGGCAAAATGCTACAAATGAAACATTAACGACATATCATGATGCCTGCCAAAAAGCAATTGAATCAGATGCAGAATTATTGAAGAAAGTCAGTACAAGTTGGGAAGAAACTTGGGAAGAAATTGGTCCAGAATATGTCAAACAACAAACAAAAATGATTGAAAATATTTTTAAAGAAACAAATATTGAATCAATAAAAAAATTTAATGACCAATGGGAAAAATTTCTTACAGCATCAAGTGATGATTCAATAACAGCATATCAAGAAGCCATCAAAAAATTTAATCAGGCATGGCAGCAAGGAAAAATGTAATTTATAAAAATTGCATTATTTTCAATTTTTATAATTAAAAAATATTAAACAAATTTTATAACATAATGAAATTTAATTAGAACCAATTCCCATTAATTATATGACTAAAGCAATTGTTTTAGGTGGTTCACGTGGGATAGGTAAAGCAATTTCAGATTCATTAAAATCAATTAAAATTGATGTTTTTGCTACTTCTCAAAAAGATATTGATACATCAAATTTAGACAGTGTAAAAAAATTTCTAGAAACACATAATGAAACAGATATTTTAGTTCTAAATACAGGAGGTCCAGAACCAAAACAATTTTCAATAATTACAGAAGAAGATTGGAAAAAGTATCATAATCAATTATTTTTAGGGTTTTGTATTATCCTACAAAAAATTAAAGTGAATGATGGAGGATACATATTTTTAATTAGTTCAAATGTAATTAAAGAACCAAATGAAAAATTGATTATTTCATCAGCATATCGTGCTGCATTTAGTGAAATTTTTAAGGTGTTGAGTAAACAATATGCGGAAAAAAATATTAGTTGTGTCAATATTGCACCAGGTCCTATCAATACAGATAGAACTAAGGAATTGATAGGCAATATTGAAGAATTTGAAAAAACACTACCAATGAAAAGACTAGGTGAGCCTGAAGAGATTGGGAATTTTGTTAAAGCAATAGTAGAAAATAAAATAAAATATCTATCAGGTGTTACGATAAATTTTGATGGTGCAAATTCTAACTCTATTTTTTAAATTCAACATTTGGCGTGTCTGGATGCCCTGCAATAGCAATTAATCCACCATCACGAAGTTGTTGAAGTAATTGCATAACTTCTTTTTCGACTTGATTTCTTTGTAATCCTGTCTGTTGCGCAAATACTTCAACCAGATCTGTTACTTTACGTTCTCCATTACAAGATTTCCAAAAATCAACAATTGCTTGATTTACCATAAATCCTTGATCATGTTCATTAGCTAAAATCATGGAACCATCTTCTTGTTGAACTAATTTTCCAACTCCTTGAGGTAATGCTGTTTCATAATTAATTGGTGCAGGGGTATTCAAACCGTTCACGCCCATTTCTTTAATTTTGAGTTTTCCTTCTTCAGTCATTTTATCCATGGACCATGCAGGTTCCCAAACAATGTCAATTTTGACATTGTTTACTCCAGGTACTTTTTTAGCAAATCTTGTTGCATCTGCAACCAAAGTTTCATGTAAAGGACAACCTTGTGTAGTCATTGTCATTTTGATATTAACATCATTATTTTCGGTTACATCAATTCCATAGATCAAACCCATTTCTACAATATTTAATGGGACTTCAGGATCCATACATTGTTTTAAAGAATCTTCAATTGCTTGTGTAGAAACTGTACTCATATTGTTAATAGCAGTTTGAAAAACAATAAAAACTTTGTATTAATTAGCTTGGAATAATTTTTGGATAGACTCTTCAAATGGCATTGTAGCCACGCCTTTTTCAGTAATTATCCCTGTAATTAATTCAGGAGGAGTCATATCAAAAGCAGGATTAATGACACCAATGTCATCAGGAGCAGTTTTTTTATCCCCAATTCCTGTGACCTCAGATCCTTTACGCATTTCAATAATTACATCTTCAGCATTGGTTTCCATATCAATTGTAGATAATGGTGCAGCCACATAAAAGGGAATTTCATGTTGCTTTGCCATTGTTGCAACTTGATATGTTCCAATTTTATTAAAAACATGGCCTGTCTTTACAATTCTATCTGCACCAACTACAACTTTGTTAACTAATCCATTTGCCATTGAATACCCAACTGCCGTATCTGGAACAAGACTAACATCAAATCCATCATGTTTTAATTCAAAAGCAGTTAGACGAGAACCTTGTTGAATTGGTCTAGTTTCAGTGGCAATTACTTTAACATTTTTTCCACTTTCTCTAGTTGCTCGAATTACACCCAATGCAGTTCCATATGCAACAGTAGCTAAAGCACCTGCATTACAATGAGTCATTATTGTATCATTATTGTCAAAAAGAGGAGCACCGTTCTTTCCCATTGTTTTATTAATTTCAATATCTTCATCAGCCATTTTCTTTGCAGTTGAAATCACTAATTCTCTAATTTCTTCAATTGAATTCCCAGTCTTTGCAATATTCATAATTTTTTCTAATCCCCAACCCAAATTTACAGCAGTAGGTCTAGTTGCAAAAAGGATATCTTTGGCATTTTCTAAATCAGAAATTAATTCATCTTTTGTAATTGCTTTACTTTGTAATACTGCTAATGCTAATCCAAATGCACCAGATACTCCAATTGCAGGGGCACCACGTACAATTAGAGTTTTAATTGCATTAGCAACTTGATTGAAATCATCATATTCTACAAATACTAATTCATTAGGTAATTTAGTTTGCTCAATCATTACAACTTTATTATTTTTCCATTCAACTGTTCTAAGAGATGAATCAACTACAATTTCATTCATAATTACTCTCAAAAATAGCTTTTTAAAAACTAATTGTAGTCAAACAATGGAAAAATATACCTCTCCGATAATTAGTAATATTATGAAAATTTTAGTAACAGGTGGAGCTGGTTTTATTGGCAAATATCTTGTTAAATTTCTTTTAAAAAAAAATCACAGTGTAACAATTTTTGATAATTTTTCAAATTCTGAAAAAAATTCTACTGGTATTCTTAGTGAATTAGGAGCTAAAATAATAGAAGGGGATATTAAAAAAATGAATGATATTCAAAATGCTACTATAAATCAAAATATTGTAATTCATTTAGCTGCAAAAATTTCAGTCTCAGAATCAATTAAAAATCCTAAAGAAACATTTCAAAATAATGTAGATGGAACAAAAAATGTACTAATTGCATGTGAAAAAAATAATGTAGAAAAAATAATTTTAGCCTCATCAGCAGCTGTTTATGGAGAAGGAATTCCCAAAATTAAATTAACAGAAGAATCAAAAATAAATCCAATTTCACCTTATGGTAAAAGTAAAATAAAAATGGAATTAGAAACAAGAGATTTTGAAATAAAAAATAATCTAAATTGTATTATACTAAGATTTTTTAATATTTATGGTATTGGTCAAACTCCAGAATATGCAGGAGTAATAACAAAATTTATTGAAAGAATTAAAGAGAATAAACCACTAAAAATATTCGGAGATGGTCTTCAAACAAGAGATTTTGTTGTAATAGATGATGTTGTTAATGCAATTAATAATGCTATATTATATGGAAAATCTGGAACATATAACATTGCAAGTGGAAAAACAACAACAATAAAAGAAATTGCGGAATTAATGATCTCAATTAATGGGAGGGAATTGGGAATAGAATATACGAATGAGCAAAAAGGTGACATAAGAAATAGTGAGGCAGACATATCATTAGCAAAAACTGAAATTAAATATTTTCCAAAATTTAAACTAGAAAAAATTAAAGAAATGTTAGAATAGATGAGTACATTTTATTACGGATTATTTAACATTAGTAGATATTGCTTAATTTAGAAACAATAGAAAAATATGATTCTCAAAAAATGTATAAAGTATATGATCAATGGCATGAAATTGCACAAAAATATTGGGAATTAAATATTAATCCAATTCATTTAGAAAATATTTCCCACATAGTATTTGCAGGGATGGGTGGATCTGGCACAATAGGGGATTTATTTCATTCAATATTTTCAAAAACAAATATTCACATTACTGTGATAAAGGGATATTTGTTACCAAAAACTATTGATAAAAATACATTAGTGATTTGTACAAGTGTTTCTGGAAATTCAATTGAAACATTAACTATTCTTGAAGAAATTAAAGAAATGAATTGTAAGAAATTAGCCGTGTCTAGTGGTGGAAAAATGGAAGAATTTTGCAAAAATACTTCCATTGGATATATTAAAATTCCAATGATTCATTCTCCCAGAGCTTCATTTACAGCATTTTTGTATGTAATGCTACATGCTTTAGAATCAATTTTACCATTAACAAAAGATGAAATAATTAATTCCATTGAAGAAATAAAAAAATTACAAAAACAAATTAATTCAGATAGTTTAAATGAATTAAATCCAGCATTGAATATTGAAAATAAAATTACTGGAATACCTGTGATATTATATCCAGATGGATTTAAAGCAATAGCAATACGATTTAAAAATTCATTACAAGAAAATTCAAAATCTCATGCAATGATAGAAGATATTATAGAAACATGTCATAATGGAATTGTATCATGGGAAAAAAAATCAAATGTATTTCCCATATTAATTCAAGGTGAAGACGATCATATTAAAACTAAAGAAAGGTGGTCAATTTTGAAAGAATTTTTTCAATATAATAATATCGAATATGAAGAAATTCATTCAATAAAAGGAAATATTTTATCAAAATTAGTAACTTTAGTTTATCTCTTAGACTATTCTACAATTTACAAAGCAGTGTTAGATAAAATAGATCCAACTCCAATAAAATCAATTGATTTTATTAAACAAAAATTATCAGTATAATTTAATAAAATCTTAATGTGTATAATACAGATGTAATAAGATTTTTGAGTATTAAATTATTAAAAAATTATTTATTTTTTGACAATATTTGATTGTAAATAATTTCAAATTTTTTTATTTGATCTTCAACTAAAAAATTTTCTTTAATTAATTTTTTTGCATTATTAGAAAATATTTTTAATTTATCCTCATTTAACAATAATTCTTTAAAGGCATGGGAGATTTCTTTAAAATCTAAATTTACTAAAATTCCAGCTTTATACTCTTGAACTTCAGGAAAATCAGATTCTTTAGATATAACAACAGGAATACCCATTGCTAATGCCTCCTGAACTGCAACCGGATATATGTCACTTTTTGAGGTTAACGAAAATAATTTTGCAGATTTTAACAAAGTAAGTTTTTCATCATGAGAAACAAGTCCAGCAAACTTTACCTTATTTGATAATCCAAGATCTTTTACATTTCTTTGAATTTTTTGAACATAATCACTTTTTCCAGAGCCTGCAATAACTAAATTAATTTCATTATTGTTATGTTGGAATTCATTAAATGATTTTAATAATAATTCTATACCTTTTTTTTCATGAACTCGACCAAGATATAAAATATAGGATTTATTATCAACATCTAATCGTTTTAAAATATCTGATGAATTTTTTAATTCACAATCTTTTAAATTAATTCCATTTTCAATTTGAAATATTTTATCTTTTTTTCCACCATATTTTATGTATGATTCAATTTCAGATTGTCCAACAGAATGTAAAATTGATGAATATGTAATTATCTTTTTTGTAAAAAATAAATCAATCAGTGATTTCTGAGTTTTGTAAAAATGTTGTGCATCATTTTGTAATGTCCCCATAGCTGTAAAAACTAAAGGGATTTTGTATTTTTTTGCTGCTTTAAAGAATTCAATACCTATATGATGATACCAACTATAAATATGAATAATATCAAAATCGTTAATAATTTTTTTTGCCATGATACCAGCATTAAAAGAATACATTCCAAAATGTGATGACATACTATGTACAGGAAAAACAGGTACATCATTTATCAAAACAAAATTTCCATTAAAATTAGATAATTTTTCTACAGTTTTAGAATATTTTTTTGATGATTCTAAATCTCTGAAAGGATTTCCATCTGTTGTTGCTATAGCCACTTGATGTCCTCTTTTTTTCATGAATTCAACAGTTAACCAAAGTAATCTTGAATCTCCACTCCAATTTGAAATTTGATTAATGACATAAAGTATTTTCATATAATAATCTCTTCAAAATGACTTTAGATAAATTACACTATTTTTGGTGTTGGGATAGGAATCAAAAATTTACCTCCTGATTTTTTATATTCTTTTAAATTATTCATTATTTCATTTGCAAAATTCCATGCAAAAATTAAAGCATAATCAGGTTTATCTTCAAGTAATTTTTCATCAGGGACTATAGGAATATGCATACCTGGACAAAATGTTCCAATTTTTAATGGTGATTTTTCAGTGATATATTCTAAAGTATGTTTTTCAATTTTACAATAATTAATAAGAGTAATTCCTTTTGCAGGTGCACCAACACCAACAATTTTTTTGCCATCTTGTTTTAATTTAGATAGTAAAATATTCAAGTCTTGTTTTTGTTGTTTAACATCTTTTGCAAATTTCTTTAATCTCTCGAAATTGTAAATGCCTTCATCACTTTCTTCTTTTAAAATTTTATCTATATTAGGAGATTTTTTAAAATAGCCCTTATTTCCAACAAAACAACGAATAGAACCACCATCGATATCAGTTTTAAGTACATCAAATAATTCCATTTCATTTGACTCAAAGAATTTAATCAAAGGTTTTAGGGAAAAATATGCTATATGTTCATGATATATTGTATCATATTCTATATTTTGTACAAGTTTTAAAAAATGTGGTACTTGAAATACAAAGATTCCACTAGATTCTAAAAGTTGTTTCAAATCAATAATAAATTGTTGGTAATTTTGAATATGTGCAAAGAGATTTGTTGCAGTGACAACTGACGCTCTACCAGAATTCTCAATAATTTTTTTTGTTATATCATTATCAAAAAATCCTAAAATTGTTTCAATTCCATTCTTATTTGCTTTTTTAACAATATTAGAAGATGCATCAACGCCAATCACTTTCATTCCTTGGTGTTTAAAACCATCCAATAATACACCCACATTACTACCTATGTCCACAACAAGTGAATTATGTTTTAAATTAAAAGTACTGCAAATGTATTCAGCTAGTTGATTATGATTTTCTCGCCTATTTTTAGTAGTACTGGATTCATAAGCATAATGTTCGTCATATAATTCCGATGCAGGTACAATAAAACCTAATTGAACTAATCCACAATCTTTACAGAGATATACTGTTAAAGGATATGATGGTTCAGGTTTATTCAATTCATCAATAGAAAGAAATCTATCAACTTTTGGAATATCTCCTAAATCAAGAAATAATTCTAATTTATCACCTTCACACATTTTACAAATTAATTGATGGGTAGATTCCATAAAATTTCAATAATTTTACCCTTAATAGACATAAGTAAAAATAATTATAAATCAGTCCAATAAAATTAGTAAATTTGATTAATTAAGATATTAATGATATACTTTAGAGAATACACATATGAAATTATTTGTATTAGGTGGAAGTGGATTAATTGGAAAAGCATTAATTGGAAAAGCATCAGTTAAACATGAAATATTTGCAACTTATAACAATAAAGATTTTACAATGTCAAATATTTCTACAATGAAATTTTTGTTTCCTAATGATCTAGAAAAATTAAGAAAAAAAATAATGGAAGAATTACCAGATATAGTAATTAATTTAATTGGAATTTCAGAATTAAATTATTGTGAAAATAATAAAGAAGAAATTTATGAATTAAACACAGGGTTACCAGAAAAAATTAGTAATATTTGTAATAAAATTAATTCAAAGTTTATTCATATTTCTACAGATTATGTATTTGATGGAAAAAATGGAAATTATAAAGAAGACGATATAACAAATCCAATAAATTATTATGGATATACAAAACAGATTTCTGAAATTAAGACACTCAATTATTCTAATAGTATTGTGATTAGAACATCATTTATTTATGATTCAAAATTAGAAACAAATTTTATAAAATTTATATTTAAAAAATTGGATAAAGGAGAGGAAGTAATTACATTTGATGATGTTTTTGCAACGCCTGTTTTTTTAGATGAATTGATTGAAGGAATTCTAAAAATTATTGATAGTAATGAAATAGGGATTTTTCATATAGTTGGAAATGAATGTATTAGTAGATTTAATTTTGCAAAAATTATTGCTAAAAAATTAGAATTAAATGAGAAACTAATCATTCCCAAATCTGTAAAAATAATAGAGAAAAAAGTACACAGACCTCAAAACTCATGTCTAAATAATAATAAAATTAAAGAAATTTTAGGAGTTAAATTTTCAAAATTAGAAGAAAATCTTGAAAAAATTAAAAAAAATAATAGCATATAGAAAAAATATTCAAGATTATATCTTAAAAAAAACTAAGAAATATGTACAAATTCATTTAAAATAGTCTATTTATGTATAATAACTGAAGAAAATGGCAAAAATTTTAGTTACAGGTGGTACTGGTTTTGTAGGTAGTAATTTAATTTTACAATTAATTGATGGAAAAAATGAAATTATTTCATTTGATAATAACTCCCGTAATTCATTTTCCAATGAAAAATTAAAAGAAAATAATGTAAATTTAATCAAAGGTGATATTACAAATTTAGAAGATTTAAAAAAAATTCCAAAAGACATTGACATAGTTTATCATTTAGCGGCAGTTAATGGAACAAAATATTTCTATGAAATACCTGAAAAAGTACTTGAAATTAATGTGAAAGGAGTATTCAATCTAATGGAATCTATCAAGTCAACAAATTGTAAAAGAATCTTTTTCACATCATCATCAGAAGTATATGGATTTCCATCAATATTTCCAACTCCAGAAAATTCAATTTTATCTATTCCGGATCCAACAAATCCTAGATTTTCTTATTCGTCAAGTAAAATAGTGGGTGAAACGATCATAATTAATTATGCAAAAAGTATTGGAATAGATTACACAATAGGTAGATTACATAATGCATATGGTCCAAAGATGGGATTTGAACATGTAATTCCAGAATTTATACGAAAAATAGTCAAAAAAGAAAAATTTCTAGTAAATGGAGATGGTACTGAATCGAGAAGTTTTTGTTATATTTCAGACATAATTGAAGAAATCAAATTAATTACTAATCAATCAAATGGAAAAAATGAAATTTTCAACATAGGAAATCCTGTAGAAACAAGTATCAACAAATTAATTTTAGAATTAGAAAAAATTTATGGAGATAAAATTTCTCCAGTTTATACAAAATTTAAAAATCCAGGTACAAAGAGACGTGTTCCAGATATTTCAAAAATAAAAAAATTAGGGTATGCACCTAAAATTTCACTTAATGACGGATTACAGAAAACATTTGAATGGTATAGTAATTATTATAAAAAAAATTAACTAAAACTTTCTCCAAATTTTATATATTTAATATTTTTAAAATCATCTTTTTGAAACATTCCCCAAACATCATAAATTAATGATGCAGGAGATTTGTTCATTAAATCTTTATAATTTTTAAATTCTTTATGATTAGTTGCAATAATTATTAATTCTGGTGATTGAAAAGCCATCTCCATATCAATAGTATTTTTTACAAAAGGATCATGAACAGTAACACTAGCACCAAGATTATTTAAAATATCTATTAATTTTACAGAAGGTGAATTTCTTAAATCATCACTGCCTGCTTTGAATGAAATTCCAAGTACTGTAATTTTTTTACCAAATAAACTTCCTGACAATTTTTTTAGATTTTCTATAATATGCTGTGGAATTGATTCATTTAATTTCCATGATGCAGATACAATACTAGCAAACGGAATATTATTTGCAAGAAAAGTACTATCTTTACTTAAACATGGGCCACCTGCAAATCCAGGTAAAGGAATATTACAACGATCATAATTATAATTTGCAATTTTAATTATTTCATTACCATCAACACCATAATGTTCTGCCCATATTGCAAATTCATTTGCTAATGCAAAAATATTGTATCTATAGATATTTGTAAAAAGTTTAGCTAATTCAGCACCAGTAACAGAAGTAAAAAGAATATCTTTTTCAGAATTAATTCCTGAAAAAAGTTCTTTAGCAATATTATTACTAATTTGATTAACTCCTCCAATTATTTCTGGTAAATCAAAAATTTCTTTAATTGCTTTTCCTTCTAAAATTCTTTCAGGACAAACTGCTAAAGCAAAATCCTCTCCACACTTAAGATTTGTTTTATTTTCTAAATAAGGAACAATAATATCTTGAGTTGTTTTTGGTGGTAAAGTAGAACGTAGAATAATCATTTTATTAGATATATCATTTGAAATTATTTCATTTAATGCAGTATAAAGTTGAGAATAATCCATTGAACCTTCCTGGGATGTTGGTGTACCAACAGTAAGAATAATTACATCAACATCAACATCAACAATTGTATTAGAGACAGATAAATTTCCACTACTAATAGATTTTCTTAAATTTTCTTCTAAAGCAGGATCAAAAAATGGACATATTGAGTTACGTATTGAATCTAATCTTTTTGAATCAACATCTATTCCCAATACATTAAAACCTGAATTTGCTAAAACTGAACTTAATGGAAGTCCAACACGACCTAAACCAAGAATTGCAATAATGGCTTTTTTTTCTCGAATTTTATCTAGAAGTGAATTTAAAGACATTTGATTTATCATAAATTATACTTGTTAATTAATTATGAATAAAAATTAACAAAAATAATTATCATGTTATAAAAAATTGATGTCAGAATATTCATTCGGATGAATTAATTTTAGAAGTAAGCATACTAGTCACATCTGTAAAATTAAGCATGTCTTGATAGCTACTGAAATACATTCGATCTTCGAGAAGTTCATAATTTCCGTTTAATTGAGTATTTAAAACCAATCTGAAAGAATTAACAGGTGTAATTCCATCATAAATAACGGTAGAATCAGCATTAGGAAAATAAAATGCATTAAAAATAGACATTCTTTCCATAATGGAATCATTATTGATATTATTCCAACGTAATCCTCCACCACCTAATTGAGTAGGAGTTCCATGATCACCTTGAATAATTATTATTGGTGGAGATTCATTCTCCAATAATATTTTATCAATTGTTTCAATTACTTTCTTGTTAACATATTGAACTTGTTCCACATAAGCAGGTTTATCATTCCAAGAATTTGCACCTATTGATAAGAATTCAGGATTTACAGACTCCCCATTTGGACCAAATAGATATGGTGGATGTGGAGATAAAAGATGAGCATAAACAAAAAATGGTGAATCATATTGATTATGTAAATTAGATAATTCAGAAAAATTGCAATTTATTATATCACGTTGAGGTTGACCAGAATTAATGAATAATGTTGAAAATGGATTCCACAAAGAGGTTTCCAATAAAGTTGTATGAAATTGTGTCACAAATAATTTTGGTGAACATAAATGATAGTCTGCAATATCAGGATAACCATGGAAAAAACTCATAGTAATGATTTCGTAATCAAGAGATTTCAAAATTCGCATAATTTGATTATTATTAAATAATTCATTTTTATCATCCATTGTTGGAACTATAATTTTATCATGAACATAATTCATATTCAAAATAGCAGATAATGCCAGAGGAGACGTAGCATAATTGGTATGTATTTTTGATGGAATATGAAATCCACGCTGCTCAAGTTTAGATAAAAATTCATAATTATCAAAATCATAAATTTTTTTTAAAATTTCATTGTCAGTATATTCATCTAATAATATAAAATAAATATTTGGTTTAACTTTTAATTCATCTTTCTCTAAAATTTTATAATCTAAAATATTATCAACAGATTCATTATCATAATTTTCAAAAGAATATGATACAATATTAGGTACTAACATAGCAATTAAAGCAATTGCAATAATATTTGTAAAAACTGTAACATTGTAAAGTTGTTTTTTAGTTTTAATTATAGCAATTATTCCAAAAATAATTATTGTAAAATAAATTGGAATTGTAATAGTATGATATGAAAATGGTAATGTACTAACATTCATTCCAATTTCACTAAAAGTATTTACAAATTTTCCGTATGAAAAAAATATAATTAATCCTAATGAAATAAATAATCCAGATTTGAATTTATTTTTTAAAAATAAATTTAAGATAAACCAAGACACTAACATAATAGACATTAAAAGTAAAAGTGAAAGTAATGCATCGGTAAAAAGTATCTCAGTAAGATTTGAAGTAATTATTAATAAAATTGGAAATAATACAAAAAGGACAGGGTGAATAACGGTAGATTTTGTAAATGTAATATTCATATCAAGTTTAAATTTTATATGAATATAATCTTAAAGTGAATTAGTCAAATTATAGTAATATTTAATTAAATATTAGTAATTTTTTAGAAAAATCATAATTTTAAAAATGTATTATTTAAAAAGCAATATTGTTCAAAATTTAATAAAAACAAAGAAATTAATTTAATATACAGTTATTAAATTTTAATTAACTATGAGAATATTTTCACAAAATTTAACAAATTATAATATTCCCCTTCCAGAAAATTCTATTTTTCGAATCAATCTGGCATGGATTAATACATTAAATGAATTAGAGAAATTGTTGAAAAAGCATGAAAAATCAAAAATATTCTTAGATTTACCAATTGGAAGAACAAAACCACCTAATAACAAATATTCATTTGATGATTTAATCACAATTCTTAATGAAAATGAAAATATCAATTATTTTGCAATTTCAAATGTGAATTCTGCAAATGATATTAAAAAATTTATTGACAAAATTCCAGAGCATGTATCTCTAGTACCAAAAATAGAAAGTCCAGAAGGTGCATTAAATATTAAAGAAATTACAGAGGTACTTAGAAATAAAAAAATTATCATGTTAGATCATGATGATCTTTTTTCAAATTTAATTAAGAAAAAAGAAAATATAGAAAAATTCAAAGAATATATCATAAATCTAACTGAATTTTGTTTAAAAAATAATATAATTATGTTACGAACAATTGGAGTAATATTTAGTGATGAAGAAATACGTACAACTCAATATATGAAATAAATTAAAGACGTTCTTTTAGATTTCTAATATATTCAGCTCCAACTAATGAAGATTTACCAATATTATAGATAGTTTTATCACGAATTGAATTAATATTATTAGAAATTTGTTCATTTGATTCAGTAATTAAAAATGGAATTTTTTCTAAATCATTTACTGAAATTACATATCCAAGATTATATCTAATAGATATTTCAATAGGTTCTAAAGAAATAGAATTTGAATTAATATTAAGAATTTTTTTAGGAACATCAATAAAAAATACTGGTCG